>Ga0209521_10004582_pt1 | contig 11003 bp, 15 predicted proteins | sample Rifsed19ft4_FD_184016 | JGI IMG/M metagenome (GOLD analysis project Ga0209521, IMG submission 184016) | Soil microbial communities from Rifle, Colorado, USA - sediment 19ft 4 (version 2) | ecosystem: Environmental > Terrestrial > Deep subsurface > Rock core/Sediment | place: Rifle, Colorado... | reverse complement strand
TTATCAGAAGAAAAACGTGATCTCTTCAAAACAGCCGATATAGTTTGGATAGAGAAATTTATTTACAAAAGGAAAGCTTCATGAGTTAAGGTTCCTTTATGATCGTCGACCCTCAAATTGGCCAAGACGGTGTTTCTGCTTTCGGCGGTTATGTTTGCGGAAAGGATTATTTTTTGGATAGTGTGGAAACAATCGATCTCTATCCAATGGCTTCGAAAAATTATGGAGCCTTGGTTTCAAGCCGTTGGACAATTAACATGTGAAATTTTTCCTATTGACAAATAATCAAACATCCTGGGTTCTTTGCCAAAAGGTGTAAAAGCTTGAGTAATGTCAAGTGGTGTATCGTTATTGAAAGCCTGATCTGGAAGAAGGTTTTCTCCTGAAGATCTGACCTTAAAGACTATATTGTCCAGCTTTGGTAATTTTCGGGACACGCCTGTACCCAGAGGTTCTTTGACAATACAGCGGATCCAGCGGCTCTTGAGATCTTTGATGAGTTCCTTCTCTTTGATCTCCCCTTCTGTTATCTTGTTAAGTTCGACCGTTCCGGTTTTACTGAGCCCCTGTGTTCCGTCATTTGCATTGAATTCGCGCCAGTCTTCTCCTTCTTCCCCTTCGACCTCGCCCCAGTACTGCCATGACAGCTTAAGAGGAGTGACCCCCGTCTCGGTTCCAGGGCGGTGGTTTATGAAAAGAGTGAACTGTGCAGTGCTCTTGATGTTGAAAAGATCATTATGACCCATATATACACTGTGTTCCTGCATGTTCTTGCCTTCGAAAAGATTGAACTTTGTGATCTTTTCCACAGGTGTGCTGGAAGGATATTCACTCAGCAGTGGATCTGTGATATGAATAATCATTCCGGAAATATTAGAAATTATGACATACTCCTTATTTTTTTCCCCAATGCCCAGGAAGTCTCCAGCAACCAGGTCTGTTACATTATCGAGCTGGAAGTTCCTGGAACCCGCCGAAGGAGATGAAACTATTTCATAGCTAACCTGACTTTCCTTCTGCTGCTTACCATTCAGGAAACCCGGGGGTGGTTTGTAGATTGCATCTTTTTCCGGGTCTATGCTTATGACTTTTTTTAGCTGGCTTGGAGTTGCAAGCAGGTTTTTCTCTGTCTCAAAGGGCAGCTCCTCATGTTCAGTTGTCTTATCTGAAGAAGCCTGTGTCTTTGCAGGAACCAGAATTTCCTTCTCTGTCCCTTTTGCAAGATTAAAAGTAAGCGGCACCCTGGAAGGCTGAGCAGGAAGGAGTTTAATCCCCAGCATATCCAGGAATGCCACAAAGTTCTTCTTTGGCGCCTGATTGAATCGATTGACCACGTTCTCGTTTATATGGGAAAATATCTTGAGAAGAGCAACACCTGCATCTTTTCCATCCGAACCTGCCCATTCAGGGGTATAGTGCAGAACCAGCTCTTTTAGCTGTTTATATGTATCACTGCACTTTTTTGGTTCTATCTTAGGTAGTTCGCTATTCAATTTTATCATCCCTCTTTTAAGTAAAACGGATAAACGAGGTTGAACCGGTTGTTTGTAACGCGCACACGGTAATCAATGCTGACCAGCAACTTTCCTTCTGAGGACTCTTTATCTGACACCTCTACTTTGATCAATTCGATTCTGGGTTCCCAGAGAGTTAATCCTTCACGGACAGTGTTTTCTACCATTGAAATGGTGGTGGTGTTAATAGGGGCAAAAACAAGATCGTGAATACCGCACCCGAAATCCGGGCGCATAACTCGCTCACCTTTAACTGTTCCCAGAATTATCCAGATGGCTTCTTTGATATCCTCTTCATATTCAGACATAGCAATTTTTTTATCATAGCTTACCCCTACAGGATATTTCCATCCTACACCCAGAAAATTTTTAGCCATATCTTTAGCCATTTGTGATCTCCTCATTAACCGATCAATACAGTTGGACAGCCCATAACGATAGAATTGGGGGGACCGCCTTCAACGATCATATCCCCCTGGCGTGCAGCAGGAAGGTTATTGATAAGCACTGTGACGCTTCCTACGGCGATAACTCCCCCGACATGAGGTACTACGCCTGTAACCAGAGGGCATGTATGAGTGTCTGATATTGCCCTCCATGCAGGCATACCTCCGATGAGTACATTCGTGCTTCCGGGACCCGGGCTCAACGGAGTTCCGTGACTTGTCATATCTCCTACTCTTGCTGCCAGCGGCATTTGATAACCTCCTAATTGATCTTTACTGGTAACCCCTGAATTGTCAGAACGGCATTTGACTTGAGCGTCAGGGATGTTGTTCCTTCGATCTCCACCACATTAGACTTGATCTTGAGCTGCATTGCGCTCTCTATATTAATCGAGTTCTGCATGGAATCAAAAGTAATTTTATTATTTCCCGTCTTATCAATGATTTCTATTTTTTCACTACCTGCTGAATCATCCAGGATAATTTGATGCTCCCCTTTTGTATGAATCGTCACATTCTCCTTGGTCTTCTCATCATTAAAGATAATTTCATGACCGCTTCTGGACTTTATCTTCCTGATATTATTTTCCCCATTACTGTTTGCCCCAGGCGGTTTATCCACTCCGTTCCAGAGAGCACCGATGACATAAGGATGATTGATATCTCCATGCTCAAAAGCAACAAGCACTTCATCGCCGACTTCAGGGAGGAAAAAACTCCCGCGTTCACTACCTGCCATTAAAGTCGCTATCCGCACCCAATCTGTTTCATTATCATCTGAGAGCCATGGAAACTTGATTTTGACCCTTCCCAGATCATCTGGGTCTTTATTGTTAGTGACGATACCTGCCACAACACCATTGATAACTCTTATATTTTGATTATCAGTTTTCAGAGCATCCAAAAGGGTCATAATGCATTCCTCTTGACTGAAAAATTGGTTCTATACCCGCTTTCGTTTATAGTATGCGTTGTTTCTTTTATGTAATATTTCCCTGAAAATCTGGTTCCCATTTTTTCAAGCCTGATCGTAGTGCCTGTTCTTATCTGTGGTATTCCTATGCACTCTCCATCGCCTTCCACCAGCGTGTCGCTGGCTTTGTTCAATTCTGCTTTGGCTATTGAGTTCGCATGTGCTTCAGAATTTACAATTACATTGGATATGACTTTTTTAAAAGTTCCCAGCTCCTTTGCTACCTGGCTTCCTGTTTTTTTCCCGGGCTCCTGGTTCCTTTCATCTCCTGCTGTTGCTTTTCCGATAATAGGCTTCGTGGGATCGCGAGGGTTATGCCCTCTTACCTCTACCTCTGTATATAATCCGGTTGTTCTCAAAGTGGGTCGAAAACTGATGATATCCTTACCTAACTCCAATATCAGAATTTCCTTTTTGTCGTCTTCGGGTTTGATAAAGTACATTGTTTGTCCATCCATTTTAAATTCATAATCCACTTCCTTTGCCAGTCTTTCAAGAAAAGCATAGTAAGTTTCATTATTGTTCTTCCGCATGGAGCGCAAAAATTTCCCTGTATCATCCACAACAGGCAATAATCCTGCTTCTGAGGCGATTGTTCGAGCTATATCGCTGTATGTCTTGTCCACAAATGTTCTTTCAGGGGAAGTCCTTTTAATATAATCGTAAGAAAGATCCTGCCCCCCCACTGTAAGTGTAGGAGTCTCGCCTGTAAAAAAACTTGGCTCAAGACTTGTAATGTTCCCCATTACCATGGGAAACAGGTTACTTCCATATCCCATCTTTATGGTGATTTTGTTCCCAATGCTAAAAAGGGGATGATCGAGCCATTTGAACTTCTGTTTTGTAAAATCAAAATCATCATGAATCGTCAATTCAAAACTTACCCCTTCATCAATTTTTTCATTAACTTTTACATTAAGGATTGCCTTCGATATATTTGCAGTTAATTTCTGGTTTTCTATCTCCACTTCAAATCTTGGAGCATAGAAATTAAGCGTTCCTAACGATAATTTTTCTAGGACCAAATTCATTCACTCTTTTACCGGAATTATAAGCTCCTGACCCGGATATAATATACGAGGATTATCGATTTCGTTCGCTTCAGCAATCAGTCTCCAATCTTCAGGATCACCATACTCCCTGGCTGCTATGGACCAGAGACTATCTCCCTGGGCTACTACCCATCTTTTTGTCAAATCAGCAGACAGGACAGAAATCTCTTTAACCTGTACATCAACTTCTCTATATTCCTTTAAGGTAACACTTAATGTTGCTCTGACAGGAATCCCTTCAGGAAGGAACATCGTGAACCTCTTGGTGACCCTTTCAATGATGCACTGAAAGATGAATGTTCCCCAAATAAAAAGGCAGACTGGAGGAGCATGGAGGTTAGAATCTATATCCATTAGGCCTTTTGCTATACCGGGTAACTTGCTGAGCATGCTTCCAGCATCCCATCCAGTGATCCTGTCTGTGAAAATTCTCACATCCGTTCCCAGCTCGTATGTATCGAAAAAGAGGTCCATGGTCACCGACCTGGCATTCCCTCTAACGAATTGAAACACAGGAGATGAAAGCCCAGGAATATTCACTTCTGCAAACTGATTGCTTTTCTCAACACTCAATTCTTTTGGATTGAAAAGGCAAGGCACTATCAATAAAGGATTATCTTTCCTTGTCAGGAAAGCTTTTACCAGCATCTATAACCCCCTCCTCTCTCTTTCTGTTTTGATCCTTCGCTCGATATTGTGATAGACCTGATCTGAAATGATGTCAATATCAATTTTAGATTTGATGGCCTTCTCTTGAGAAACCTGGGAAGGTAATGAATTTTCTAACGATTCTTTTGTTTTGATCATGATTTTTTTAATCTGTTCGATCTCTTCTTCCATCTGCCGTTGATTCTGAAAAACAAAGCTTTCATTTTTTACTTGATAGGATGTACTTCTTTTGCCTGTCAACGAACTTACAGTTGATGCCAGATCATAATCATATTTTCTTATGAACGATTTATCAGCAGCGGTCCAGTTCTGATACGTCCCGGTAAAGTGGCCATCGATTGTTTTAGTTGAAATCCTTTTATTCAGCAATAAAGCAGCTTGAGGTATGTTAACGGATGATTCATGCTCAAAAGCCGTTTTATATTCCCAACCTGTTTCTTTTACAGTAATGAGGAAATTCCCGGGATTCTCTTTTTCAATCCTTTTACTTACCAGAAGTATTTGCGGTTTGACAATGTGTACATGACTGCCATGATTCAAAAGGTAATTATTCACAGTTCTGCCCTGTGAGCTGATATTAAAGCTTGTTTGAGGATAAAGAGCAATATTTTTCAAGGAAAATATGGGCTGAAAATTCAACACTTGTGATGAGGTATTGTAGACTGCCTGTGTAAAGGATCCAATGTTTCCTGAAGAAAATTCTGGCCTGTTAGCAGGTATATTTTGAAGTGTTCTCGATATGAACTCAGGCTGGATCAACTTCAACATCTCATACATGTTCTGGATATTTTTTGAAGATTTGGATTCCACTTTCAGCAGGGGTTTGACTTTTTCAGTCATAAACCATGAAAACAGATTTTTTAAACTTTCAGCACTGTTAAAAATCAGATTTGACATCTTGTTTTGATTATAAAAATAAAAACGCATCAGGATATCCATATTTATTCTTTGAGGGAAAAGGCGCTTTGCATTTTTGGAAAAGATCAATACGGGGAGCCTGAAAGGGTTCTTTCTGTCCTTCTGATACTTAACCATGATTTTTTGATAGAAGTATAAATTAGACAGAGTAATAGATTTGATACTGGATTTTTTCATTTATTAACCCTTCTTGATCCCATTATGTGCAAGCTCAATTGTCTCAAAAGCCACCGTGTTGCTGTCACTTTTAAGATCTGGACCTGTCCATTTTACAGGATATGCCCCGGAGAAATTCCAGCGCCACTTATCTTCACCAGCAACATCCAGTAATATGATGGATCCATCTTTCCTTTTGAATTTCCCGCTTATTACATCCTGATACCATTTCCACATATCTTCCAGGTCGGTAATGCCGCGCTTGAGGGTAATATGCTGATATTTTGTCCTTTTTGGCAGCTGATGCACGTAATCGTTGACACCCCCTTCTTCATAGGGCTCGGTCTCAGTTTCAAACACAAGGCCTGTTACCTCTGACACCTGGGCAATGGTGATTCCTGCAATTTCTATCCGAAATCTAAAAGATGTATAGGGATACGGTTTTTGTCCTGTTGTCATATCTGGTTTATGATTCCATTAAGCTATACTTCAAGGATGTTCTTTTGTTTCTCTCCGCTCATGCGCTGATTGATCCTGGAAATCTCCTCACACCACCTCTGCCTTTCCCTGTGTTCCATATTGACGATCTCATCAAAAGACCAGTGGAAGTGATATGCGATAAAGGCTACCTCCTCGTACAGCCTGTCGAGGGGGTAGCTTATTATTCCCCCATGGGCTCAGCCTCAGCTTCGAACTCGTGTTCGCACTTGGGACAGGTTGCCTTTATCTTGCTTGAGCCGTTCTCATTGATCCTTCTATAGAACTCCTGCAGGTAAGACAGGTCTGAAGCAAACAGATTCTCGATCACTTTTGGATTAATGGATTGCAAATTTCCAAGCTTTGTGATAACCCTTGAAAACAGTATCACTGTCAGATAGGCGGGATTTGATTGCACTCTTGGATCTTTCATAGGTAGAATTTCATCAGCCGCTGTGGCAAGTCGCATGATGCCTTTTTTGTTAAGGTTTCCATCTTCATCCACATACCCTTTTGGTAAAGTGAACTCAAATTCTGTCTGGAAAGGCATAATATTCTACCTACTTAACCCTCTTAAAACCTTCGTGGACAATTTCCAGGGTCTCAATTGCAACCTCATTTCCCTTGCCGCTGAAATCTGGCGGGTCATATTTGCTGGGCCATGCCTGGACAATATCCCAGCGGGATTTATCTGCCCCGGCTTCATCGATCAAAATGATCGACATATTCTTCCTTTCTTTTTCTGCACCAGCATCGATAACCCGCTGTCTCCATTCATAAAGATCCATTGAGTCAGTGATGCCCCATTTAAGACTGATATTCCCGTATTTAGTCAATCCTGACAGTTTGCGGAACATCGGCGGCTCATTTCCCTCTCTGTACTCCACAGGGTCGGTGGTTGTGTCTGCAAAACTAACTTCACTGAACCCTGCCTGGGTGATCCCATCTACCTCAACCCTGAACCTGAACTGCCTGTACGGATCATTTCTATCTCCTGTTGCCATTTTAATCCTCCTTTTATATTTGTTATATTTTATTAAACATTTATTTCTTTATATATCATCATCTACTCGGTGGCTGAAGACCCTCCAGCCCACTGAGCTATGCGGAATATTACGAATTCGGCTGGCTTGACCGGTGCAATGCCGATAACGCATATCAGTCTTCCGTTATCAATATCATCCTGGGTCATTGTAGTCCTGTCGCATTTGACGAAGAACGCCTCTTCAGCCTTTGTTCCCATTAGCGCACCATCCCTCCAGACCCGGGTAAGGAATTCGGTTATTGTTGCCCTCACCCTTCCCCAGAGTTTTTCATTGTTTGGTTCGAACACAACCCACTGTGTTCCTTCTTCAATAGATTCTTCGATATAAATGAAAAGGCGGCGGACGTTGATGTATTTCCAGAGCGTGTTGCTGGATAGAGTACGAGCACCCCATACCAGAAATCCTCTTCCAGGGAAGTACCTGATAACATTAACACCTTTAGGATTCAAAATATCCTGTTCACCTTTTGTAATCAGGAATTCCAGTGTTTTGGCCCCGCGCACAACTTCATTGGCTGGAGCCTTATGGACTCCTCTTTCCACATCGCTGCGTGCGTAAATCCCTGCAACATAGCCGCCGGGCGGTATCAGCTTCAACGATCCAGATGGAGGATCGACAATTTGGATCCAGGGGTAGTAGAAGGCCGCATATTGTGTTTCACGCTCGCTCCGCGGATCTAATGAGACGGAACCCTGTAATGCATCAATGATTGCGAATCGGTCCTTAAGCTGTTCACAATGTGAAATCAAAGCCCCACCCAATCCTTCAACATCCTGGCAGTTAGGTGAATAGACAATGGAAATTTCATCAACCTCTTTAAAGCCTTCCAGACCTTTTCGTTTTCCTGGCTGGTTGGTATCGTCCCGCAAATAGTCTGCTAATACTAATTTCGTAGGCTCAGTCAATCGATAAACTGAGGTATTATCAGGCTCAGTTGCCCAGACCGGGCTCACTGTTGCCTCGCGCGTGGCTCCAACATAATCGGTAATCATACCAATCTGGCCAGCTCCTGTCCCTGAAGTGATTTCAATTTGCCAATCTTTGTAAAAATCATCCTTATCAGATGCCGCATTTGCAAGGGTGATCGTATTTGCACCTCCTGCCTGAGCAGTGCCAGTGCGCTGTAATGAATCCATTCCACCTTTAAGAATCCAATACAGTTCATACTTGGTAGTGATATCAGGATTAGTTTCCCAATTTGAGTCTACTGTTGCCACTCTGGTCGCTCCAGCATAATCAGTGATCATGCGCTTCTGACCTTTTCCGGTTCCATCAATTAACTCAATCCCCATACCATTATAGGTATCATCTGCCGTAGATGCAGTGGTGACCAGAGTGATAGTACCAGCAGCTCCTGCTTGAGCTGTGCCAGTATGCCCAATATCAGGTTTGACTCCCAGATCGTCGTCTTTTTTGACCAATCTAATAAAATTTGATATTGGATTTACCTTTTTTTCGTAATAGTCAGGTGAAGAATCTTCAACAGATATATTATCAAATATCTCTTCCATCATTTCATCCGCGTATAAGATCCTTAATCTTAAACCGCTATCTGTCCCTTCAGCGACTTTTATTTCAATTTTGTTGCCCCAACTTCCCTCACCGACCGCCTCCATGGTCAGAGCATTATTATTTCCTGCCTTTAATTTCATTTCAGCCAAAGTGGCACCTTTCTTCACAACTCGACCAATATAACATCGTTGACCATTATTCTCAAAAAACCCTTGCACTGCATAGGGAAGGTATTTGTCAGCACCGAAATAACTTCCAAATCGGCGCTGGTATTCAAGCCAACTGGTTACTAATCGCACTGTGGTTTGTCCTCTTGCTGCTGGCCCCAAAAAACCAGCCGTGCTGGTTGATACACCTTCGATGGGTCTACTACCGATCTCAAACTCTTCTATATACACTCCTGGAGATAGATATTCTGGCATATTAGTTCCTCCTTGTAAATATATCTTTGATTCTAAATATTAATACACTTCCTAAGTATTTTCAAATCTAATTCTCGTATCTCTATTCTGCAATTTATTTTGCTTTTCAATTTTTCCTCCATATTTTCTAACATTCTAAACCTCCGTTTCTAAAGTTTATTATCATGTTACTTTCATTATGTAATGACGATTTTCCCCAGGCTCACAGTCTTCCCTTTCTCTAAACTTATTTTATTCGGGTGAGCAACCTCATTTATTTTTATCTCAATGGGACCATTGATTTTTGTAAAGTAAAGAACAAATTCCCCACTGTGATCAGATACAGTTTCTATCTCGTTCTCCACCTCCACTTTTGCATTGCCTATCGGCTTATTCTCTGAATCGTAGATCAATCCTCTTACAAGAGTAGCATGATCTGGAAAAAGATAGGATGGTTTGGGTTTAAGAAGGATTTCTTCTATGAGATACTTGAGGACACGAATTGTACTGCCTTGCGCACTAAAGGAATATTTAAGCTTTTCAATCCAGAAAATCGTTTTGTCATTTACAATGTTTGTGATTCTCCTCTGTTCGATATCACCTCTGGGATTGTGAAATTCCACGATATCACCAGCTTCGAGTTTTGATGCATCTTTAAGCTCGGTACTGACAGCTTTATCTGGAGGTCCGCTATCATCAAATTCCAGGGTTACATCTTTTATCCTGGAAGTATCGACCTGTCTTTTTTCAGAAAAATATGAACCCGATTCAATATTAAGTTCATGGTTACCAGAAGCAAGATCAGTAAAGATATGATATCCGCTCAAATTCCTGAAGGCTTCTTTACTGCCTTCTTTTATCTTCACCTTGGTCAAGCTGATGGGTTCTTTCTTGGTATAATCATCAACTAGCCAGAGTGCCACAGATAGGTGTGTGATCCATTTATCGCCCTCGTAAGCGGTAAATTTATCCGTGATATGAGGCCATTTAAAAGCCATATTATTCTTCCTCTCTCTCTGGTACCATCGAACCGCTTTCTGTTTCTTTCCTCTCCACCCTCTTCACGCTCATCTCACGCATCGAATCTATCTTCACAGGAGTGACTAGATAGCAAGCTGAAGGTCTGAAGGATTTGCCCTGGAACGTGGTCCAGATTTTGGTCATGTCATCAAGGCTCATGGTATTCAGGGTTATTCGAAGTTCATAGTCTGAAATTGTAAGCATGGTATTATCATACAGGATCTGCATTGCTTTTCCGAGTATACCATGCTCCTCTTTTGTTCTCTCGGTCCTATCAGGTATTCCAGTGGATGGATGGGCTGTTAGCATGTAATACAATTCCAGGGGAAGAGGAGGGTATTTAAGATGTGAGGGATCTATCTGCTGCATCTCCTGGTTCCTCAGGTGCGCATTTTCCCGCACCTGATATAAGAATAGAGATAAGCGGACATTATCATTGGCTTCGATCTCCCCTGGTGAAATGAGCATGATTGTTGCAGGGGGGATTCCCATATTGTCCCTTAACATGGTAATTAATGCGTCTCCAACATCTGCTATTGCTGTGTCTGACATATTTATTTAGATCTCCGGATCAAATCATGCTTTTATCAGGTAATTTGTATCAAACCTTGGAATGCAGGGAATTGCTTGAACATTTTTTTTGTAAGTTTTAATGCCTGTCAAATGTCAGCAAAAGGCATTTTTATCATACCGTGTCTCAGGACGCAACCTCAAGCTGGGGTATAAGAGGTACCCTATCTTGTAAGAGTTTCATCGCCCCACTGCTCGCTCTTAAATATTTTGAAACCACTGCTACATTTGTAATGTACACCCGCATAT
>Ga0209521_10004576_pt1 | contig 11011 bp, 9 predicted proteins | sample Rifsed19ft4_FD_184016 | JGI IMG/M metagenome (GOLD analysis project Ga0209521, IMG submission 184016) | Soil microbial communities from Rifle, Colorado, USA - sediment 19ft 4 (version 2) | ecosystem: Environmental > Terrestrial > Deep subsurface > Rock core/Sediment | place: Rifle, Colorado... | reverse complement strand
TTCTAACAGGTCTAAAGACCTGTTTCTACAGTTTTTTAACAACCTGTTAGAATTTTTGTAGTCTGCCCATTTATGGGCGCAGTTAAAAAACGCCGATAAATCGGCAGGCTACAATTTCATGGGAAACAATCTCAACAAAAGCCCTGCTGCCATTGCAACAAGTCCGATAATTACAATCATCTCGCCGGGATCTTTTACAATCTCTGCCTGAAGCCAGTATTTAACCCCTGAGAATGAAATTTTTATGTTAGTATTGCCAAGCATTATGCCTTGTCCCTTTTTAAATAAGCCCTTGTAAATGGGCTGGCCCATCCATGTGATGTTGACCAGAAAAATCGGGTCAATAAGGTTCATGCTCCTGTTTTGAAGCTTGCCTCGCTCAGTCACAGGATCGGAAAAGACCTGCATATAAATCTTATAACTGCCCAATTCCAGATAATCCTGGCTGCCGGGAGGAAATATTCTCATTACTGTGGTATGTCTGCGAATTGTTCCGCTTTGCATATCTTCCAGCAAAATCTCCGGCGCAAAACCGAAACCGGTATGCCTGACTCTTGCGCCGTTAATTGTTAATCCGCCGTTAAGTTTTATTGTACCTTTGCTTGCAAGGGTTTCGGCAGGATAGCTAATCTCGCCGTCTAACTTTGTAAAATAAAGCCTTTGTCCCCAATACTCAGGAACTATTTTATCCAGCCTGAAAGAAACCTTTGGGGCAAGACGGGTAAATGCATCTTTTTTATTCATAGCCAAATAATCTGTCTTTTCACCCCAGAACACACCACCTTCTGTAAGGATGATTTTACCCTCAAACCTGTATAAAAGACTGATGCCAATGCCAATGGCTATGACAGCAAAGGCTGCATGGAAGAGGATATTACCGGTATAGGTATAGCGCCTTGTAAAAAGGTTAATTATAACATTGGCTAAAAAGGGGATTGTTAACGCCAGGACAGGAAACCAGACCATGTAAAAGGCAGGCGGTTTTATATTGAGAAACCACAGAACGGTAAGGTAAATAAAATATGTGCCGCCGGCAATAAGAAGACCAATTGATAATTTCCTGGAACCAAGGAAGCGGATAAGACCGTTTAACAAGAAACCTGCAAAGTTCATTGCTTACATACTACACCACTCAAGTATTGTCCTTCAAGAATAAAAATCTTTCTGCGGCGGCAGAAATTACCTCTTGCTACTATGATAGTAGTGGTTTTTGTAGTTTGCCCATTTATGGGCGTTTTTTAAATACGCCGATAAATCGGCAGGCTACAATCATTGAGGAGTAGGGATTGAATTAAAACTCATATCTTACATTCCAATAAATATTATCATCATATCTGAATTGCCCCAAAAATGTATATGGATATTCACCGTCAAACAGATTGGCGCCAAGGTTTGTCCAGAGATTATCCGTAACACTGTATCTTATTTCTGGATTTACAAAATAATCCCTATCTGTCGGGCTATAGAAGGCAAATAAAGAAAGCTTGATTGTCTGGTAGTGTAAAAACCGGGTAAGTCTTATGGAATATAATTCCCTTGTCTCGTTTTTTCTGGGAAGCTTATAATCCAACGTCTTTGTGTATTCGTTATAATCCATTATCTTTTCTGCATAGTATTGAATATTGATTGTAAAATCACCTGTGAGCGCTTTTTGAAATGCTATCAAATATCTTATCTGGGAATTTTCTATTTCAGGGTCGCTACCGTTTTTATCCTGTGAGTCAAAATATCCTGCCTCAAGGCTCAATACACCGTCCAATGCAGCGCCCTGCGTTGATGCGCCATAGACCTTAAGGCTGGGATAATAATAGGTAACGCTTGAAGCCGAGTCCATATGTGCGGCAGGGAATCGGTAAAAGCCATTATAAAAGTAGATGGATGTGTCCCATTCTATTATTGGTCTATACAATCTGATCGCTATCTCGGGGTTTGATAAATCGGTATTAGGCTTGGCATCCTTGTTAACGGCCGGCGCAGGAAATGGGTAAAAGATGAGCCTTTTTGAATCAGGCAGGGTATCTGCTTCAAATACCGGAATGATTACCAACTCTCCGTTCAACGTATCACTATATATTCCCACCTTCGCTCCATCCACCCCTTTTTTTAAATATTCTATAGGTCTGCCGATTATAAATGCGGTCCAGTCTTTGGGGAAAATATCATTTATAAACACAAGATCACCAAGCCCCCATGTTATAATCTGTCTTCCTGCCTTTGCATCGGCCAGACCGCCGGATAATGTAAAATAGGCTTCTCTTAAAGTTATATCCCACTTTCTTTCTGCAGCAGCATCATGGAAAAAATCCAGCTTTGCCTTTGCTGAAAAAATGCCTGAGCCATCGTCATATGACGGACTTATTTGCACCCTTTCTTCTATCAAGAGCCAGTATTTGTCGCAGGGGGCTGCACCGAAACAGTTAGTATCAGAAGTTCTGTAGGAATAATTGCCCTGGAGGAAGCCGTGAAGGTCAGCAGCATACGATGCAGTGAGCAGTGAGCAGTAAACAGTGAACAGTAAAAACAAACCAGTTATCAGTTTTATATTTTTTACTGATAATTGGTAACTGATAACTGATAACTGATTTTTCACTTCGGCGGTTCCTCCAACTTTTTAATACCCATGGCGTTTAAAATAGCCTTTTCATAAAACGGTTCGCTCACTCCCTTTTTCATCTTCCGTATAAAATATTTTTCAAAGGCAACTTTGGCCAGATGAACCCACTTTCCTTTTTTAGACCATGTGACATTCCTCGGCGGTATCTGCGGCGCTGCCACAAATGCCATGCCTGTGTCTCCCATATCAGCGAGACATATGGCGTTCCATGTGGGTTTTGCTGAAACATCCTTCCCATCAATAGATGCCTTTATATTGTGGACAGTAGCCGTAACCATGCTTTCTATCATATAGCCTGTCTTTGGTGCACCTGTCGGAACAGGGGTTGTCTCTACCGGCGGTATTGCTATGCACACGCCCACAGCATAGATATTCGGGTATTTCGGAGACCTCTGATATGCGTCCACAATGACAAAGCCTCTGGGATTGCAGAGCCCTTCTACCTGTGCTGCAGCGTCAACGCCTTTAAACGCAGGTATCATCATGCTGTATTTAAAGGGGAGCTCTTTTTCACCTTCGCCCGCAATCTCTATGGTCATCTTGCCTTGTTCAACCTTTTTCACCTTTGCATTGGTATACCAGTTTATATGCCTTTCCCTGAACTCATGTTCCATAATGCCTTTTGAATCACCCACGCCGCCAAGCCCCAGATGGCCTATATACGGCTCTGATGTTACAAAGGTTATGGGAATTTTTTTGCGTATCTTTCTTTTGCGAAGGTCTGTATCCAGGATAAAGGCAAATTCGTATGCCGGGCCAAAGCACGATGCACCCTGAACCGCTCCTACAATAATAGGGCCAGGTTCTCTCACAAACTTTTGATATGCCTCGTATGCCTCCTCTGCATGGTCAACTGTGCAGATTGATACAGTGTTCCTTCCAGGGCCAAGACCTTCAATCTCGTCAAATGCTAGTTTCGGGCCTGTGGCAATCACAAGGTAATCGTACGGCACAACCGTACCTACAGAAGTTATTACCTCATTTTTCTGAGCAGCTATTCTTTGTGCAGCCTCAGGGATAAATTTGATTTCCTTCTTTTCCAGATAAGGCTTCAGATGAAAACTAATATTTTTTCTTTTTCTCCAACCCACTGCAACCCATGGATTAGAAGGGACAAAATGAAAAATCTCGGTGTTGGAAATCACCGTTACCTCGTGCGAACTTCCCAGCATTGCCTTCATTTCATACGCTGCCGGCAGGCCGCCTGTTGAAGCGCCTATAATAACTATCTTGGCCATGGGAACCTCCTTTTTAAATACAGGGTATAGGTAGAGATAAAGACAAAGAAGATGTGAGGTTTTAGTTTTTCTATACCTCTACCTTTTCCTTTACCTGTTTTTTATTCTATCCACTTCTTCAGCGGTTTCTTCAAATACCTCTCTGTAAACATATCATCATCCAGCCCCATATTAAATTCTGTCTTCTGATAGGCAACCTCTGTCCTGTGCCCTGCCTTTTCATCCTTCATTGTCCTCTTTGTGATAACCGGGAAACTCTGAACATCTTTTATCTCATCTGCTGTGAAGGTTTTATAAAGTTCTCCGCGCTTATCATAATATTCTTCTTTAAGCGGCAGGAAACTGCCTTTATCTATCCATGAAAGTTTATAGCTAAAGTCTGCGCCCTTTTCATCTTTTGGGGCGCTTTTAATGACATAAACGTCCCTGTCGCCGAGCTTTTCTTCTTTTGCAATGCTGTGATTATCGTCCTCTATATCCCTTCCCGACACATCTTCATAGGTAAAGTCAGAGCCGACAAAACTGCTCCTCTTGTCATTGGCGGCAATCCTTCTCACCATATTCAGAGCAGGCATGAATATCCATCGGTCATCATCCTTGGCGGTGTATTTATAAACCATAAATGTCATGTCCCGGACATCGGCAGGCTGATAAAAATAGATAAAATATTTTTGGTCTCCGCCTTCCTGATAGTTTTTGCGGAGCATGGTCATCTCCCGTATCCGCTCTTTACCATCCTTGCTTATAAGTTTCATATATACCCTTACCTTCATATCCTTACCAGGATAAAGAAAAGCAAGCTGGGTTTTTTTCATGATCTCCGTTGCATCGGCAGCGTGAGAGACAGTGAATAGTGAACAGTGAATAGTGAACAGTAAAAACATACTAAAGTAAATTTTCCAACTCCAAACTTTTTTCATAAACACCTCCTCAATAATAATGTAGTTTGCCGATTCATCGGCGGTTTTAAAAAGCTCCCATAAATGGGCAGACTACAAAAAACATTGAATACGTCCATAGATGGGCAATTATGCACCCTTAAACAGCCATCCCCTAAACATCACAATCAGCGCCGGCAGATAGATTATTGTCATTAAAGCACTCAGTATCATCATGCTTACAATGAAGGCGCCTACTGTGATGTAAGGCGTCAGCGGTGCAAAGAGCATAACAGAGAATGCTGACGCAAAAAGGACTGCATTGCGCATTATCCCCTTGCCTGGCCTTGCAGCAGTCCACAACAAGGCGTTTGTAATAGTTTCGGCGTTTGGTTCGCTTTGAGTCTCCGCCATCCTTTGCTTAAACCTGCTTATGAAATGAATTGCAAAGTCAACCGCCATGCCTAAAGATAACGTGGAAAGGACAGATATCGGCATGTCAAAGTCCTTGCCCATGAATCCGATGACGCCGTAGATGAGAATAATGGTGAACACGAGAGGGATGTATCCCATAAATGCCCATCTGAACGAATGGAAGTTAAAGCGAAGGATTACAAACACCACGATGAGTGCGATGGTAAAACCTATGACCATATCCCACAGGACTTCCTCGTTCCATACAAGGTTGAAGTATGCTGTGCCCGCCGGTTTCAGATTCATTGGCATGGGGTTTGCCTTCTTATATTCATTGACTGCGGCAATGACATCGCGCATTGCCTGAGCATCCCATGTCTTCAGTTGCATCCAGATATTTGCCTTTGCAGCCTGATAGTCTATCACGTTATCCAGATCGGCAGGCTTTGCGGACATGCTGAACAGAAACAGGTACTGCCCGATTGCCGCCTTTGAATCCGGAACCGAGTCATACTTGGGATCATCGTCATGGAGCACGCGGTTTATCCTCTTGACATAATCGACAACGGATGTGGTTTTCCCTACAACAGAAAGTTTTTCTATATGCCTTTGTAGCCCATCTATGTATCGCATAGCTTCCGGTGTTTTTATGAAATTTTCTTCCTGAGACGTTGCCACAATATAGCCGAGTGATGTGCCGCCGAGGGCTCCGTTCATCACGCTGTCGGCGACCCGGATGTCGCTCTTCTCCTTGAACCAATCCACCATATTGTTATTCACCACAGTCTTGCTTATGCCGAAGACGGCTATTACAAAAAGCGCAGCGCCGGCAAAGACAACAGTTTTGGGCTTATGAGCGCCGAGATGGGCAAGGTTTTTCAGGAATTGCGATGTCTTACTTGAAGAAACGTCTTCGCCTTCGGAAGCTTTATCTAACTTTTCCTCTTTTACAAAGGTAAACATTGCAGGGATAAAGCTGAAGCTTAAAACCCTTAACATTACGGTGCCGAACGCAATAAGTCCGCCGAAGACTTTGACAGGGATAATGTTCATGAATAATAGCACGGCAAAGCCTGCTGCGGTTGCCAGCGCTGTGTATCGCACAGGCCGGCCTACCGCGTGCATTGTCTCAATTATCGCAGTCTTTTTGTCTCTCTTTTCTTTATAGTGGAAGTAAAACTCATTAAAGATGTGTATGCTGTCCGTAGCAATGGCCATCAAAAATACAGGGGCCATCGAACTCATTATGTGGATAGGGAATCCGAGAGCTATCAGCATGCCCATGCTCCAGACGATGCTCATCATTGCATCCATCATCAGCGCAACAGAGAGAAAGAGATCTCTGAACATAAGATACCTGACAAGAAGCATGACCATCCCTGCAATCGGGGCGAATATTGCCATGAGTTTGAACATATCAGAGCCGAAGGTATCCCTTGCTACAGGGTCGCCTGCAATGTAGTATTTCTCATCGCCTTTTTCTTTCTTTACTGCCTCTCTGATTTTATCCGCCACTTCTTTGCCATTTGCGCCCTTTTCAAGCGGGACATATATGGCGGTGGTCTTTCCGTCTTTAGAAATAATCCGGTTAATAAACAGAGAATTTTCAAAGAGCATTTTTCTTAAATGTTCAACCTCTTTATCGGTTTTAGGAACTTCGGTCATAAGAGGGGCTACCCTCAGCATTCCCTTTTCTGCCGTAACATTTGTGATAGTCGGAAAGCTGTTTACATCCCTTGCTGCAACACCCTTGATCTTCAGTATCTCATCTGTTATTCTCTGGACTTTGCCGAGCGTTTTTTTATTCAGAACACCTTTTTCGTTCACTATTCCTAAAACTATCATGTCTTCATAGAGTGCAAATGTCTTGTCAACCTCATCATTCCATACCCTTACATCGGATGTATCGGGGAGCATGTGCTTAGGGTTAGTGTCTGTTTTCATCTTCGGGAACTGGGTCATAAAGGCGAGCGTAATGATTATACAAAGCACTACAACCAGTTTTGGATGATTGACAGAAAACTCAACAAGTGAAAATTTTCGCATACAGCCTCCTGAAGTAAAAAGTAAGAAGAGTGGCAAAGGCACAGAGACACAAAGGCTTGAAGTTGGGGATTAATGCTGGTTCGATTCGCAAAATTGAACCAAAAATTTTTGGTTCAGGCTATAAATATGAGATAGCAGTAATGTCTGACCTACAAACTTGCGACTTGCCTCTTGCATCTTAATTTTCATTCCCTTTTGTGCCGGCCTGTCGGTACGTGCGTCCATTACGCCTTACACTCTTTGACCCCGAACCACTTTAAAAACATCATCATGGGACACCAGTTGGTGAAAAAAGACTGGAACAGGTTCAGGCCAACGAATGCTGTAAACAGCAGCCAGTATTCCGAGTGAACTCTGGTAAGCACGAGGGACAGAATGATGAAAGCCCCTGCAATGAGCCTTAAATATCTTTCTATGTGCATAGTAAATACCTCCTTCTTTATTGGGATGTAGGAGGTGGCGGTAGGATGTAGGATAAGCTTTTCCTCCATCCCATTTCCTACCACCTACTTCCCATTTCTTATCAGCAGCCGAACCGGCTACTTTTGAGACGGTCCTCAGGTGCCGCCGGGGTTCTTAAAAAACCAGAACACCGCCGCCACAACAATCACTATAATTACAATATCTCTCCAATCCATTATTTTCGTCCTCCTTGATCATTTCCTTCCCGCTATCACAATAAATGCGCCATTCTTAGGGAGTAGCTTTTTCCCTATAGTTTCAAAAAATTGCCACTGTTTTAAAAACCATGATGAATTTAGTGGAGGAAAATGTAGGCAGGATGACCAGTACAAATTCTTAAACCCCATGTTTTGTAACATCCCTTGCAATGTTTTGATACTGTAAAACCTTGCTTTTCTATAAGCAGATTTTTTGAGCCAACCCTTTAATCTCCTTAGAAATGCCCAATAGCTAAACTTATTCAATTCTCCCACCACAATAATTCCATCCGTCTTCAATATCCTCTCAGTTTCAGCAATCATTCTCTCTGGATTTGCTATAAAGCACAAAGCTGTAACCGCTATAGCTCCCTGAAAAATATTACTCTTGAAAGGTATTGCTTCGCCGCTTCCTACGACAAAATTCACCGGCAGATTTTCACCCTCGGCTTTTCTTTTTGCAAAGACTATCATTTTAAGGGAGGAATCTATTCCAACAACCTTCCTACCCTGTCTTGCCAACTCCAGGGTATAATTCCCCGTGCCGCAGCCGACATCTAAAACAAGACCTTTTGGTTTAAAGAGAGAAAATACTGCCTCTTTTTCCAGCCTGTCGCATAAGCGGCCAAGCGGAGTTTCATACCATTCATCGTATTCTTTTGGAGAAAATTTAGTCATAATTCCCCACAATTTCAGCGAATGTCACAAAGTTGATGCAGGATTAAGAAGTTCTAAATTCGAAATCCTAAATCCTAAACAAATTCAAAATCTTAATATTCTAATAGCAAAACAAATGTTTTAATTTTTAGATCTTGCTCTTCTGATATTTTTAGAATTTAGATATTAGGATTTCGGATTTGCATTTAAAATATCATCACCTGCCCGCCCTCTTTAATCCAGTGGGCTAAATCCAGAGTCTTACCGATTACCGCACCGTCAATAAAATCCTCATCCCTGACACCCCTTGCTTTGGCGCAGGTAAGACATGCTCTGACCTCGGCCCCCCTTTTAATAAGTCCTGCCATCATATCGGCAATATTATAGAAACCGGTTGGCGTGACCTGTCCTTTCTTTGCAGATATAACGCTATCCCCATAGAGAAAAATCCGCACACTCATGCCAACAGATATAAGCGCCTCGCTTAACCTTAAGGCATTCCATATTTTTTCATTTCCGTATGGCGCATCCTGAAGAACTATGGTTACCTTTTCCATAATGAACCTCCCTATATTTATTAAATAGTTTCTAAAGTCCGCAACATGAGAATAAAAAATTATCCAACCTTTGCCTTTTTTACAACCTTCCCCTCTTCCATCAACTGTTCTGTCAATACCTCTCTCATAAGGGCGCAGGCCTTAACTATCTTTGGATTAGATATGCGGTAGTATATATTGACCCCTTCTCTTCTTGACACAAGCACCCTTCGTTGTCGCAGGATGGCAAGGTGTTGGGAGATGTTGGCCTTTGGGATGCCCAGCTTCTTAACCAATTCTCCAACTGAGAGTTCGCCCTCCTTTAAGGCATATATAATCTCAAGCCTTTTGGGGTTTGCAAGGGTCTTGCATACCTCTGCATGCATACTAAAAACCTGTTTCATAGTTGCATTATTGCGAAATATTGCAACTATGTCAAGGAAAATGTAACGTACATAATCCTGATGATTAGTATTTAGATTTATCCTTGACATAGTGTACATTTTAGGATTAAGATGACAGCACAATTTAATACTGTATCCAGGTGACCCTTTAAAGAGGGTAGAATAGGGAAGAGGGTGAAACCCCCTCACGGACCCGCCACTGTAAACGAAGACGAAATCTGCACCTATGCCACTGCCCCCACCCTACCCTCCCCCTCAAGGGGGTGGGTAGGGTGGGGGTGGGAAGGCGCCAGAGAGTAGGATGAATCGTAAGTCAGGAGACCTGCCGGGATACATTGGAATGCCTCACGCAAGTCTTCGATGGTAAAGAAGGTGAGGGTTAATAGTACATGTATTAATCCCCAGTCTCTCAAAAATCGAGGGCTGGGGATTTTTGTTTAAGGAAGTTTCTATGAAGCAGCTCACAGTTCACAGTTCACAGTTCACTGCCGTTTTAATCCTTGGCCACGGCAGCCCCGTGTCAAAGGCAAATGAGACATTGCGTGATATTGCGGCGTCTGTCAAAGTAAAGGGCGGTTATGACATTATCCAGCCTGCTTTCTTGCAATTTGAGCATCCCAATTTTGCAGAGGCTGTGGATATTTTGGCGCAACAGGGGGTTCAAAAGATAATTGTTCATCCATATTTTCTTTACATGGGCGCGCATGTGACCAAAGACCTTCCTTTTGAGATAGGTACTGCAAAGAAGAAATATCCAAATCTTGATGTTATTCTTGCGCCGCATCTGGGCTATCATGAAAAACTGGTAGATGTGGCGGTGGAGAGGATAGAATCAATTTTCGATTTTCGAATTTCGAATGTCGATTTAAAATCGGAAATCGTAAATCGTAAATCGCAAATCACAAACCAGCATCCCATAGAAGCAGAAAGTTTTCGTCTGATAGGCGAGCAGCTTGATGAGTCCAGATTCAATTCAATGGAACTGCCGATAGTAAAACGTCTGATTCATACAACGGCGGATTTTGAATATGCTGACTTGGTCAGGTTCGGCAATAATGCAATTGAGACAGGCATAGATTCAATTTCAAAAGGCGCTGATATAATTACCGATGTGAGGATGATAGAGGTTGGAATAAACAAAGAAAGGCTGAATAAGTTTGGCGGCAAGGTGAGATGCTTTGTGGCAGATGAGGATGTGGTGCAATATGCGAAAGAGGCCGGTATTACAAAAACAGCAGCAGCGATGCAAAAGGCGTTTGGACTCACGAAAGAAGCAAGAAGCAAGAAATCAGCAGCAAGAAGTGAGAAGCAAGAAAAAAATCTTGCCTCTTGCCTTGTGCCTCTTGCCTCCAATATAACCTCATTCCCGATTGTTGCTATAGGTAATGCGCCAACTGCGCTTCTGGAACTCATAACGATGATAAAGGCCGGTCAGGCAGTGCCGGCGCTGGTGATAGGCGTTCCTGTTGGCTTTGTTGACGCGGAAGAATCAAAGGAAGAGCTGATGAGGCTGGATATTCCCTATATCTCTATCAAAGGGAAAAAAGGCGGCAGCACCGTGGCGG
>Ga0209521_10004574_pt1 | contig 11012 bp, 8 predicted proteins | sample Rifsed19ft4_FD_184016 | JGI IMG/M metagenome (GOLD analysis project Ga0209521, IMG submission 184016) | Soil microbial communities from Rifle, Colorado, USA - sediment 19ft 4 (version 2) | ecosystem: Environmental > Terrestrial > Deep subsurface > Rock core/Sediment | place: Rifle, Colorado... | reverse complement strand
GACCTTTTTAAAATGGCCAAAAAAGCTGCGCCAGCCATAATCTTCGTGGATGAAATAGATGCTATAGGACGTACGCGTGGAGGTGGGTTTGGCGGAGGCAACGATGAGCGTGAGCAGACCTTAAATCAAATCTTGGTGGAAATGGATGGCTTTGAGCCGAATGACAAAGTGATAGTGATGGCGGCCACCAATAGGCCGGATGTTTTAGACCCAGCTCTCATTCGTCCTGGGCGTTTTGACAGAAAAGTAATTCTTGATCTGCCGGATCGTGCTGACCGCGAAGCGATACTATTAATTCACGCAGCCCAAAAGCCATTGGCGGAAGATATTAATTTGAAATTAGTGGCCGAGCGCACTCCCGGATTCTCCGGTGCGGATTTGTATTCACTGATGAACGAAGGGGCGATATTGGCGGCGCGAGAAAATAGAAAAAAAGTTTTTCAGTTTGACTTAATTCGCGCTATTGAGAAAGTTATGTTAGGTCCGGAGCGCAAAAGCCATTTGCTATCCAAAAAAGAAAAAGAAATTACCGCGTATCACGAAGCAGGGCATGCGCTTGTCGCTTCAGTATTGCCGTATGCCGACCCAGTGCACAAAGTTTCCATCATCTCTCGCGGCAATGCCGGAGGGTATACTCTCAAATTACCGCTTGAAGAAAAAAGATTGCAGTCAAAAAAAGAATTCATAGATGACATCGCCATGTCTCTCGGTGGCTACGTCGCCGAGCAAATGATCTTCGGAGATATTACGACCGGACCGTCCTCTGATTTATCGGTGGCGACAAACCTAGCTCGCGCCATGGTCACCCGTTTCGGGATGTCGGATGCCATCGGCCCTATTGCCCTAGCTCCCGCTCTCGGCAGGACACAATTTGGTGAGATTATGGAGAAAGAATATTCTGAAGCAGTCGGAGTGAAAGTGGATGCGGAAGTTTCCAGAATGATAAATGACGGCTTAAAAACTGCAGAAAAAGTACTGAAAGAACATAAAAAAGCATTCAATGCCATAGCCCAAAAGTTAATTGAAGTGGAAACTCTGGAACAAGAAGAGTATGAGAAAATATTGACAGCTCATGGTATTGTTTTAAAGAAGAAAGATGATATAAAGGTATAATAGTCAATCTTCCGTCCTTAGCTCAGTTGGTTAGAGCACAGAGCTTATACCTCTGGGGTCCTTGGTTCGAATCCAAGAGGACGGACACTAAAAATACCCACTTATACATAGCTTTCTGACCATATTTTTTGACAAGAATTTTTCTTTGTTTTGTTTTGTAATTTTCTCTAAAAAATTAGAGTTATCCACTTTACACAAGGGCACTCTTCTCGTGTATAATAACTTAGCTATGACTCCGTACAAAAAAAATTGGCTGAAATTCACTCTCGGCATATTTGGATGCCTCCTCTTTCGACTTCTTCCTTTTCGCGCTCCGAATATCGAACCAATAATGTCTACGGTTATGCCTTTCGGCAAAGCGTATGGCGCATCTGTTGGATTTTTCTTCGCTTTTTTAAGTATTATTCTCTACGACTTGGCGACAGGAACATTGGGCAAGTGGACAATGCTCACTTCAGCTTCTTATGGAGTTGTTGGCTATGCATCAGCCTATTACTTTAAGAATCGCGAGCCGTCCCGAAAGAATTTTGTTTATTTTGCAATTTTAGGGACGTTATTTTTTGACGCTTTTACCGGCTTATTAACCGGTCCGTTATTTTTTGACCAACCAATCTTGGTTGCACTTGTTGGGCAAATTCCATTCACCATTCTACATCTAGTTGGCAATGTATCATTTGCGTTTATTCTCTCTCCGGTCATATACAGTTATCTGGTTAAGAAAAAGAAATTATATACCGTGCCCCTTATTAAAACCCTTCAGCCTAAAACAATTTAAATTTTATGAAAAAAGAAAAAATTTCAAAAAATGATTTAGCCAAAATAAAATCAATAAGAAGAAGAACCGGCGAGGTGGTGGCTTTTGATTTAAGCCGTATTGCTGGGGCTATTTTCAAAGCTTTTGAAGTTACAGGCGAAGGCAAAGAAGAAGAATCTAACATTGTGGCTAACAGTGTCTTTAAAACAATGCTTGGTTTGCGGACTGAACTGGTGAATATAAATAAAAAAGCCAAATTTTTGCCGACGGTTGAAATGACGCAGGATTTAGTGGAGAAAGAATTGATGAAAAAAGGTTTTACCGAGACGGCTAAAAAATATATTCTGTATCGCAGCCAACGTTCAAAATTGCGCGCGGCTTTTGGACCCGTGCCAGAGGCGACCAGAGCGCTCGTGGAAGAATCCAGTAAGTATTTTGCCAGTCCTTATTCAGAATTTATCTTTTATCAGTTTTACGCACGCTGGATTCCGGAGCTGGGCCGCAGAGAAACTTGGATAGAGACTATCGACCGATATATGGACTATATGAAAGAGAATATGGGCGATAAGCTTTCTAAAAAAGAGTATGACGAAGTGAGAGAAGCTATCTTGAATCAAGATATTTGCCCTTCCATGCGGCTTTTATGGTCTTCCGGCAAGGCTTGCCGCCAGTCCAATGTCTGGGCTTATAATTGTTCGTATATTGCTCCGACTTGTCCACAAGATTTGGGTGAAATTATGTATGTTTCCATGTGTGGCGCGGGGCTCGGCTTTGCCGTGGAGTGGGAAAATGTCCAACAGTTTCCGCAAATTAAAAAACAAGTAAAAGAAAAACCAATAATGCATATTGTTCACGACAGCAAAGAAGGCTGGGCAGATGCTTTTGTTTTGGGACTTAAAACTTGGTTTGATGGCAGAGACATAAAATTTGACTATTCTAATATCAGACCAGCCGGAGCGCGCCTAGAGACAGCCGGTGGCAAAGCATCCGGACCACAGCCACTGATGGACTTGATGGATTTCGCTAAAAGAAAAATCTTAGCTAAACAAGGCAGGCGCCTTTCCAACTTGGATATGCACGACATCATCTGCCAGATCGGCATGATTGTGGTAGCCGGCGGGGTAAGACGCAGTGCTCTTATTTCCGTGTCCGAACTTGAGGATTTAGAAATGCGAGATGCCAAGAAAGGGCAATTTTACTTAAATGAAGGACAGCGCTCTATGGCCAACAACTCAGCCGTGTATAACAGTAAGCCATCTGCCGAAGAATTTTTAAATGAATGGACGGCATTAGTAAAATCTCGCTCCGGCGAACGCGGGATTTTCAATCGTGGGGGACTAGAGAAGCAAGTACCAGCTCGCAGGTGGGAAGCTATCAAGGACGAAAGACAAGTAGGATTAAATCCTTGCGGAGAAATTTATTTGCGTTCTAAGCAATTTTGCAATCTTACCAGTATTGTAATTCGCCCTTCGGATACCGTGGCAACTCTTAAAAGAAAGATAGACTTGGCGACATTGCTTGGCACATACCAATCCACTTTGACAAACTTCGGCTACCTTTCAAAAAAATGGAAAGAGAATTGCGAGGCGGAAAGACTCTTGGGGGTATCGCTCACCGGTTACTACGATAATCCAGTTATCAGAGACGACAAAGTGCTCGATGCTCTGCGCCTTTCTTCTATTGAGACAAATAAAAAATATGCCAAGCGTTTCGGCATTAATGCTTCCACCGCTATCACTTGCGTAAAACCTCATGGCAACTCCGGTCAGCTCCTCGCTGTCGGCTCTGGGATGCATCCTTGGTTTGCTCCGTACTTTGTGAGAAGAGTTAGAATTAATCACACAGACACATTACTGCAGATGGCTCGCGACCAAGGTATTCCTTGCGTGCCGGAAGTCGGCCAGTCCCTCGACTCTGCTACCACATTTGTTTTAGAATTTCCGGTCAAAGCGCCAGAAGGAGCAATATTCAAAGACGAAGTTACTGCGCTTGATTTATTGAAAGAATGGAAAAGGCTGAAAGAACATTTTGTGGAGCACAATCCATCTGCAACCATTTACGTGGGACCGGATGAATGGCTGGCTGTGGGGAACTTTGTTTACGAAAACTGGGATTTTGTCGGAGGAATGTCTTTTCTGCCACGCTCCGAGCATGTGTACCAGCTCGCCCCCTATGAAGTTATCACTAAAGAAGAATATGAAAGACGTGCGAAAGCTATAGGTAAAATTGATTTCTCTAAGCTCTCTCAATATGAAATGACAGACAATACCACCGGTGCCAAAGAATTTGCTTGTGTGTCTGGTGTTTGTGAGATATAAATTTATAAATATCAATTTATAATTTATGCTTTACACAAGGAAAGGAGATGACGGCACCACTAAAACTTTTGGCTGTAACCAGCGTATCTCTAAAAGCTCGGCCGTAGCCGAAGCGCTTGGTGCGCTGGATGAGACCAATTCTTTTTTGGGTCTAGCGCGAGCAAGGACGGAGGGTAAAAGTTTTGACATCGAAAAAGAAAAAATGAATTTTGCCGAAATTATTCTCGAAGTTCAGCAGAATTTGTTTATTGTGCAGGCCGAAGTGGCAGGCTCGGATAAAACAATCACACAAGACAAGATTAAAAAAGTTGAATATATAGTAGATGAAATTGAAAAAGTTTTGCCACCGATTAAAACTTTTTTCATCAGCGGCGCGACCAAAGACGGAGCTGTCTTTGATATCACCAGAACTTTAGCCAGACGAGCCGAGAGGCGAGTAATAGCTGCTAAAGAAGAAGGCAAAATCACAGTGAGTGCCGAAACTTTACAATACTTGAATCGTCTGTCGAGTTTGCTTTACGCTCTTGCTCGCATCGCAAGCCATATTGAAGGTGTGGAAGAAATAAAACCAGACTATAAATAAACCTCAATCTATTTTCTTAATAAGTTTTCCAAGTCTCAAAAATTTAAACACTTTCTTACCTAAAATTTCTTTAAAGAAATATGAAGTTCTATTTTTTCCTATTAGCCAAACAAGACCTAAAATAATCAGTAAAGTAGTGCCGGGGATTGGAGTTATATAAAAAATTACTCCGGTGATTAAAAAAAGAGCACCTAAAACTTTATGAAAAGGATGCCATTTTTTCATATACATTTATTATATCACTTATTCGAAATGAAATTCACCGGCTTTTTCGTGGACTTTTTGTTTTAATAGGGGATAGTTTGAGAGTTCGGGGTCTTCGGCTATCAACCGAGTGGCTTCTAGCCGTGCGGCTTCGACCATTTTTATATTTTTAATAGCTTCCATGCCGAGGTCGGTGATGCCCCATTGCTTGGTGCCACCGAGCTCGCCGGCGCCACGGAGGGTGAGGTCTAGCTCTGCTAGCTCAAAGCCGTTTTTTGCGGTTTTTAGGGCTTTTAGTCTTGCGATAGTCTTTTCGCTTTTCGCTTCAGCGAAAATATAACAATATGCCTGGTATGTGCTTCGGATGACTCGCCCACGAAGCTGGTGGAGCTGGGCGAGGCCAAAGCGCTCCGCCCCTTCTATGATTATCATAGTGGCATTTGGAACATTCACTCCCACTTCTACTACTGATGTGGCGCAGAGAATGTGTATTCTCCCTTGCGAAAATTCTTGCATCATTTCTTCTTTTTTCTCCTTGCTCATCTTGCTATGCAGTATTCCTATATCATATTCCTGAAATATTTCCTTTTTTAGTCTTTTCGCTTCTGCTGTTACCGATTTGATTTCAAGCTTCACCCCTCCCTCTTTTTCGCCCCTGCGCCCTTCTTTGGGCGCTTTGGGCTCAAAGCGGGACCCTCGGGGACTCAAAATAGAGAGGGGCTCCGCTTGTTGTTCTTCTGCTTCAAAAATTCTCGGGCATATCACATACAATTGTCGGCCATTTTTTAATTCTTGCCGTATTTCTTCGTAAGTCTGGTCACGCTTATTCGGCGTAATAATTTCAGTGATGATTTGCTTTCTGCCGGCCGGCATTTCGTCTAAAAGCGATAGGTCGAGGTCTCCATAGATAGTGAGTGCTAGTGTGCGGGGGATAGGGGTGGCTGTCATAGAAAGTAAGTGCGGAGCTAGGCCATCTTTTCTGACCAGTTTTCTTCTTTGGGCTGTGCCGAACCGGTGTTGTTCGTCTATTACACATAATGCTAAATTTTTAAATTTAACTGTCTTTTGTATAAGTGCATGCGTGCCTATTAAAATAGGAATTTCTCCATTCGCCACCCATTTGAGAAGTTGGGAGCGAGAAATTGTAGTCCAGCTTGCCCCGTTTGCGGGGCCAATTGTTTTTGCCGGAAATTTCCTGCAACCGGAGCCAGTGATAAGCCCAATGTTAATTGGCAAATGCCGAAAATATTGTATGAAAGATTCGAAATGCTGTGTTGCCAGTATTTCAGTCGGCGCCATGTAGGCTACCTGTAAGTTTCCAAAATTCTTCCCATCTGGCCTTTGCATCACTGTTACATAGCTTGCTGTGGCGGCTACGGCAGTTTTACCAGAGCCCACATCACCCTCAAGAAGTCGCGACATTGGAAAGTTCTTTGCCATATCTTCCAAGATAGTTTCAATAGATTTCTCTTGGGAATTTGTGGCATCAAAGGGGAATCTTTGCAAGAATTCTTCTATATTTTTTTTATTTGTGTTAATTTGGAAAGATTTATTTTTCCTATATTCAAATTTGTCATGCTGGCGCTCGAGCTGAATACAGAAAACTTCTTCAAAGGCGAATCTTTTACGCGCAGACTCCGCGTCTTTGGCATTTTTCGGTTTATGAATCCAGATTAGGGCAGTTTTTAGTTTTGGCAAACTATATTTTTTTAGAATATCTGATGGTATATAATCTTCTACATCATCTAAAGTTTTTTCTCTTAATATTTTTTCTATAGCGTGATAGAACCATTTAGAAGTGATGCCTCGAGTTTCAGCATAGACGGGATAAGAGAATCCTGAATTAGAAATGCCATTTTTTTGAAATAAAGTATCGTGTGCATCTATGGGCATATTTGGTATTTTTTCGAATTCTGGATTAGCTAGGTACGTGCCACTTTTACTCGCCGTAACTTTGCCTGTTAGTTTTACATTCTCGCCATCATGGAGCATCTTGGCCAAGTAGGCTTGGTTAAACCAGATTATTTTTATTTTTCCAGAAAGGTCTGCAATCTCGCCTTCAGCCATAGGAATTTTAGAGCGGAAACCTTTTTTGGTTTTTAATTTGGAAACTTTTCCATATACTGTAGCACTAGTGCCGGCAACAAGGTCGCTTATTTTAAAGACCGTACTTATGTCGCTGTATCTGACAGGGAAGTGAAAGAGTAGGTCGGCGACAGAAAAAAGCTTCAGCTTATGCAAGGCTCTTTTTTGGTTTGCATCTAGGCGAAATTTTAGCTCCAATTTGTCACTTAATTGCATATGTGAATTATATAACTATTTATGCTAAAATCCTTTTATGGAAGAATCCAAACAGCCTAGTCGAGAAGAGATAGAGAACTCTTTGGCTGAAATACTCAAGAACAAGGTTAGAGATGTTTTAAATGCTGAAAGTCAACAAGATATTTTGATATTTTTTAATCAACTTTGTAACTCTATTTACATGATTCGCAAGCATGGCTTTACCACAAGTTCTTATCTTGAAATGAATAGTCCAATGACTGCGTTTTTGGTGGCTCAACTGTCTGCCGAATCATCTCCAGAAGCTCGCGCAAATATATTACTTGATGCGCTTGCTGATAAAGACAAATTTGGTTTAGAGGAAAAATTTTTAGAAAAATTGCGAGCGAGTTAAAATGTGATAGAGTAATTAAGTGCAAAACTGGAAGGTTGCGCTGAATGGTAAGGCAGCGGTTTGCTAAACCGTGAGGGCTTTAAAACCCTCTATGGGTTCGACTCCCATACCTTCCGCCAATTGGGAAAATGCAAAAACAAAACGAACGATGGGTTTTTCTATTTCTATTTAAGTACGTAATGTATTACGTAATAGATTACGTACTAGTATTAACTCGCATAAATTGGTACAATTATATTGTTACAAGTAAACTCTTTATTTTATATGGAAACAAAAGGAATGAAAGCGGGTGTGGGGATGGCTTATGGGGATGACTCTTATACCGTCGGCGCGAATGCTTGCCAAGATGCCATAGAGCAACTGGGCGACAAAAACCCAGATTTGTTAATTGTTTTTTCTTCTGTTAAATATGACCAAGAAAAAATGCTCTCGGGGGTGCGGTCAGTGGCTCCTGCTGCGCTTCTCATTGGCTCGTCAACGTCTGGGGAGGTTACCACTGCCGGTCCGGTGAAAGACCATTCTGTAACTGTAATGGCCATAAAGTCACCGGAGGTAAAATACTTTGTCGGTGTCGGAGAAAATATTTTGGCTAATCCTAGGCTGGCCGGAAAAGCCGTGGCGGACAATGTAAAAGAGCAAACTAGCACTAGCCTCAAAGCATTTATGATGATGCCTGACGTTCTTGTCGGCAATGGCGCGGATATTGTGCGTGGAGTGCTTGATTCTTTAGGCGCTCATTTTCCTGTTGTCGGCGGAGCTTCCGGAGACGATTTTGCATTTCAAAAAACGTATCAATATGTGAATGACAAGGTGTATTCCGGCGCTGTTGTTGGGCTAGGGCTTACTGGTAATTTCAAAATGGGTATTGGAGTCAAGCATGGATGGATTCCGGTTGGCGAGCCCATGAAAGTTACCAAGTCACAAGGGGCGGTTATCCATGAAATTAACGGCTCTCCAGCTGTAAAAATTTATGAAGATTATTTCGGCGCCGAAGAGGCTAAGATTTTGCATACTGAAGCCTTGGCAAAATTGGCCATTACTTATCCACTAGGCATGAAAGTTGCCGGCAGTGATGAGCTGTTGATTCGAGACCCTATAACTGTAGACGAGAAAGGTTCCATTACCTGCGCGGCGGAAATTCCAGAAGGTTCAGAAATACGTTTGATGGTTGGCAGTCGGGAAGAAGCGGTAAAGGTGGCGAAAATTGCCGCCGAAGATGCTGTTCTCCAGCTCGACGGCAGCGCGCCCAAGGCTGTGATTATATTTAATTGCATAGCGCGCAACAAACTTTTCGGTGACAAATCTGGCGACGAAATAAATGCAATTCAGCAAGCCATAGGCAAAGACGTCCCGTTGATTGGTTTTTATACTTATGGCGAGCAAGCGCCGCTCGGAGGTGAAGTCAGAAATATAGAACAATGTAATTCCGCATTTCATAACGAGACTGTAGTCATTTGTGTTTTGGCGGATTAAATATGCAGACCGTAGAAGAGTTAAAAAATAAAATTGCAGAGCTGGAAGCGAAAATTGCGAAAATGGAACAAGCTTCCAGTGACTACAATACCGGCACTAAACTTCTTATCAGGCGAGACCTCGAGCTCTCTAGGGCGAATGAAAAATTGCAAAAAGTTGATGAAATAAAGTCCAACTTTATCTCTATTGTTGCCCATCAGCTTCGCACACCGCTTTCCGGCATAAAGTGGACGCTATCCATGCTACTCGGGGGCGACATGGGAGAGCTAAATAACGACCAAAAAACTTTTTTGATGAAGAGTTTTGAGAGTAATGCCCGGATGATTACTCTAGTGAATGACATGTTAGTTGCTGACGGTATTCAGTCTGGGAGAGTTCACTACGGGTTTAAGCACACGGATATAGTTGATCTGATGGACAATGTTCTTTTTGAGGTTAGTCCGCAGGCAAATAAAAGAAATATAAAAATAGAGTATAAGAATAAATTCGAAAATCTTCCCCAAGCCTACGTTGACCCAGAAACAATGCGCGCTGTTTTGCAGAATTTATTGGAAAATGCCATTAAATATACAAAAGATAATGGCAAGATTGAAATAGACGTGAAAAAAGAAAATGATCATTTATTAGTTTCTATTGCTGACAATGGCATTGGCATACCAAAAGAACAAGCCAAAGATGTTTTCGCAAGGTTTTTCCGAGCCAAGAATGCTATCAAACAGGAGACAGACGGTTCGGGGCTTGGTCTGTATATTGCCAAAACCATTGTGGAAAAAAATGGCGGCAAGATTTGGTTTGACAGCGCTGAAAATAAAGGTAGCACTTTTTATTTCACGGTTCCATTGCAGGAAAGTCATTAATTATAAATTTTATAACTTATTCGACAAAAAAAGGTCATGGTGGTAAAATACTAGGATGAAAAAGATTTTGATAATTGAAGATGATGTGTTTTTAGGAGATGTGCTCAATCAAAAATTGGCCAATGAAGGTTTTAGCACACTATTGGCCAGAGATGGACGAGAGGGATATGAAAAAATAAAATCTTTTAAGCCCGACTTGATTTTGCTTGATATTATTTTGCCTAATATGAACGGCTACGAGATTCTGGAAGCCAAACAAAAAGACTCTGGCATAGCTGGTATTCCCGTCATTATTGTTTCCAACTCCGGACAGCCTGTTGAAATAAATCGCGCTTTGGCACTAGGGGTCAAAGATTATCTGGTGAAAGCCCAATTCGACCCAGAAGAAGTCTTGATTAAAGTAAGGGCAGAACTTAAAGAAGCCGAAGGACATTCTGATGGAGCTAAGTCTTTAAAATCTCTTGAGGGGGCGATAAATAAAAAGATGAATACCATAAACCTTGAGGGCAAGAAAGTTGTTTGGGTGGAGGACGACCAATTTCTTAACGATATAATTACTCGCAAGCTTTCCATGGTTAAGTGTACTTTTTTTCATGCGAGCGAAGGGGAAGAGGCTCTAAAAATTATAAATAAGGAAATACCAGACATCATTATGCTCGATATTATTCTTTCTGGCATGGATGGTTTTGAAATTCTACGAAGAATAAAGGCTGAACCGAAAACCAAACACATACCTGTTATTCTTCTTTCCAATCTGGGGCAAAAGTCTGATATCGAAAAAGGAGAAAAGCTTGGCGCGGCGCGATTCATAGTAAAAGCTACTATTACCCCCAACGAAATTATAGACCAGATAAAGGAAGTTTTGACTGGTGGCAAGAAGTAGGGAAATACGGTCCTTAAGACTTTTCCCCAAGGACTGTCCTTGAATTGGGAAAGTTGTTCAGTTAACCTTCAAGGGTGACACTGTGGATAAATAATAATTGAGTTTCTCGACCGGTATCATACCGTTTAAATATTTTCCTAAATGGATTCTCTC
>Ga0209521_10004573_pt1 | contig 11013 bp, 10 predicted proteins | sample Rifsed19ft4_FD_184016 | JGI IMG/M metagenome (GOLD analysis project Ga0209521, IMG submission 184016) | Soil microbial communities from Rifle, Colorado, USA - sediment 19ft 4 (version 2) | ecosystem: Environmental > Terrestrial > Deep subsurface > Rock core/Sediment | place: Rifle, Colorado... | reverse complement strand
CCGAAACCACGCGGCTGATCCCGCTGTACGCTATCGGCGTGTTCCTGTCGTTCACCATGTCGCAGACCGGCATGGTCGTGCGCTGGCAGAAGGTTGGCAAGATGAAGCCGGGCGAAGAGATCGCAGTGCATGGATCGGAGCGCATCTTTACTTGCCAGATTGAGGATTCTGTCTCTCTGAGCCTGCTGGACGGGGCGGAATACAAGCCCACGGAGCGGCTCTCTACGGGACATGCGCTGGAGTCATCCTCCTCGCGAAAGAAGTGACGTCACCGAGCCAGGTCTCGCTCGGCCTTCTGGACGTGACCGTCGAGCGCAACGCCTACGGGCGGCAGGTGGATAGCCACATGGGCGAGGAGCCCTGCCCGGAGCTCGGCCCCGAGCCGCTCCCGATGGTCTTCATCCGCGCTCCCATCATTCGACGCACCGGCCCGCAGGTTGAAGTCCTCGCCCGCCATCGAGGGGAGCCCGTACTGGTGCGCGAAGGCCGGGTCCTGGCGAGCACCTTTCATCCGGAACTGTCCGAAGACGAACGCGTCCACCGCTACTTCCTCGAGAACGTCGCATCCGATTCAAAAACCCGCCCTCGCTCCGTGTAAAACCGTACGTCGCTTGTAAAGAATCTGGATCCGCTCGATGTCTGTGCGTCGTTTTCGGAAGGATCATTATCATTACCGAGGGGGCTATCCTGGCACCGAAATTGCGTCTCTTTCAAAGGATTTGAGCTCGACGGTAATTGAAGACGATAGCAGGTCGTACCCGGACGGCGTCCGCAGGCGGACACGGAACTATTGACTTCGTTCGTTTCGTCTAATCTGAACAAGGCTCGGTGCATTCATGCCGGAAGAGTCCATCCTCATAGTCGGAAACACCCGGGCGTCGAGCGAGGCCGATGCCGCTCTCGCCTCCGAGTCCTGGATCGTGACCATCGTCGATGGACTCGCGGACGCGATTCCCCAAATCGACAGCCGCCGCCACCAGGTCGTCCTCCTGGATACCGACTCGATCCCCGAGCCTCCCTGGCAGGCGCTCGAGATCCTTCGCGACAGAGACCCCCAGGCCACGGTCCTGCTCCTGGTGAGCTCGGAAACGCCCTGGTCCTCGTTCTCGAGCTATCGCCAGCGTCCCGCGGGACTCGTCCTGAAGCCGCTCGATCGAACGGCCCTTTTGATGGCCGTCGATTCCGCCGTCGTCTACCGGCGACTCCTCGAGGAGAACCGCACCCTGAAGCGCCAGCTCGGAAGCGCGGTGAGCCTGGGCGACTGGGTGGGCTGCACTCCCGAGTCGATCGAGATCCGGAAGTCGATCGCCACCGCCGCGCTCGCCAATGGAAACGTGCTCCTCCTCGGTGAGGACGGCTCCGGCAGGCGTCTCGCCGCGGAGCTCCTGCACCGCCACGGGAGGAACCCCGGGGCGACGTTTCTTCCCGTGGACCTGGTCAGCCTCCCCGCGGGTGAGATCCGCCGGCTCTTCGACGAGGTCCTCGAGGCCGCGGATACCGGACGCGGCGCCTACGTCCACGGCGCCCGGCCCGGGACGCTCTATCTCGCGGAGCTCACCGCCCTTACTCCGGAAGACCAGAGGAGCCTCGCGCAGAAGCTCCTGCGGCCGCTTCCCTTCCGCGTCATGGCTTCGGCTCATCCCTCTCTCGTCGACGCCGTTCGACAGAACCGGTTCGACGAGGAGACGCTCCGCGCGGTCTCCAAGGTCCGCATCCAGATCCCTCCGCTGCGCGCCCGCCGCGCCGACATTCCTCTGCTCATCGACCATTTCCTGAAGCGCTCGTGCGAGCGGTTTCAGCTCAAGTCTCTCGGGATCCCGTCGACCGCGATCGAGAACTATTCGAGCTACGACTGGCCTGGAAACGTCGCCGAGCTGGCGATGATGATCGAGCGAGCGGTTTCGATCGCCTCCGCCGCGAAGTTCGATGGGACCACCCTTCCCGAGCACTTCTGCTCCCCCCCCTCTCTCACCGTTCCCGAGGGAGGCCGCCTGAAGAACATCTCCCTCCGCGAGCTCATCGCCGACATCGAGAAGCGAATCATCGTCCAGACGCTCGAGCGGGTCGACGGAAGCCAGAAGCGGGCGGCGGAGGAGCTGCGCCTCAACCCCACCACCCTCCACGAGAAGATGAAGCGATACAAGATCCTTCCCGCCGTTCGCCGGCAACGGGCCTGAAGGCAAGCGCCTTTTCCGGAGAGCCTCGTCGCGGGAGCCTTTGCGGCGCGGAATCCTTCACTTACCATTGACAACAAAAGGCTCGGGTGATTAGACTACGCGCCAGTCGAGGTCCTGTCCTCGTTGGCCCAGTTCGAAAAACAGCTCCCCTTCCCTTCCGAACGCTCGGCGACGGGACCGGGGGGCAAAACCATATCGCGCAGGAGGTGAGTTCGTGAAGAGACCTTGGTTGGCCCCCCTGGGATTGCTGATCCTCGCTTGCTTGCTGTTACTGGGGTTGGCCGGATGCGGAAAGGAGCCACCGCCGCCACCGCCGCCACCACCCGTCGCGGCACCTCCACCGCCACCGCCGCCTCCTCCTCCACCGCCACCGCCGCCACCCCCACCGGCCCGGACTCCGGCGGATGACTATCGGGCCGCGACCATCGACGTTCTCCAGAGGAACCTGAACGACGTCCACTTCGACTACGATCAGGCGACTCTGCGCGACGACGCGAGGGCGACGCTGTCGAAGAACGCCGACTGGTTGAAGCAGCCCCACGTCACCGCGGTCGTTCTGGTCGAGGGTCACTGCGACGAGCGCGGGACCGAGCGCTACAACCTCGCCCTTGGCGAACGCCGCGCCCGGGCAGCCATGGAGTACCTGCAGTCGCTGGGAATTCCCGCAAACCGGCTCAAGATGCTGAGCTACGGGAAGGAAAGACCCCAGTGCACGGAGTCGAACGAGACCTGCTGGCAGAGCAACCGCAGGGCCCATTTCAAGATCGACGCCAAGTAGCGATTTCGGGATCCGCCCAAAAAACGCCCCGGAGCTTTTCGTTTGGTTCTCAGACCTCGCGGCGAAGGCGGAGGCGAAGCTCCTGGACGGTCGCGCGGTGCTTGAACGCTTTGCTCCCGTTCACGAACAGAACCGGGATATCGTCCCCGTACCGATTCTCGAGCTCGACGTTCTCCGAGATATCGACTTCCCGCAACCGGATTTCGAGGCCGCGGGCCGCCTCGAAGAGCGCTTCCTTCATCTCTTCGCAGAGATGACAACCCGGCCTGGTCAGGAGCTCGAGCTCGACCGGGGTGAGCCTCACGCGCGCGACAGCTCTTCGAGGATGCGTTCCGCCGCCGCACGGGGCGAAGGGTCGAGCGCAATCGCACGCCCGACGACGACGTAGTTCGCCCCGAGGCGGGCGGCGTCGCCCGGAGTCGCGACCCGCTTCTGGTCATGGCGGTCTTTCGACCACTCGGGTCGTACGCCGGGAACGAGTATCTGGAGCCCGTCGCCGAGAGCCTCCCGGATCGCTTCGCCTTCCAGCGCCGAGGCCACGACGCCATCGAGACCGCTCTCCGCGGCGAGCCGGGCGAGCCGCAGGACCTGCTCGCGGCTCTTTTCCCGAAAGCCCAGCGCCTCGAGGTCCTCGTCCCCCAGGTGGGTGAGAACGGTGACGCCGAGCACCAGGGGACGGTCGGCGCCCCCGACGGCTTCACGCGCGGCGGCGGCCGCCGCCGTCATCATCGTTTTTCCGCCGGAGGCGTGAACGTCCACCATCGCGACCCCGTGCCGCGCGGCGGCTCTGACCGCACCGGCCACGGTCTTGGGAATGTCGTGGAACTTCAGGTCGAGGAACACCCGCGCGGGAGCGAGCTTCTGCAGGATCTCCGGGCCGACGGCGGTGAAGAGCTCTTTTCCCACCTTGAAGTACCTTACGACGGAGTCGAGCTTCTCTCGGAGCTCGAGCGCCTCAGGAAGCGACGGGACGTCGAGGGCGACGATGAGCTGGGGAGCCTTCTTCACCATCCCTGGGGAACCGCCTTGACGTCAGCGACGAGCTCCCCGGTCAGCGAGGAGAGGGAGGCGACGCGGTGGCGGCGGCAGTAGTCCGCAAGACCATCCCGGGTCTTCTTCCATACGGAGGGGTCGACGAAGCTCATCGTGCCGATCTGGACGGCGGAGGCGCCGGCGAGAATGAACTCCAGAGCGTCCTCGTGATTGGTGATGCCGCCGATTCCCAGGATGGGGATCCGGACCGCCTGGCGCGCCTGGTGGACGAGCCGGACGGCGATGGGCCGGATTGCGGGACCGGAAAGGCCGCCCACCACGTTCGCGAGGCGCGGCTTCCGGGTCTCGACGTCGATGGCCATCGCGGGAATGGTGTTGATGAGCGAGATGGCCGAGGCGCCCGCAGCCTCGACCGCGCGCGCCACCACACCGATGTCGGTGACGTTCGGGGTGAGCTTGGGGATCACCGGAAGACTCGTCCTCGCGCGCACCGCCTCGGTGACCGAGGCCGCCATCAGTGGATCGCAGCCGAAGAGGATCCCGCCCTGGTGCACGTTGGGACAGGAGATGTTCATCTCGATTCCGGATACTCCCTCGACGTCGTCGAGGATGCCCGCGAGCTCCGCGTACTCCTCGAGGGTGCTTCCGCAGATGTTGACCAGGATGGCGACGCCGAGCTCTCGAAGTCCAGGCATCTTTTCCTCGACGAAGCGCTCGATCCCGACTTCCTGGAGACCGATGGCGTTGAGCATTCCCGACGGAGTCTCCCAGATCCGGGGCGGCGGCGCGCCCTCCCTGGGGGCGAGATACAGGCCCTTGACTGCAATGCCTCCGATTGCGTCGTAGTCCGCGACATCGAGGTACTCCGTGCCGTAGCCGAAGGTTCCGCTCGCGGCGATGAGCGGCGTGCGGAACCGGATCCCGGCGACTTCGACGCTCAGATCGGGCTCAGCATTAATCGAGGGCATCGAGAGTTTCTGTTCTAGAGTGGATACGGGTCGCGCTCCCACACGACGGTTTCAGCGTCGAAGACCGGGCCCTCGGTGCAGGAGCGCAGGTAGTCGCCCCCCGACTCCGTGCGAGTGTAGACGACGCAGCCGAGACAGCACCCCATCCCGCAGCCCATCCGTCGCTCGAGAGAGACTTGATGAGGGATCCCTCGCTCTCTCGCCATCGCCGCCACCCGCAAGAGCATCGGCGTCGGGCCGCAGGAGTAGAGCTCCATGGGAACGTCTTCCTCGAGAGCTTTCGCCAGAAGATCGGTCACGCGCCCGCGGTGGCCGTGGGTGCCGTCCTCGGTCGAAGTCCGTACGTTCATTCCCAGCGCGTCGAAGTCGGATCGGAGGTAGAGATCGTGAGCGCTGCGGCCCCCGAGGAGCACGGTGGCCGTGAGTCCGCGCTTCGCGAGCAACCGACAAAGCGCCACGAACGGAGCGATCCCGACGCCGCCGGCGACGACCACCGGCTTTCGAGCATCGTCGGGGAGTCGAAACGAGGAGCCGAGGGGTCCGAGACAATCTACTCGGCCTCCGATCGGGAGCTCGGTGAGGGCCTTCGTTCCCTTCCCGGCGATCTTCACCAGAAGACTGAAACTGCCGTTCTCGGGTCGCGAGTCGCAGAACGAGTAGGGACGGCGAAGGAGCAGGTCGGAACGATCGGGCACCCGTAGCATGGTGAACTGGCCCGGAAGAAAGCTCCGGGAAAGCGTCTCGGATTCGAAGTGGAGGAGAAAAGCGTCCGGGGAGAGCGACTCGCGGTGAACAAGAGCGGCGCTCTCGTCCCTTTTCATCGGGCCGAGTATAGCTCAGCCCCTCAGCCGTTGTAGACGAGGTCGTGGATGCGTCCGATCTTGCCCCGCTGGCTCAGGCGATAGAAGCTTCTCAGCTCGGCGAGAAGAGGGGCGAGGCCACAGTCGCTTTCAAGCGACGATTGAACGACGTAGGAGCAGTAGCGGGAGGCGAGAGAGCTCGCGGCGGTATAGCGCTCCCGCCGGTCGGAGTCGAGATCCGGGCGGAGGGTGAAATCAGAGAACATCCGGTCCAGAAGGTCGTTGGGAACGCGGCCCCGATTACGCGCCGCATGCAGCAGAGCGAAGGTGACGAATTTGTCGACCTCCGCCTGGAGCTCGAGCTCGAGCTCGGTCACCCGTCTCTCCCTGGATGCGCTGAAGGCGAGATAGGCGAAGTGACTGACCTCTTCGATTGCGAGGAGCAGGAGCTCGAACGAGGCGGCGGGCATCGGAGACGATGCGAGGTCGACCTCGGTCAGGCGCTCGAGGTCCTCCTCGCCGATATAGAGCCCGAGCTCGATCCCCTCGTCCCCGCCCTCCTTCACCAGGACCGAGCCCCGGCTCGGGTCGGCGCCGAGCCGCGCGCAGGTCTCCCGGCTCACGAGGAAATCCCGGATGTCGACGTTCAGGTCGAGAACGTAGACCCGATCGATGTGATGGAGGATGGAGTCGAGCATCGCTTTTTCGACTGGCGCGATTCAATGGAGGCGGCGTGAGGCGTCCCCGAGGAGGATCCCTTCGCGCCTCAAGAGAGCTTCGCTCCTTCGGCTCCCGGTCTGCCGCCATCTCTCGTAGAGCCGCAGAATTCCCGCGTTCTCCGTGAGGGCGCTCTGCTCGCTGACCTCGTTGAGAACGTCGACGAAACGAACGAACTTGTGGGCCAGCTCCTCGAAGAGCGCCGCCGCCTCGAGAGCGCTGAGCCGGGCGGCGCCGCCATAGGCGTAGCCGCCGAGACGGATGTAGTAGTCGATGTCGTTGAGCCGCCGCACGATGTTGTCCGAGAAAAACCCGGACATGAAGAGCGCCACGTCGCCGGTGAACTTCAGAAGGCGGAAGCGACGAGCTCCCTGGCTCGCGAGCGCCTGGCAAAGAAGCTCGGCGAGCGGCGTCTCCTTTTCGACCTCCATCTCCGCGTACATTTGATCGAAGGCGACGAAGTTGTCCAGGAGCTGGACCAGGTAGTAAGAAGAGAGCTCGCTCGAGGAAACCCCCTGCCTCGCCATCGCTCTCTCCACGAGATCCCTGAAATACTCCGTGGATGTTTCCGGCCGCACCAGCTCCATGGCGTCCCCCTTAGTGTGTCTCTTGGACTGGGTTCATGCAAATCGCGTGCACGGTTGCCGCGAAATCAGGAACTCTGCTGTAAGTGACTGAATTCGCGGGTATTAACAGATTCAATACTGCGGGGAGGAGTGTCCGGGGAGCAATCCCGAAGTGACAAAAAATGTCCTTGTTCTGCTTCCACTTTGCGATCAGCAGAGTCGCGTCGTGAGTGCCAGCTCACTCCACGAACGTGACCTTGTTGATGTCCGCGAGCGTGGTGATGCCGGCGAAGACGTTCTCGAGAGCGTGGTCGCGCACCGAGATCATTCCCTCTTCGCGCGCCGCCTGCTTCAACTCCGAAGCGCTGCGGCGGTTGAGGATGAGCTGGCGCAGTCGATCGGAAAGGCCCAGGAGCTCTGAGACCGCCGTTCTCCCGCGGAAGCCGGTTCCGTGGCATTGATAACAGCCGCGGCCGGCGAAGAACGGACGCCGCTCGTCGGGGCGGAGCCCGGAGAGCTCCAGCTCCGCGGCGCTGGGCGCGACCTCCTCGCGGCATTCCTCGCAGATTCTTCGGACGAGACGCTGCGCCATGATGCAGTTCAGAGCGGAGACGAAGTTGTAGGGCTCGACGCCCATGTGGAGGAATCGGCCGATGACGTCGAAAGCGTTATTGGCGTGGACCGTGGTGAACACTAGATGCCCGGTGAGCGCGGCCTGGACGGCGATGGCTGCGGTCTCGGGATCGCGGACCTCGCCCACCATGATGGTGTCGGGATCGTGGCGGAGAATCGAGCGCAGCCCGCGGGCGAAGGAGAGTCCTTTCTTCTCGTTTACGGGGACCTGGGTGATGTGGGGGATGCGGTACTCCACGGGGTCCTCGATGGTGACGATCTTCCGCTCGGCGGAGGCAATCTCCGAGAGCGCCGCGTAGAGGGTCGTGGTTTTTCCGCTTCCCGTGGGCCCGGTAACCAGCACCATCCCGTACGGCTCGCGGATGAACTTCCGGAGCCGTTTCAGCTCGCGCTCGGGAATTCCCAGCACATCGAGGCTGAGCTCGCGGAACTGCTCGCTGATCGACTCCTTGTCGAGGATGCGGATGACCACATCTTCCCCATAGATACTCGGCATGATCGACACCCGGAAGTCGATCGGTCGTCCTCGAATCCTGAGCTTGAACCGTCCGTCCTGCGGAACGCGCCGCTCGGCGACGTCGAGCTCGGCCATGACTTTCAGCCGCGAGACGATGGTCTGGTGGTGCTTGTGATCCACCGCCTCCATCGCGGGGTAGAGAACACCGTCGATTCGGTACTTGAGAGCGACGTGGTCCTCCTTCGTCTCCACGTGGATGTCGCTCGCGCGGCGCTCGATGCCGTTGAGAAGGAGGGAGTGAACCAGCTTGATGACCGCGCTTCCGCTCTCCGCGATCTCCCCCTCGGAGCCGAGGTCGGGTTCATCGCCCTCCTCGTCGGACGAGGTCTCGAGCTTCAGCTCCTCCGAGGCCTTGTCGAGAAGGAAGCTCGAGCTGCGGTTCCTCGCGAGGATCTCCTCGATCTGGACTTCGCTCGCGACCGAAAGAACGAGCGGCCTTCCGAGGACCAGCTCCAGCTCGTCCATCTGGCGGAAGTTCTCGGGATGGGCGACGGCGATTTTGAGCCTTTCCCGCTCCTCCCCGAGCGGCACGAACCGGTAGCGGAGGATGAAATCCATCGGGACCTGCCGCCAGAGCTCGACGTCCTCGCGAAAGCCGATCAGATCGACGAAGGGGTAGCCGTACCGCTCCGCGAGCGCCCTCGCCTCACCGCTCCCACTCATGTCAATTTGAGTTGAGCGGCGGCACGGAAAAGTTGCCGCCGATGCCACTCTGACTCATGGCTTGACGAAGCCCGAGTGCCCGTCCGCTCCAACTCAATCACATTATATTCCTTCAGCGCCGCAGGGCCCCACCCCCGGCGCCGTCGCTGCGGGCCTCGCTTCGCGCGTTCTGCTTCGCCGTCAAGCCGGACTCGAACTGAAACCGAAGAAGAACGCAAAGGCGCCAAGGTGCAGAGGCGCAAAGAAGAATAGTCCAATACCAGGGGGATTGGGAGACAGGAGGGGATAAGGAGATAGGATAAGATCGAAGTTGCTGATTCATCTCCCCATCTCCTCCTATCTCCACATCCCCCTTCTTACACCAGGAGAGCTTCTTCGCTCCGGCTGATGGCTCTCGCTCGCTGCGGCGGGCGGGGCTCCCGTAAACCTCTGAGATGACGCTCCTTTGACTTTGTCGCCGAGCGCATGCGAAAATGTTTCAAAACTCGTTTCCTGCCCGTCTTTTTGACTGAGAATGGCTGAGCGCAAGGATGGATTTTCTCAAGAACTATCTGCCCGGGCCGGTGGTGGATATCTTTTTGCCGATCGTCATCGTGCTCGCCCTCGCCTATCTTCTGATCCCGAAGCTCATCGAAAAGCTCAAGGGGACCGGAGTCTGGGATCGCGCCGTCGACAAGGTGGGAGGCGAGAAGCTCCGCCTGATGCAGTTCGAGCGCGAGATCAGCCGGCTTACGAAGTCCGGCGACGTCCTCGGAGCCGCGCGGCTCTACGAGGAAGCGGAGTGGTACCCCGAAGCCATCAACCTCTACGTCGAAGCCGAGGAGTACGTCTCCGCGGGAACTCTCTACGAGCAGCTCGAGCAGTGGGATCGCGCCGCCGACATGTACATGAAGGCCGACGACTGGAAGCGCGCGGCCAAGATCCTCGCCAAAGTGGGAAAGCACGCCGAGGCGGCGAAGCACTACGAGCAGCACGGGCAGAAGATCGACGCTGCCAAGCACTACTTCGACGCGGGACAGTACGACCGCGCCGCGCAGCTCTACGAAGGCGTTTCTTACTTCCCTCAGGCGGCGAAGTGCTACGAGAAGCTCGGCCAGTACATCAAGGCCGCGGAGAACTACGAGCAGCAGTGGTTGGCGGCGACCGCCGTCGGGGGCGGGGGTCTCATCGCCTCGCCGTCGGATAAGGAGTCGAAGATCGCTCTCTACGCCGGGCAGCTCTACGAGAAGGGAGGCGCTCCGGAGCGCGCCGCCGATCTCTATAAACGCGCGGGGCTGTCGCGGGAGGCGGCGGTGCTCGCGGCCAAGGAAGGGCGGTTCCGAGACGCCGCGGAGATGCTGCTCAAAGAGGAGAAGCTTCCGGAGGCGGCCGCGATGTTCGAGAAGGCGGGTGACGTCCGCCGCGCCGCGCTCCTCCAGGGGGAGATCGCCTTTCACCAGGGCGACAGCGCCCTCGCCGCCGAGAAGTTTTCCGCGGGAGGAGACAACCTTCGGGCGGCGGAGCTCTTCGAGACCGCAGGAAATCTCGAGGCGGCCGCGCGGTGCTACGAGCAGAGCGACTCCGTCATCCAGGCGGCCAACGTCTACCTTCGCGCTCACGACAAGCTCAAGGCCGCCGCCCTATTCGAGCGCGGAGGCGACTTCGAGCAGGCGGCGCAGCTCTACGAGGAGGCGGGAAACCAGGCGAAGGCCTCGACGCTCTACGAACAGTCGAGGCGCTACTACGAGGCGGGAAAGCTCGCGCAGGGTCTGGGCGATTCCGACCGCGCGATCCAGCTGCTCCAGCAGGTAGACGGCAGCCACGAGCATTACGACGCCGCGACTCTCATCCTTTCGCAGCTCTTCATCGAGAAGAACATGCCCGCCCTTGCGGTCGACAAGCTCAAGCGGCTCATCGGCGAGCAGCAAATCTCGGCGGCGAACATCGACCACTTCTATAGCCTCGGCCTCGCCTACGAGAAGCTCGGAAACGACGCCGAAGCCGTTACCACCCTCCGAAAGATCATGACGGAGCGCTACGGTTACAAGGACGTGGAGCAGCGCATCGGGAGGCTCTCTAGTCCCCGCGCCGCGTCACCAACACCGGCGCCGGCAGCGGCGGCATCCGCTCCGATACCGAGGACTTCAGCGCTTCCTCCCACGGCGCCGGCAGCGCCCGCGCCCGCTCCCGCCGCGGGCTCTCCCATCCAGCTCGGAGAGGAG
>Ga0209521_10004569_pt1 | contig 11017 bp, 9 predicted proteins | sample Rifsed19ft4_FD_184016 | JGI IMG/M metagenome (GOLD analysis project Ga0209521, IMG submission 184016) | Soil microbial communities from Rifle, Colorado, USA - sediment 19ft 4 (version 2) | ecosystem: Environmental > Terrestrial > Deep subsurface > Rock core/Sediment | place: Rifle, Colorado... | reverse complement strand
AGAATCAGGGGCATCCCCTGTTCCGACATGCCCGAGACCATGACCGCCGTCAGAGCGACCACGGACCCGACCGCCAGATCGATGCCTCCCGTCAGGATCACAACCAGCATCCCCAGGCTGAGCACCCCATTGGTCACCGCTTGGCGCAGCAGATTGCTCAGGTTGCGCTGGGTGAAGAAGACGTCCGACACCGTGGCGGTGATGAGCAGCAGCACCCCAAAGGCAGCGATGAAGGCGTAGTCCACCCATCGGCGTCTGGTTCGAGCCCCCGCCTTGCCGAGCAGCAATGTCCGCAGGCCTCCTCCGGCCTTCACCGGAGCGGATGGCGTCGGCGCAGAACCGCTGGTCATTGACTCACCCCTGCGGCCGAGGCCAGCAGTATCTCCTCGCTGGCCTGGGCCCGGGCGAACTCTCCTACCAGACGACCTTCCCGCATCACCAAAGCTCGGTCGCTCATGCCAAGGATCTCCGGCAGCTCGGACGAGATCAGCAGGATGCACATCCCGCCGGCCGCCAGATCGCTGATGATCTGATAGATCTCGACCTTGGTGGCCACATCGACCCCTCGGGTAGGCTCGTCCAGGATCAACACTTTGGCCCGGGTCATCAGCCACTTCGCCAGTACTAGTTTCTGCTGGTTCCCGCCGCTCAACTGACGGGCCAAGCGGTCGAGCAGTGGCGGGCGAATGTCCAGCTCTTGCACCTTCTGCTGGACCTTGGCCTCTTGGGCGCGGCGGTCGATCACGCCCCACCGGCTCAGGCTCTCGAACGAGGCCATGCTGGCGTTGTCCCGAATCGTGCAGATCAACACCAAGCCGTCGCGCTTCCGGTCCTCGGTCAGCAGGGCGATGCCCTCCTTCACCGCCTCGCGGGGCGATCTGGGATGAATCGACTTCCCGTCGAGCCGAACCGTCCCGGCGTCGAGCGGATCAGCGCCAAAGATGCAGCGTGCCACCTGGGTCCTACCGCTTCCCACCAAACCGAACATCCCCAGGACCTCGCCCCGCCTCAGCGAGAACGAGATGTCCGAGAAGGACCCTTCCTTGGCCAAGTCCCTCACCTCCAGCGCAACCTCCGCTCCAGGTGGAGTTCGGGTAGGGAAGATCTCCCCCAATGTCCGACCGACCATCATCTTGATGAGCTGGTTCTGATCGGACTCCTGAGGTTTGACGGTGCCGACCAGCCGGCCGTCCTTGAGCACGGTAATCCGATCAGCGATCTCGAACACCTCATCCAGGCGGTGCGAGATGTACAGGACCAGCGTCCCCTCCTGTTTGAGCTGGCGCACCAAGGCGAACAAGCGGTCCAGCTCCTCCTGCGAGAGGACGGCCGACGGCTCATCCAGGATCAGGACCCGCCGCCGCTCGGCCACAGCCTTGGCGATTTCTACCATCTGCTGATGGGAGACGCTCAGCTGCCTGACGACCTTGTGCACGTCAATCCCCACGAAACCGATAGACTGCAGGATCTCCTCGGCCCGGCGATGGGCCTTGGCCCAGTCCACACATCCCGGCACCCGGGCTGACGGCATTTGCCCCATCAGGATGTTCTCGGTCACGGTCAAATGCGGGACCAGGCTGAACTCCTGGTAAACCGCACAGATCCCCAGCCGCCGGGCGCGATCAGGCGTCCCCAGCTCGGCACGCTCGCCGGCCAGCAAGATCTCGCCAGCATCGCGCGGCAGCGCCCCGGACAGAATCTTGACCAGGGTCGACTTACCCGCCCCGTTCTCACCCGAGATGGCGTGCACCTCCCCGGCCTCAGCCGAGAAGTCCACACCAAGCAGCGCCTGCGTGCCATCGAAACTCTTGCTAATTCCCCGCATTTGCAGGAAATCCGAATCCGACATTCGCGTCCTCAGGCCTGAGGAAACAGAGACAGAGCGTCGTGGATGAAGATCACCTTCTGCTCGGTCATCTCGTCGAGGGTGTCATGCAGACCTTCACGCCCGTGGCCGGACATCTTGATGCCACCAAACGGCAGGCTCTCCACGCGCAGCGCAGAGGACCAATTGATGATCACGCCCCCTGCCTCCAATGCGTAGGCCATGTCAAAGGCCCGCGAGATGTCCTTTGTGAAAACCGCGGCCTGCAGCCCATAGGGACTGTCATTGGCCAGCTCGACGGCTTCAGCCACAGAGTCGAAAGCCACCAAAGGCGCAACGGGCCCAAAAGTCTCCTCGCGGAACAGCTCGACCTCCGGAGGAACGTCGGTCAAGACCGTCGGTTCCATGAATGCGTCTCGACGGCCGCCCCCTGTTCTCAACCTGGCGCCCGATTTGACTGCATCTCGGATTACGGCCTCCACCCGCTCGGCGGCGCCTATGCTGATGAGCGGCCCTACATCGGTATCCTCCGCTAGTTGATCACCCAGCTTGAGGGCCTTGGTCTTCTCAACCAGGAGATCGGCGAACCGCTCATAGACCGCCGAGTCGACAAAGATGCGTTTCACCGCGCAGCAGATCTGCCCATTGCCGCGCGCCAGTCGGCCGAGGACAATTGCTTCTACAGCCTTTTCAAGATCGGCATCCGCGCAAACGATCGTTGCGTCGTTGCCGCCCAGTTCCAGATGAACCTTCTTGAGGTGTTGGGCGGCCAGTTGCGAAATCCGGATGCCCACCGGCGTGCTGCCTGTTACGGTGACCATCTGGATGCCCGGACTGCGAGCCAGGAAGTCACCGATGAGAGCTCCTGGCCCGGTGATCACCTGGTGTGCCGCCTGGGGTAGCCCTGCTTCCTCCATCAATTCCGCAAGTTTGAGCAGGGTCAGAGGGCAGTCGCTGGGTGGTTTCGTGATTACGGCATTGCCCGCGGCCAGCGCCGGGGCGGCCTTATGAGCATAGAGCTCCACGGGATAGTTGAACGGGACGATGGCCGCCACCACCCCCAACGGCTGGCGAATGATGACCGCGATATGCCGCTCCTGACCCGGGACGGCGTCCATGGGTACAGTTCGTCCGAGAATCCGCTTGGCCTCCTCAGCAAAACCCTGAAAGATGCGTATCGAAGCCGCAACTTCATCGCGGGTTTGGCGGATAGGCTTGCCGTTTTCCTGGGCTAGCAGCGTGCTTAGGGACTCCTTGTTGGCTTCCATCGCATCCGCGATGCGAGACAGGATCGCCGACCGCTCGTGGGCCGGACACTTGCGCATGCGCTCCTTCCCAGCCTGAGCCGCCTCCAGGGCTCGTTCGGCATCCTCAAGAGTAGCCCGCGGAACGCTGTCGATGACCTCACCGGTGCCCGGGTTGCGAATCTCCTGCCGGCCGCCATCGGAAGCCTCCACCCACTGGCTATCGATCAGCATCTTCATGAGGCCATCTCCTCCAAAATGTTCTTGCTCCAGTTGGGGAATGTTGGGCGCCAGGGCCTGGTTTGCAGTTAGGGTTGGTAGCCCATTCTTCTGGATATCTCCAAGGCTGCATCTTTCACCAGAGGGCCCATTTCGATGCTCCGTTCCTTGGTAATTCGACCGGCAGGGCCAGACACACTGATCGCTCCGATGACCTTTCCGGTGTAATCAAAAATTGGGGCGCCGGTACAGCGCACACCAAGCTCATTCTCCTGGTCGTCGGTCGCAAGGCCCTGAATCCGCACGCGCTCGAGTTCGTCACGCAGCCTCTCAGGCGTCGTGAGCGTATGGGAGGTCCTCCTCGGCAAGCCCTTGGCAATGATCTTGTCCACCCGATCGGGGGGGTAATGGGCGAGGATGGCTTTCCCCAACGCGGTACAGTGCATTGGGTTCAGCGCGCCGATGTGGGATGCCATTCGGACGGAATGAGGGCTATCTACCTTGGCAATATAGACCACCTCGTCGCCAGACGGGATGGCCAGGTGAATGGTCTCTTCGGTTTGGGCGGCTAGCCTCTCGAGGAACGACTGGCTCTCATTCCTCAGATCATGATTGCTCAGGAACGCTCCGGTCAATTCGATCAGCTTCGGGCCGAGGCTGAACCCGTCGTTGTCGTCCCGCCGCACAACGTCGAGCTCCTCCAGGGTAGTCAGATAGCGGTGGGCAGTGCTTTTGGAGACGTGCAGATGGTTTGAAACCTCTGCGAGGGATGTCCCGCCAACCTCTTTTTCGCAGACCAAGTCGAGGATTGAGAAGGCCTTCTCCACGGTTGTCGAGGTCTTGTGCCGAGTGCTCAACGTTGCACTCCTATTGAGTCGTGGTTAGGGCGATTGGAGGTAAATATTCGAACAGCATTCTGAATTATAGAATGCAATTGGTGGCCCGTCAAGGACCCGCAAAGTGTGTTCCAGCTTACCGAGGAGCGACGGAGGGCGGAGCGGGCGGGCAAATCCCGGCTGGGAGCCGGTTGACGATACAATTCCGAGCTGCCCGTCACCTCAGCATGGGAAGTGGCAAGATGGCCAGCTCCAACCCCGCACTCGGCGCACACCTGCAGCCTTTCTCCGGCATTCCGACCTTCATGCGTCGGCCCGCCACTCGGGACTTCGACGGAGTGGACCTGGCTGTCGTGGGCGCGCCCTTCGACAGCGGAACCAGCTATCGAAGCGGCGCGCGATTCGGCCCGCGGAAGGTTCGGGAGGCCTCCCTCTTGCTCTGGGGCCACAATCCCGTTCTGGGGGTATCCCCGCTCGAGCGCTTGACCGTCGTGGACTACGGGGACATTGCGGTCGTGCCGGTGGATATCGAGGCGACGATGCGAGCGATAGAAAGCGAGGTTGGCGCGCTGCTGTCGGCCGGTGTCAGCGTGCTGACCTTAGGCGGCGACCACTCCATCGCGCTGCCGCTCCTGCGGGCGCATGCCGGAAAGTACGGGCCACTGGCGGTGGTCCAGTTCGACTCGCATCCAGATACCTGGAATCGCGAGTACCCGGACCACCCGTACAGCCACGGAACTCCCTTCCGCCGCGCCATCGAAGAGGGCTTGATCGATACCAAGGCCTACGTGCAGGTTGGAATTCGGGGCCCGGTCGGCGACGACGGCGACCTGGCGGAGGCGCAGCAGCTCGGCGCACAGATCATCACCATCCACCGCGCCGTGGAGATGGGCATTCCATCCGTGATCGAGTTCATACGGGCCGCGATCGGGGAGCGGCCGACGTACGTGTCACTGGACATCGATGCAGCCGACCCGGCCTTCGCGCCCGGCACGGGGACTCCCGAAGTGGGCGGCTTTACCAGTCTTCAGATGTTGGAGCTTGTTCGGGGGCTGCGGGGGCTGCAGTTGGTCGGATTCGATCTCGTCGAGGTCAACCCCTTCTTCGACCACGGGGACATCACCGCCATCCTGGCGGCGAATCTGGCCTTCGAATTCCTCTCGCTGCTGGCTCTGGCCAAACCCAACCCGCCCGAGCCGCGCTAGCCTCAGCGCTGCCTGGCTGATTGAGCTGGATGATCGGGTCGGGGGGCGCTATTGGGCCCGCTGCAAGGTCATGAGCAGCGTGGTCGGCGGGCGCAAGATGAACAGCGGCTGCGGCCGGACATCCTGTCCGGGCACCAGCCTGGGTACGAACCGCTGCAGTACGTTGGCGATGATCAGCGGAGCCTCCACCAGGGCCAGGTTCTCACCCAAACACTTGCGCGGCCCGGCCCCGAACGGGATGTAACACAACGGCGGGCGCGCCTCCGAGTTCATCGACTCGAAGCGGAATGGATCGAACTCCTCCGCCCTGTCCCAATAGGCAGGGTTGCGATGCATCACATAGGGTGAGACCGCCACGACCGAATTCGCGGGGATCGCGTGGCCGTCGAGCCGATCGGGAGCCAGCGCCTTGCGGCCGATGACCCAGGCCGGTGGGTTGACCCGCAACGTCTCCTCGAAGGCCATTCGAACCAACCTGAGATTCCCGAGATCGGCCGACTGCGGCGGCCGGTCGCCGAGGATCTCGGTGACTTCGGATTGGATCATTCGGAGGAGATCCTCGTGTTCGGAGAGCCGCACCCAGGTCCAGATCAGCGCGCTCGCCGTGGTTTCGTAGCCTGCCATCAGCACGGTGAAGACCTGCTCGTGGACCCCCTGGCGCGCCTGCTCCGCCGGGCCGGCCTTCAGGCTCGCCTCGACGATCGCCGACATGAGATCTTCCGGAGGCTGGGCCATTCGATCCCGAACGCTGACGATCTCGTCCACGGCGTCGGCGATCGCCTGACGGCCGTTCTGGAATCTGGCCTTGCGCGGTTTCTCCAGCAGGTCGAGGATCGTGTCCACCGCCGCGCCGATCGTCGCGGCGATGCCGCTCATGGTGACGCCGAACAGAGCTTCCATGGTGATGGACAAGGTCAGCAGGCCCATCTCTCGACTGATGTTGATCGGGCGCCCGGCGGCGGCCTCGGCCTCCCAGCGGTCGAGCATGGCCTGGCAATGTTTGTGGATCATGCCGTCCAACTGCGCGACCCGGCGGCGGCTGAAGTACGGCTGCATGGTGCGGCGGGCCTGTTTCCACTTCTCCCCTTCGCTGGTGAGGATCCCGTCTCCGACGGCGTTCTTGAACATCCGGTTGCTGTAGGTATCCTTGCTGTAGTTGGTCCAATGGCTCGCCAGAACATGCCCGATGAACTCCGGGTGATTGATCAAGAAGGCGGGTTCCGGCGCGGGCCGATAGCAGGCCACCTCCCCCTGCTCGCGGGCGGTGGCTAGATAGAACTCGAGTGGGTTCTTGAGTAGGTCTCGCATCCTGCTCATGATTTGAAGACGCCTGTCTATCCGTCCGGTGGAGCCGCAATTCTATCATCGGGGACGACCTGGGCATACCGGGGTGAGCGCACGGCTCTTATGGGGATCTAACGCGCCGCCCGCTTTACAGGGCGCCAAGGTGGTGTCGCAGCGATCGATCTCCTGGCGCGACATGAAGTTGCCGTCGCATCGATTGATCACCTGGTCCGAGCGGAGCACTTCAGGGGCGAGCGCGCACTTATTCCATTTGCTGGTCAACCTGATCCGTCCGACCGATGCCGACTGGGCGCGCCGTCCTCGACCAATTCTTCGATCTGTTGCGCGAGAAACCGCCGGTCTGCTTCCGTTGCTGCGAGGTGGGCGGCGCGTTCGAAGGCGGCCTTCGCCGCGTCCCGCTGTCCAAGCCGGCGTAGCGTCGTGCCGCGGGCTGCGTGCATCAGGTGATAGTTGTCGAGGTCGGCTGCGATTGCGTCGAGCGCAGTGAGCGCAGCCCCTGGACCCTCCGTCTCGCCGATGGCGATTGCCCGATTGAGTGCAACCACGGGTGTGGGCATGAAAGAGAACAAATGATCGTAGAGAGCGACGATCTGCGGCCAGTCGGTTGCTTCGAACGAGTCGGCGTTGCAGTGCACGGCCTGGATGGCGGCCTGGAGTTGGAAGGGGCCCGGTCGGTCGCGGCGAACGCAGGCGCGCACGATGGCATGTCCCTCTTCGATCATCGTGCGGTCCCACCTGGTCCGGTCCTGATCACGAAGAAGCACGAGGGTCCCCTGGGCTGTGCGGGCCGGCATCCGCGACTCGTTCAGCAGCATCAGTGCGAGCAACCCTGCCGCCTCGGGCTCGTTGGGCATCAACGCGGCCAGGGAGCGGGCGAGCCGAATCGCATCGCTCCGCAAGGAGGCCCGTTCCGGATCGTCGCCCCCAGTGTTGTAGATGAGATACACCACCGACAGGACCGAGCGGAGTCGCTCGGGTAGATCAGCTTCCGCCGGCACTCGATAGGGGATCTTGGCTGCCCTGATCTTGTACTTGGCCCGGACGAGTCGCTTCGCCATCGCCGACTCGCTCACGAGGAACGAACGGGCCACCTCATTCACACTCAGCCCGCCCACCAATCGCAAGGTCAGGGCCACCTGGTGTTCAATTCGCAGCGCCGGATGGCAGCAGGTGAAGATGAGTCGCAGTTGGTCGTCGCTCACCGGCCCGCCCTCTTCCCGGTCGTCGCCGCGGCCGCGTGCTGTGCTTGCGACCACCTCTAGTTGTTCATGGAGCTCCCGGCCCCGTGCCGAGCGGCGGAGGCCATCGATGGCACGGTTTCGTGCGGTGGTCACGATCCACCCCGCCGGGTTGGGCGGGATACCGCCGGTTCGCCATCGGTCAATGGCTACGACGAACGCGTCCTGGACGGCGTCTTCGGCAAACGTGATGTCGCCGAAGACGCGTATCAGGGTTGCGACCGCCTGGCCGTACACCTCACGGAACACGCGCTCGGTTTCCCGATGGGCGGCGACAGTTCGGTTCACGACTTTACGCGCCCGGTGGTACGGAATCCTTTACGCGACCGGTCGCACGGAATGGGCGCACTTCGATCGGATGGTTGAGTGCGTCCACGACCTTGCCCGCCCAGGCCAGGGCTGCATCGAGGTCGTCCGCGTTGATGATGTAGAACCCAGCGATGTGCTCTTTCGACTCGGCGAACGGCCCGTCAGTCATGACCACGCCACCATCACTCACGCGGACAACGGTCGCCGCGTCGGGGCCATGGAGTGCGCCACCGAAGACGAACGTGCCACTCGCGTCCATCTCGGCTTCGAGGGCAACGACCCGCCCCATGAATGCCTGCATCTCTTCGGGCGTTCTCGGCGCCCCGCGGACCTCACCCTCCACGGCATATGTAGACAACAGGTACTGACCCATGAGTACTCCTCACATTGGGGCGGGCGGTTCCCGCGCTCACCCTACTTACGAATGGGATCGGCCCACAAGGACACCCTCATTAAGAATAATCCCAAACGATGCGTGGCCTGGGGCGTCGGTAGAGCCTCTATTTGACCACTAACATGCTGATCGGCGGCACCTGCGGCTCAAACGAAGTTCTTACGCGAGCCCGCTTTACACCCCCCTGTCGGGTGGATATAATCCGCCGCTTTTTGGAAAGCGGCCGTCGCCGCGGGGATGCGCAACGGTAACCTGGCGGTGAACCGGCCTAAGTCACACGGTTACATCGACCTCTTATACTGATGCGAGTTGGCATCCAAGAACCTCAGGAGGTCAGGCATGATCACCCAAGACAATCCACTTAGAATCCGGTCGGCGCGGCTTTCGTGCCTGAGCAGGATTCAGACCATGGCGCTGCTGGGGCTGCTGGTGGGCGCATGCGGCTCGCTTCGCCCCGCCGATGGACTTGCGACTCGTCCTACCCTAACAGCCTGGATCACGTCCACCGCTTGGCTGACACCTACGATGACGCCGACCCCGGCGGTAGCCTTCGCATCAGGCACTCCGCTCAGCACCGCAACGGTGGGCGCCACGCAGGAACTTGAGCCGACCCCTCCGCCGGCCACGTACGGCGTCCCGCTCGCACATCTAAGAGCGGGAGAGGCCGTCACGATCAACGAAATCCATATGATCAACGCCTTCGCCGGATGGGCGATCGGAGGCCGTGACAACACACGGAATCACGTCCTGAGGACGCTAGATGGGGGAGAGACGTGGCTCGACGTAACGCCGCCTGAGTTACCGTCTGCGGAGGCGGCGGAGGCGGGTGTGGACGAATCCGTCAGGGGTTTCTTCCTGGACATTGCCCACGCCTGGGTTTTCTACAAGGCGGTCTTCCTCACCGAGGTCGAACCTCCGACTCTGTGGCGGACATCGGACGCTGGTCAGTCCTGGACGCCGACCTTGGCGCCGAGCCGCGACTTGGGCCCCAACTACTTCCACAACCTGTTTTTCGTGGACGAACGGTTGGGATGGCTGATGGCTGACCACGATATTGCCGCAGGGACGGCGATTACCGACGTATTTCACAGCGCGGATGGCGGCGGCACCTGGGAAGCTCTTCAAGCCCCTGACCGGGCCCCAGGGGAAGGAACGAGGAGCTCCTGTAACGCCCCGACCTACGTCGCCTTTGCGGATTCGCAAACCGGGTGGATGCTGAACAACTGCTTGGATGATGTCCCCTCTCTGTGGCAAACCGAAGATGGGGGAGCTACCTGGCAGTATCTGGAGGTCCCTCGGCCGGGGGACCGTTTGTTTTGCCAGGCCAACTCCCTCCCTGTATTCTTCACACCGCAATTCGGAGCATTCGCTCTCTTGTGCACCGACGCATCCGGGGTGTGGCAAGCGGCATATGTCTACCGAACCACTGATGGCGGGCGTACCTGGGAGCAACGCCTGTTGCCCAAACCTCCCCTGCCTGAACTTACCTCAACTTACTTCTCTTCCCGCTTCACCGAAGTGGAGTTCGTCGATTCGGAGGTCTACTGGGCAATCATTACCGATGCCGGGGGGGAAATCCAACCGGAGTTTTCCTACGTTCAGAGCTATCTCACCTATCTGTACCAATCGACGGACGGCGGACGAAGCTGGATCAACGTGAAGAGAGTGACCTGGGCCGGCCAGTTCAGTTTCGTGGATGAAATCACAGGCTGGGCCGTAGCACGGGCGCCTCTTAATGAAGCAGGCGGGGAGCGCACTGTCGCCCTGGTTAGAACGTCCGACAGGGGCCGGACGTGGCAGGAGATCCGGCCGGTCATCGCCCCGTAGCGAGATTATGGCTGATTTCCAGGTGCTGTAAATCGACGACAATCCTTTCAAATGGGATCAGGATCATAAGAACCCGATCCGAATCCAGGGTTGTTGTTCACCAATAACGGGGATTCGTTTAGGGTTCTTTTCGGCTTCTCTCGGCTCAGACCCTACATTCACGTCTCTTCGAGCCTGGGCATCTGCGCCTTGACAGGCTGGTCCATTCAGCCATCTTGATACGCAAACCGGACAAACGCCCGCATTGCTCTGGTGTGGGTGTGGACTGTGGCGGATGACGCCCCGCGCTGTGCGACGGCCGCCAGGAAGGATCGGACCGACCGATTCGAGAGCTCGTTACCATCAGTAAACTCGAGGAAAGGTTTCAGCATCCGCCGGTCGAAGTCGATCGTGTCGGGGCTGCAGAGCTCCGCCTCCCGGCTCAACATGAAGTCTTCCATGGCGACGAATAACGTGCTCATTTTCACTCCAATGGCCCTGGCCAGGCTCAAACAAAGATCTAACGCGGCCCCGCTTTACAGGGCGCCAACGCGGAGGCTATAATCCGCCCCATGGGGAAGTGCTGGAACTGGCAGACAGGCGTGACTTAGGATCACGTGCCGCGAGGCGTGAGGG
>Ga0209521_10004567_pt1 | contig 11020 bp, 11 predicted proteins | sample Rifsed19ft4_FD_184016 | JGI IMG/M metagenome (GOLD analysis project Ga0209521, IMG submission 184016) | Soil microbial communities from Rifle, Colorado, USA - sediment 19ft 4 (version 2) | ecosystem: Environmental > Terrestrial > Deep subsurface > Rock core/Sediment | place: Rifle, Colorado... | reverse complement strand
CGTCCTCGTGCAACTTGGCGTGCCACTCGAAATCCTCCTCGCGGCTCTCTTTCTCGCCTGCCTCGCCGTCTGCGGTTGGGCCGCATTCGTAGTCTCCCGCGCACGGAGAAAAACGGAGGCGGCGATCCGTACCTTGGTGGAGGCACGCCGGGATCCCCTATGATCGAGTACGCCTACGGGAATTGGCTTGCCGTCGCCCTTCTCGTCGCTTTTGCAGGGACGTTCCTCTTCAGCCTTCTTCGGCCTCGCACCCACCGGGAATGGACGACCTTCGGGGTAACGCAGGCGTTCTTCGTCGCCCTCTTCGCCGAGATGTTCGGATACCCCCTCACGGTCTATGTCGCGTCGATATTGCTGGGGACGAGCCTCTCCTTCGGCCACGTCGAGGGCCATCTCCTCGGTGTCTTCCTGGGAACTGTGACAGGACTTGGCACTGCATTTGGATGGGTCGTCGTCATGGGGTCGAGCACCGTCCTGATCGTCACGGGAGCGTTCCTCGTCCAAGCGGGATAGAGGGCCATATACAGAGGACGAGGAACCCTGGTGACCCGGGGACCCTACGCGGTCGTGCGTCATCCTCAGTATCTCGGCTTGATGATTCTCGTGTTCGGCTTCCTGGTGCAGTGGCCGACGATCATCACCCTGGCGATGGCTCCCTTCCTCTTTGCCGCGTACGTCCGTCTCGCGAAACGGGAGGAGGCGGACCTGCATTGCCGCTTCGGGCCCACCTACGACGAGTACGCAGGGAGGGTCGCGGGATTCCTTCCGAGGCGGCGACTGCCGGGGGGGGGAGTTGAGGACGAACGGGGTGGACATTATGCCGACGGGAAATCGGCCCGGCTGGCGGGCACGGCTCACGAGACCACCGGCCCGGAGGGACCCCCGGGGGAGGCCGGGGATGACGATGAGTGCACGATGTGTCTATTGCGGGATGAGGTTGGACGAGCGACCCGTTCGGGCCAAGTTCGATGGCGAAGCTCTTCCTTTTTGCAGCCAGCGGTGCCTGACTCTCTTCCGGGCTCTAGGCCCGAAGGGGAAGATGAAGGCCCGGATTCAATCGGAGCGATTCGACATCTTGGAGCGATTGGAGGCGAAGCGCGGCTCCCGCGTCCTGACCCTCGTCCATCGACGGGAACCATGGTCCGAGGAAGAGGGAGGGTTCATCACCATCGAGGACACGGAGGCACTCGTCGCCCAGATTCGACGCACCCCCGCGGACGAGCCCGTTGATCTCATCATCCACACGCCTGGGAGCATCGCCTTGGCGGCGGAGATGATCGCAATGGCCCTGCGCAAGCGCCCGGGCAAGGTCACGGTCATCGTGCCATTCTATGCGATGTCGGGCGGGGCCTCATCGCCCTCGCGGCCCAAGAGATTCTTATGGAGAAGGGGAGCATCCTCGGCCCCCTGGACCCTCAAATCGCTGGGTTCCCCTCGCGATCCCTGATCACCCTCCCTGGACGCAAGCCCATCGAGACCGTCTCGGACCAGATGGTCGTCCTGTCGGAGATCGCCCAGCGGAGCGTGGACCAGACCCGGGAGTTCGTGAAGTGGCTCCTCGAGGACAGGCTCCCGCCGAAGGACCGCGAGGCCGTCGCGGTGTTCCTCACGGGCGGCTACATTTCGCACGACACGCCCATCGTCGCCGAGGTCCTTCGAAACCTTGGACTCAAGGTGCGGGAAGGCGTTCCGGACGAGGTCTACGAGCTCTTTCGAACGTACGAATTCGGAATGTGCGAGAGGCCGCAATGCGCGGCCTACTGACGTTGCCTTCCTCGATTCGTCACAGGTGCGGAGTTGCCTCACCGCTCTTGCTCTGCCCGGGCGCTGACTTTGCAGACGTCAACGGTGCCCGGCGCGGCGCAGACGATTGTCAAAGACAAAACCAATCAACGTCCCAGGCACTCGACCGACACGGAACGAGCCGACACAATTCCAGAGGTACGGCAGATGACCGAGCGAACAGCGATCTCGATTCGCGGCATGACGTGCGCGTCCTGCGCGCAGACGATTGAGAAGACCCTGCGAGAAACGGACGGCGTGCTCGACGCGACGGTCAACTTCGCAGCGGAGAAAGCAATCGTCGACTTCGATCCATCGAGGGTCGACAGGAAAGGCCTGGAGAAGGCGATCAAGGACGTCGGTTACGAACCCGTGCGTCATGAGATCGTCCTCAAGGCCCTGGGCATGGCCTCGCCGCACTGTGCCGGCCTTGTGGAGAAGGCGCTCCTCGATACGCCCGGCGTGCTCTCCGCGGACATCAACTTCAGTATCGAAACCGTGAAGGTTGGGTACGATCCCTCCATCGTTACCGTCACGCAGATCAAGAAGGCCATTTCCGACGCGGGCTACAAGCCGATGGACGTAGAGGGCGAGTCGGTCGAAGACCGGGAGAGGGAGGCGCGCCGACAGGACATCCGAAAACAAGGTGTCTTCACTGCGTCGTCGTGGCTCCTTTCCGTGCCAATCATGCTCGGCACGTTCCGCGAGTATTTCGGGATCAGCGGCTTCACCCCCGAGTGGCTCGCGAGCACATACGTCCTTTGGGCGCTCACCACGCCCCTCATGGTCGGTCCAGGCGCACAGTTCTTCATCGGCACGTATCGGGGACTGAAGCATGGCTACACGGACATGAATCTCCTGATCGCCACGGGCACAGGTGCCGCGTACATCCTAGGCATCGTCAACACGCTGTTCCCGGAGGCGGGCTTCGGCGGACCGAAAGTCGCCTTCTTCGAGACCGCGGCTCTGCTCATCGCGTTTCTCGTCACCGGACGTTACCTCGAGGCGCTCACGAAGGGGAGAACCTCGGAGGCCATCCGGAAGCTCATGGGTCTCAAGGCAAAGACCGCACGAATCGTGCGCGATGGGCAGGAGGTCGAGATCCCTGTGGACGATGTGGTCGTCGGGGACCTCGTCATCGTCCGGCCCGGGGAGAAGGTCCCCGTCGATGGGATGGTCCGAGCGGGGTACTCAGCCGTGGACGAATCGATGATCACGGGCGAATCGATCCCCGTCGAGAAAAAGATCGGGGACGAGGTCATCGGAGCGACGATCAACAAGACCGGCTTCCTGAAGTTCGAAGCCACGAAGGTCGGCAAGGAGACCGCCCTCGCTCAGATTGTCAAGCTGATCGAGGACGCCCAAGCTGCGAAGCCGAAGATCCAGCGGCTCGCGGACAAGGTCGCCGGTCGGTTCATCCTCGCGGTTCACGTGCTGGCCCTCTTCACGTTCCTCTTCTGGTTCTTCGCGGGCTACGACGCGTACTTCCGCGGAGGCACGTTCCTCCTGTCCTCGACGAGCCTATTCAGCATCTCTCCTGGCGTCTTCTCGTTGCTCCTTGCGATCACGGTCCTTATCATCTCCTGCCCGTGCGCCGTGGGCCTCGCGACCCCGAGTGCGATCATGGCGGGCACCGGAAAGGGCGCGGAGTTCGGCGTCCTCATCAAGGGGGGCGACGCCCTCGAGCGAGCCCACAAGGTCGACACGATCGTCCTGGACAAGACAGGGACCCTCACCCGAGGCGAACCCTCACTCACGGATGTCGTCGCGTCGGACGGCGTAGGCCAGCGGGAAGCGCTCCATCTCGCGGCAATCGCGGAGCGGGGCTCGGAGCACCCCCTGGGAGAAGCGATCGTTCGCGGAGCCGATTCCCGGGGGATCCGCGTGGAGGATGCCGACCAGTTTGTCGCCATCCCCGGACACGGCGTCGCCGCGGAATTCCGCGGCAGGGCGATTCTGCTGGGCAACCGGAAGCTGATGAGAGACCGTGGCGTGCGGGAGGTCGAGACGTTCCTCCCCCATGTGGAGCGGCTCGAGGCCGAAGGGAAGACCGCCATGCTCCTTTCCGTGGACGGCGTCGCGGCGGGCGTCATTGCGGTCGCGGACACCCTTAAGGAGCACTCTGCAGAGGCCGTCGCGCGCCTGAAGAAAATGGGCCTCGATGTCGTCATGCTCACGGGCGACAATCGCCGGACCGCGGAAGCGATCGCGCGCAAGGTCGGAATCGAGCGAGTCCTCGCCGAGGTCCTACCCGAAGACAAGGCGAACGAAATGAAGCGCTTCCAGTCTCAGGGCCGCATCGTCGCCATGGTCGGCGACGGGATCAACGACGCACCGGCCCTCACGCAGGCTGATGTCGGCATCGCAATCGGCAGCGGGACGGACATCGCGAAAGAGGCCGGCCATATCATCCTCGTGAAGGAGGATCTCCGCGACATCGTGACCGCCCTCGAGCTCAGCCGCAAGACGATCCGGAAGATCAAGCAGAACCTGTTCTGGGCCTTCATCTACAACGGAGCGGGCGTCCCGCTTGCCGCCGGGCTCCTGTACCCGCTGTTCCCGGTCCTCGTCAGCCCCGAGCTCGCGGCCCTTTTCATGGCGACGAGTTCCCTGTCCGTGACGCTGAACACCTTGCTCCTGAAGCGGTTCAAGCCGAGCCTGCTGAGGACCTCCGGGCTCCGGAGAGCACCGGCCGGTCCCCCGCCTAGGCCCACCCCCTCGGACGGCGTGGAGGTCGGTCAGCCTCTGGGAGGCGGAGATTCATGAGCGCGCCGCGGTCGATGACGGGAAGGAAACAGCGGTACGTGACGGCAGCGGCCTACCTCGGCATTGCCGCGCTCTCGAGCGTCCTCTTCGCCCTCGCGGCGAAGTACCGAGGCGCCTCGGGGACCGACACCTACCTCGGGATCGTCTGGGTCTTCGCCCTCAGCGCAATCGTGTCCGCGTCCCTCCTGCCGCCTCTCCTAGGGAAGAGGCTCGGGCGTGCGACCTCGTGAGCGCGAATCACAGGCGGGGAGACCAGCGAACCGCAAACCCGACGAGGCAAGGGAAGTAGGGACCGCGGGGAGCTGGTCATGGCGAGCGGGGTCGTCGGAGCCCTCGCAGTCCCTGCGTCCATCGTGGCCGTGCTGATTGGCCGGTGCATTCGCCGGGGACAAGACCCTCGCGGCTCGCACCGCACGGTTGTCTGCCCTGGACGAACTCCGTGCGATTCTGTACGAACGACAAGGTTGCCGGCCGGTATCCGAGCCGGTCGTGAAGTTCCCGCGGCACGACCTTCCCATTCGTCAATCGACATCCCAATGAGTCGGCTGACCCTTCGGTGGTAGGAGGAATCATCCATGAGGCCTTGGAAGGTGGGATGGATCGTGGCGGCCGCGACGGGGGCAACGGCGCTCGTCCTCATCGTGCTCGCGAGATGGGCGGACGTTCGTCTCGATGGCTTTGACGTCGTCTATGCTTCGCAGATCCACGAGTGGCTCGGGATCTCGGTCCTCTTCCTGATCGCAACGGCGCTCTACCTTCTGGATCGTACATCCCGGCTCAGCGGGAGGGTCGCCCAAATCGATCGGCTCGTGGAGCCTGCGTATCCCATTATGGAACCTGTCGTCCAAGCGGATCTAGACGGCGATCCCACGGGCCCCGGAGCGGACGTATCTCCGACCGTGGAGGTCCGACCCGCAGGCCCGGTTCCGGCGACGGCCCGTCGCGTTCGTCTCGCAGCGGTCTCGAAGGTCTATGACCTCGGGCCCGTGAAGGTGCACGCCCTGCGGGACGTCAATCTGGACATTCCCCCTGGATCCCTGACGGTCATCCTGGGCCCAAGCGGATCCGGCAAGACCACCCTCCTCAACCTGCTCGGTGGGATTGACCGCGCGACCTCGGGTCAGATCTGGGTCGACGGCACGGACGTCAGCGAGCTCCACGAGAGGCAATTGGTGGACTACCGTCGCGAGCAGGTGGGCTTCGTCTTCCAGTTCTTTAACCTGATCCCCAGCCTCACGGCCCGGGAGAACGTCGCCCTCGCTGCCGAGCTGACTGCGAACGCAGCCAGCGTCGAGGACGTGCTGCGGAAGGTCGGCCTAGCGGATCGTATGGACCACTTCCCCGCGGAGCTCAGCGGCGGCGAGCAGCAGCGCGTCGCAATCGCGAGGGCCCTCGTCAAGAATCCGCCCCTTCTCCTGTGCGACGAACCCACCGGGGAGCTGGACTACGTGACGGGCGTGAAGATCCTGGAGGTCCTGCGAGCCGTCGCGCGGGAGGGTCGGGCCGTGATCGTCGTCACGCACAACGCCATCATCGGCGATGCGGCGGAACTCGTCGTCCACCTCCGCGGCGGGCGGATCGACCGGACCGTCCGCAACCCGGAGCCCGTCGCGCCTCGCACGCTGAAGTGGTAGACCATGTCGGCACTCCGAAGGAAGCTGCGCAGGGATCTCCGGCGGGCCAAGTGGCAGTTCTCCGCGGTCACCGTCATGGTCATCCTCGGAGTCACGTTCTTCGTCGGCCTCTACGGCTCCATGGCCAACCTTCGGTCGTCCATCGACCGGACGTATGCCGACCTTCACTTCGCGGACGTCACCGTTTCCTTCCAAGCGGCCCCGGCGGACATCGTCCGCGCGATCGGGGAGGCGCTGGGCGTGGACCGGGTCGAGGGGAGATTGAACCTCGAGGTCCCCACCACGTTCGCCGGCGGGAACGGAGACGTCATCGCGGGGCGCATCCTCTCCCTACCTGCGCCGAGCCGACCTGCGGTGAACGACATCCTCGTGACGGACGGGGCGTACTTCTCGAATGCTTCGGCCAAGGAGTTCATCGCGGAGAAGGCTTTCGCCGTGCATCATGGCCTCCGGGTCGGAGACACCGTCCGAATCGAGACTCCCATCGGACCGCAAGAGGGACGCATCGTAGGAATTGCAGTGAGCCCGGAGTACCTGTGGCCGGCCCGCAGCGCCCCGGAACACATGCCGGAGGTCCTGCGCCGGTGGGGTGTCCTCTTCGCTCCGTACGAGGCAATCGCACCGCTGTTCGGGCTCGGAGGCTCCGTCAACGAGGTCGTCTTCACGGTGAAAGCGGGGGCCGACGGGAAGGCGGTCGGGCGCGAGATCCAGACCCTCTTGGAGCCCTACGGGGTCTACGCGATCGTACCGAGGGCGCAGCAGCCGAGCCAAGCGATTCTCGATACGATGGTCGGGGCCCTGGACAGCCTCTCCCTCGTTTTCCCTCTCTTCTTCCTCGTCATCGTCGCCCTGAGCACGTACGCACTCCTCTCCCGGCTCGTCCACGCCCAACGCGGGCAGATCGGCGTGCTCCTCGCCCTCGGATTCTCGCGCCGCGATGTGCTCGTGCATTACCTGAGCTTCGCCCTCCTCGTCGCGCTCATCGGTTCCCTGGCTGGCATCGCCCTGGGCTACGCGCTTGCCTTCCCCGTGACGGATCTGTTCGCGGGCCAAGTCAGCCTCCCTCTCATCTACAAAGAGCCCCGCTGGGACGTCATGGCGGCGGGCGTGGCCCTCAGTGTGGCCTTCGCGGCCACTGCGGGCATCCTGCCGGCCTATCGGGCCTCGAGGGAGAGGCCTGCGGACACGATGCGCGGGGAGGCCCCTCGGAGCCCGGCGCGGACCGCAAGCCACCGAGAGGCCCGCAGATCCGCAGTCCGGGTCGTGCGCCGACTCCCCCTCCGCCAGCTGAAGCGCAACCCCGTGCGGTCGGCCTTCACCGTCGTTGCGCTTGCCCTTGCGGGGAGCCTCATCATCGTGCCCTTCGGCTTCCTCGATGCGATGGACGCGGCGATCGCTACCCAGACTCGCACGATGAATTACGATCTGGTCGCCCGCCTCTACCGACCCATGCCCATGAACGCGAGCGAACCCATCGGGTCGTGGCCCGGAATCGCGGCGGTGGAGCCGTTCGTCGCCGCGCCCCTGGTGTTGCAGGCGGGAGAGGCCACGTTCAACGTGGTGCTGTATGGTATTCGGGCCGAGTCCGAGGCGATACGGCTCTTCTCCCGTGCCGGGGATCGCGTGTTTCCCTCCGAGGGGGGAATCCTCCTCTCCGTCATCTATGAGAAACGCGGCCTGCGCGCGGGGGACACGGTGACGGTCGGGCCGATCGAGGGGCGCATCAACGGTTTCGTCAACGACCTGTCGAGCAACGGATACCTCCCTATCGAGAACTTCCAGGCGGGTCTGGGGATGGACGGCCTCTTCAATGGGTTGTATATCCGACTCGAGTCCGCCTCGTCGGAGGAGACCGTGAGAGCGAGTCTCTACGCCTCCCTGCCGGTGTGGGCTGTCGCGTCGACTGCGAAGAGCATCCAGGACACGAATGACATGCTCCGCCTCTACTACGCGTTCATCGGGCTCATCGTCGCTTTCGGGATGGCTCTCGCGGCCGCGATCGTTTTCAACGCGGTCACGATCAACGTCCTCGAACGGAATCGCGAAATCGCGACGATGCGGACTATTGGCATGAAGGGCGGCACAATTGCGAGGATGATTACGACGGAGAACCTGTTGGTCTTGACACTCAGCGTAATCTTCGGATCCATCTTGGGCACCGCGCTCACCGCGTACTTCGTGACCCTGTTCGGCGGGGATGTTTTCGTCTTGGACGCGAAGATCACCTGGCAGACGTTTGCCCTGAGCGCGGCTCTCCTGCTCGGTGTGCTGCTCGTTTCGGAGGTCCCGAGCCTCCGACACGTGCAACGGCTGGACCTGGCGAAGGTCACGAAGGAGCGCGCTGGCTGAGTCGGCAAGGGGACTTTCGTGGGACGCCCGTCGTCCCGCCGCGCAGTGCCTCCCGCCCGAATCGCGAAAGCCACCCCGCGTGGTACGATCGATTCCCCTGGGCGAGGAACTCCCTCATCACGGAGGCGAACTCGTCGTATTTCGTCGAAAGCAATACGTGGCGGGCCCCACGGAGGGGGCTCACCTGGTCCCGCGGATACGAGCCCTCCCGTGCCTACCGGACGAATCGTCTTCGATCCTCGTCACGGACCTTGCTTTTCGCCACCGCGATCCGGAGGGAGGCCGTGCGCGTGCCCGCGGGAGAGGCCGGGCACGTGATGGAGAGCCATTAGGCCGCCGAAAAGGACCAGGAAGGCCCAGCTACCGCCGTCGGGGACCAGGAAGAAGAGAGTGGCCGCTGCAGCGACGACCGCGAGGACATAGGCGATCCGCAGGTCGATGCGACCCTTCCCCTTCGGGGATCTCCCGCCGCCGTGATGGGAAGGATCCCCCCAGCCACCGCTGCCCGAGCCGGTCCCCGCGTCCCGGTCGGCGGCATCCGCCTCGTCACCGGAGGAGCCCGTCATGGGGACTCGACCGCGAAGATGCCTTCCATGCCCTCCATGAGGTGCATGAGATCGTGGCAATGATAGAGCCACTCGCCCGGTCCATTCTTGCCCGCTCTCACTTCGAACGCGTACGTCTCGAAGGGACCCACCTGCCTTGTGTCAGTCCATCGGGTCCCTCGTCCATCCGGTTTGCCGTTTACGGCCAATAGCGCGGCCGATGCGTTCCTGAACGGATGTAAGGAGAAGTCCTCTGAGTCGGCGGCGACTGGTCGCGAAGGGACTTGCTCGGCGAGACGCACTGCCGCTTCAACGCGTGAAGGGTCGTGCACCGGTGATCGGGGCGACGCTAGTTTTCTTGTAGTCACAGCGCTCGAGTGCGGCAGCGAAGTCGGGCGGGTCCCTTGGATCGACGTCAGGCTTGGACCACGAACTTGCCATACATTCCGGAGGATGCGTGCGCGGACACGCCACAGACATACCAGTACGTCCCCGCCTGACCCGCGGTGAACGAGAACGTGGCATTCCCGCCCGGCGGCACTCCCGCGATGGGGTTCGCGCTTTCGGCACCGGTGAACGCGGGTTGGGCGGTGAAGCCCGCCGCGTACGGCGGAGCCTGAACCACGAACACAAGGCTGTGCGGCAAATCGGTGTCGATGTTCAGGAAGTGAACGAGGACCTGAGTCCCCGGTTTCACTTGGACCGTCGGATTCTTCAGCCCGCCGACGACGAAGGAGAACATATCCGGCATGGGACCGGCGAGGACCGACGGGTGGACGGTTGCGTCAGAGAGGACGAGGATATCTTCGCCCCCTGGCGGCGCCTGAGAGCGTGGCGCCACGTAGTAACCGATGCCGACCCCGACGAGCAGCACAACGACCAGGAAGGCGACGCCCACACCGAGAGCACCACGCCGCTTCGTCAACTCCGGACGTGCAACCGTTTGCGATGCCATGCTTCTCTCCGGCGGTCGGATCCTACGCCCCTTGATTAGGAGTCCCGTTAACAAGTGGAAAGCTAACCGAGGCTTCTGAGCCAAGCCGGGCCGGGCTCGCCGGAATCGTCGGGCTGGATTCGAAGCTTCACGCGTGGGAATGCCACCAGCACTCGACCGCACGATTCCGGGCCCATGCGAGGCATGCGTCTTACGGACGGGAGCTGTCCGTCGAGCGTCCCTCTCCCTTGGAAAGAGACAACCCAATGAAGTTGCTCTCCCCTTCCTCCCGCGGAGGCGAGGACACGGGACCGTTCAGCCGGAAATGCGCTTGGTGCGGCGCGAGGCTTCCCAACCCCAGCTACGTTGAGAGGATGGGAAAGCGCTTCTGCTCCGAGGACCACGCGAAGCAATACCTCGACCAAGAACGAGCACGCACGCCATCGGGTGGCTCGGACGGATGTTGCTGAGGATTCGAGGAACCCTTGGATGAAATGCGTCAGCTGCGGCATGACAATCAAAGGCAAACCGATTCGAGAACAGATCGGAAGCGAGGTGCACCACTACTGCTGTCGGGCCTGCCTCGAAGAGAAACTCTGCCGGAGGGATAAGCCGCTGCGCAAGGCCTTCCGACCTAGGCCGCGGGGAAACGGGATCGCCTCGACCACAGGTCGGAGATTTCCGACCCGGGAGGCGTAGACTTGGACTGGCAGAACGACCGAAAGGGTTGGACCCCGCGCTGGCCGGGACCCGATTGCTCCGAGACTCAGCCTAATCGCACCGATTGAGCTCTCTGGTAGCCCGAAACCCGCGAGCCTCGGATAATGGCGTCGAACCTCGCGGTCTGCGGTTTTCTCGGGTTCTCCGGTCACGTGAAGTTCCTTCCCCGGCTCTTGGGACTCACGGTCTGCTCAATCACCTTGCGACGATCCAACCTCCCACTTGCTAGTCGCCTCATCGAACGCAGGCGCACTTGAGCTAACGCAAGCTTGTCGAACCGTGGAAAGGAA
>Ga0209521_10004555_pt1 | contig 11034 bp, 18 predicted proteins | sample Rifsed19ft4_FD_184016 | JGI IMG/M metagenome (GOLD analysis project Ga0209521, IMG submission 184016) | Soil microbial communities from Rifle, Colorado, USA - sediment 19ft 4 (version 2) | ecosystem: Environmental > Terrestrial > Deep subsurface > Rock core/Sediment | place: Rifle, Colorado... | reverse complement strand
GATGCTGATGACGAGGATCTCGCAGCATCCCGAGGCTGCATACCCGAAAATGACTGCTGGCACGAGTGTGTCGAGGCGGCGATGGATGATGCTGATGACCCTGCTCGACCTACTGCTGACGACGACCGGGCTGACGATGGTCGTGACGGTTCTGTCGGTGGCGGGTGCGAGCCTGATAGCGGCTGACGGGGTTCCCCCGGACGACCCTCGACCCCGACCCGAAGTGACCCTCGACCGAACGGATAATGATCATGTTTCAGCGTGGCAGCGGAACCCGGCAGACCATCCTCGGGGACGGTGACCCCCGAGGGCCTGAACCGTGGCGTAGGGGCAACGGGCCGCAGTCGACCGTCGAGGTACTCGTCTCGTCCGAGGTGCAGGCGGTGCGGATGCCCGACGGTCGCAAGGTGACCGGACGTCGCAACGTTCGCGCCTACCGGCGAGCCCAGCAGGCCGAGGGCCGGCGGGTCCGCCGCGAGCTGGCCAGGGAGACGGAGCGGTGACGACGCGAGTGACGGCCGAGGACGTTGAAACAGGCGAGACGGAAACCGCCGAGATCACCGACAACTACGTTCTGATTCGTGAGGGTTCGGCATACGTCGCGAATACCGTTGTGCATGCGAACGGAACGCACATTCTTACAGTAAAGGGGTGTAAGTCGTGACCGCTGGCACGGTGCTCGCCCCGCGCGAGGACTTCCGGCGTAACTGGCAGGGCCGACCGATCATCTTGCAGCCGGACGGCACCGAGGTGACGTACACCAGGGTGACGACGCTCGCCAAGACGCTCGAAGAACAGTCGCAACTCACCGCGTGGAAACAGCGAATGACCCTGCTCGGCGCGTCGATGCGACCCGACGTCGTGATGGCAGCCGCGAACGCGCGGATGATGCCGGACATAAAGGAACAGAAACGCGAGCTCAACAAGCTTGCGGAGCAGGCGATGGAGGCTGCGCAGTCGGGGGCGAAGGCGCAGATCGGGACGGCGCTGCACGGGTTCAGCGAGCACGTCGACGCCGGCCTGCCGATCGCCGAGCTCCCCCCGATGGTCCAACCGATCATGTCCAGCTATTCCCGCCTGGTCGCCGAGGTGCACCAGGTGTGGGGGATCAGGATCGTGGGAACTGAGGTGCGCCTCGTCTGCGACGACATCGAGGCGGCCGGTACCGCGGACCGGCTGTGGTACGTCCCGAATCCAGTGCAGGTGATGACGTCGTTCGGGCCGATCGAGATCCCGGCCGGCGTGACGGTTGTTGACCTCAAAACGGGCAGTGTCGAGTACGCCGGTCTCGGGATCGGAGTACAGCTCGGGACATATGCCCTGTCCGAGCGGTACGACGTGCTGACCGGTGCACGTACGCCGCTCGGACGATTCGTGCTCGACGGGCAACTGTTCGACGTCCCGGTGAACGTCGATCTCGCGCTCGTCCTGCATCTGCCGTCGGACGCCATGGGTGGAGTCGTCGAGCTACTCCCGGTCAACATCCGTGGCGGGTATGCAGCTGCGCTGGACTCGTTCAAGGCGCGCGAGACCCGGAAGGCCTCGAGGGGGTGGATCGGGAAGGCGATACAGCTCACCGCGGCGAGCCCGGTCGAGTCGACCATCGAGCCCCCGGCCGCGCCGCTCGTCGAGCACGACGTCGACGAGCACAACGCGACGGTCACCGACGTCACCACGGCGGCCAGCCGACACCAGCTCGAGCAGGTGTGGACCTCCCGGGCCCTGCACCTCGGGGCCTGCGAGCCGGTGATGATCCACTATCGGATGAGGTGGGAGGAGCTTGCCCCCGGTGACGAGCCGGCCGGCGGGGAGGCTGTGGCGAGGCGGATCGGTCATACCGACCCCTTGTATTGCGTCTGCGATCCACGACAGCGCACCGGGTGGACGCATGATCGAGAGCTGAATGTGCACGTTTGCAGTGCATGCCGACGACCCTCCCGGGAGAACGCCCGCCGCCTCGCCGCTGGCCAGCCCGCTACGCAGGTCATGACCGAGGCGATCAGCGTCCCGGCCGGTAACGGTGCGGTGGCCTATGTCCCGTCCCGGATCCAGCCGGAGCCGCTCCCCGCGATCGCCCCGACCCCGTCGGAGGTTCCCCTGTGCGAGCACGGGCTATCCGTCGAGGGGTGCGGGCCCTGCACCGTTGCCGCGGTGCGGGATCCGGCCGAGCTCGCCACCCTGTGGGCCACCCGCCCCGAGCTGCGGGCGCACTCGGGGCTCTTCGGGGCTCGCGGTCGCGAGCTCAATGAGGAGTGGACTACCCGGATCGCCGACGCGAGCGCCGAGGAGCTCGCCGATCAGTGGGACCGATTCTCCTGCGTGCCCGAGCTCGAAGAACTCGGCAGGGCGAAGTGGTCCCTGTCGAACGGAGGGGTCAACGGCAAGATGATCGCCGTCGAGGAGACGTCCGGCACATAGCGACTCCCACCCCTGGTGCATCGTCCGGGCACGCACCGGGGGTGGGTGAGGCCGCCCGCCCGGAACACATAATGATCATGGAACAACACGAGGAGTCCAACGATGAGCGGTCAGTTCCCCTACGGCCCTCCCCCGGTCGCACCCCAGCAGCCGGCCTACCAGCCACCGAGGTACCCCCAGCAGCAGCCGGCCTACCCACCCCAGCCATACCCGCAGCAGCCGTATCAGCCCCCCCAGCAGCAGCCGGCGGCAGAGCCGCCCCAGCGTGACGACCGCTCCGCCGGAGAGATCCTCGCGGGCGGTGGTGGTGCTCCGGCCCTCAAGATCGGGCCGAAGCACGCGCAGGCCAACGAGTACCGCGGTGGTCGAATCGTCAAGGTTGAGACCCGGCAGGAGCGTCGCAAGAGGCGTGACGAGGTGACCGGGACTCTTGTCGACGACGGGCCGGCTTTCTTCCCCCGGACCGGACGCCCGATCATGGGAGTCGTTCTGACCGTCGACACGGGACAGGCAGACCCGACCATCGACGGCGACGACGGACGTCGCCGGATGTTCATCGAGGGCAAGACCAAGAAAGACGCGGCCGGTCGTGCAATCGGCGAGGCGGGTTGCGATCCTCGGCAGCACCCCGCCATCGGTGGCGAGATGTACGTCGCCTACACGTTCTGGGGCCTCAAGAGCCCCGGCGACCAGCAGGCGACCACCGATTGGGCGTTCCGCTACACACCCCCGGCGAGCCGGGCGGGAGCGGCACTGTCCGGAGGGCAGCAGGCACCGATGCCCGCACCCACCCCGGTGCAGCAGCAGTTCGGTCCCCCCGGGCCGGCACCGGTGCCGCAGTACCCGACCCCGACCGAGCAGCAGGGCTACCCCCAGCAGCACCCGCAGCCGGCCGCACCGACCCCGCAGCCGGCGCCCCAGCACCAGGCTGGCCAGCCGGACCGCAGGCCACCGTGGGAGCGCGGTAACTGATCACCAGAGCCGGGCGTCGTGTGCGAGCGACGCCCGGCTCGCCCCCGATGGGAGACGGCATGGCGCGACGCGACCCGAAGCGACTCGACGAGGATGTCCCGATGTTCGACATCGAGGTGTCCAGCGGCGGGAGTGAGCGGCAGAGGCGGCCGAAGTCGATCGGCCGAGGATGGTGCCCGGAGCATGTTCCCGGGAAGACGACCACACCGCTCGACCGGCAGGGGGAGCACGCGGTGTGGCGCCCGCACTACATCACCACCATGTCGGGGGCGGCACTGCCGTGCCGAGCCTCGGGGATTGCACTGTGTGTCGCCCCGGCACGGATCGACCACACGGGGGCAGGAATACAACCGGAATGCGCGTGCGCGATGAAGGGTGAGTCATGGGAAAACCACACTGGAAAGGCCCGAGACTGAGTGCAATCGGATTGACATCGTTCATGGCGAGCGGCGCGTGCCGAGAGCACGATCCAGAGCTGTTCTTCCCGGTGAGCGGGGAGGATACAGATAAGGGTGAGATGGAGTGGGTGGCGGCAAAACGTATCTGTGAAATGGAATGCCCCGTCAGGACGGAATGTCTTTCCTACGCTCTGGACAATCGTCTCATGTACGGCGTGTGGGGCGGTAGGTCCGAGGATGAACGGCGAGGAATGTTACGCCGGCGGGAACCGGCCCGAGCGAGGGTGACAACATGAACGACGGCATCACGACCGAACGGTTCACGCTCAATCTTGAGCGATGCCTCACCAGGTGTCGGATCCCGCGGGAGAGTCTGCGGGTGTTCGTCGCCGACGACGTCCTGACAGGGCAGCTCGTCGCCGAGTTCGAGGCGAGGGTCCTCACCGACAAGTTCGCCGAGGACAGCTACAGCTCGACGACGCACGTCGCGACGTCCCCCCTGCAGGTGTGGAAACGCAAGCACGACCAGGCATGGTGGCTGCGGTGGTTCGTGGTGCTGCGCCCGGTGCGCATGAAGCCGGTGACGCTGACGGTCAGGCTGGCCAGGATGCACGCCTACCCGTTCGCCCGGGTGCCAGCTGAGCAGTTCGGGCGTCCGGTCGTCGTTGAGCGCCTCGTCGGGGGCGAGCTGTGGAGGGGCATCGATGGTTGAGATGATTCTGCGTAGCTGCGCCGTTCATGGCCACAACCACTGGTCGGGTCACGCGAGCCGGTCGCTCGGCGGCCGGTTCTACTGCCCCGGATACCTCCGCGACGACCTGTTCCGGGACTTCGACCCGCAGCCATACCGTCCCGGTGAGGCGAACCTCGACCAGTCCGTGAGGCTCATCGATGGCGGGTGGCCCACCCCGGACACGTCGATGTGTGTGCTCGAGCGCAATGGCGACACAGTGACCATTCGCCCCCTCGGGTTCCCCGATGCCGAGCCGCGAACCGTCCCGGTGTCCGCGTGCTGGCCGAACCGGCACGTCCCTCCATCCCGCCGGAGGTGCTGGACGTGACGGAGGTGGATCTCGGCAGGTGCGTCTGCAAGAGGTGGCCGCTGTACGTGGGGATCTATGACCACCACGGAAACACGGTGCGGTGCGTCGGTTGCCTGCGTATCCCGACTGAGTGTTGGTGCCGGCGATGACCCGCGGTACGACCAACGGCAACGTTCGGGGCGGGTCCGCCGAGCGTCGTCGCCGTCGGGCCTGGTTGGTCGAGACCTACCGGGCGAACGTCGACATCTACCGCGGACTTCCGGCGCTAGGGGAGATCGAGTGTCCCATCGGCGATGGGGTGCCGGCCTGCCGCTGCTACCGCTGCGGAACCCTGTTGACCGAGGACACCGTCACCATCGATCGGATCGTCCCCGGGTGCCGGGGCGGGACGTACCGACGGAACAACATCCGGCCGGCATGCGGAAAGTGCAATTCCAGTGAAGGGGGGCGATTGAGACGATCCCCTGGTATGTCTACGTGATACTTCTCGGCCTGTGGGGAATCTACCTGCACCTCGTGGCCCGGGAAATATATAAGGCACTCAAGCGACTAGTGACAGGAGTAGTCATATGGCAATGGAAGACCCGGAAGAGTACTCGCGTAAGGTGATGGCATTCCAGGATGAGGTAACCGAGGGACGCGAACGCGAGATGAGGCGTACCGCCCTCGAATGTGCGTCCCGTGTGTTCGAGGGATCGTGCGCCGATGCCGAGATGGTTGAGGGGCATGCCGAGAGTTTCGAGGCGTACCTCAGGGGGGACGAGTCCGAATGAAGACGTGGGATTATGTGTGGCTGACGTGGCTCCTGGCGTTCCTCGTCGCCGAGGGCATCGCCCTGGTCGACAAGGACCCGGGTGACACGCTGTCCGAGCACGTTTGGCGATGGTTCAAGGTGCGCACCGTCAAGGCGACACGGATCCAGTGGCAGACGGCGAACAACGGCGAGGAGGCGTGGCAGGAGGCGGTCGGCGAGAGACGGACCGGATCCGGATGGGTGTTCCTGCTCGCCCGCCTCGCCCTGCTGGCGTTCATGGTGTGGCTCACGATGCACCTGGCGTTCGGATGGTGGGGCGGCGGGATGTTCCCCATCATCACGTTCACGGCATGGGCGTGGTGAGGATGGGAGCGCCTCGCCGGCCGAACGTCGCGGAGATCGTATGGGAACTCGGGCACGGACTGTGGCACGCGGTCCGTGAGTCCAGCGAGAGGGTCGACCAGTACGACCGGATGCGCACCCCGATCCCTGGGGACCTGGTCATCGAGCTGACGCACCGCTACGGACCGCGGGCCCGGATCGATCCCAACCGGATCGGGTGGATGATCGGGGGAGACGCCTTCCGACCGCTGGTCACCCCGCTGGACTCCCCCGACAGGTCGGTCAGTTTCGACCAGGGCGTATGGATCGCCCTGCCGATCCGTGACGAGACCTTCAACCCTGACGGACGAACCGGGGCAGACCACCCCGACGCCGAAAGTGCAGCCTGACCAGCAGTAACATACGATCCGCCTGTCGCATCGCCAGAGCTTCGTCAGCGTGCGACAGGCGGATCGTGCTCTCTCCTCGACCGGAGGCACACACCGTGGCAGCACGCACCCCTGACCGCCGGCACCTCGCAGCAAGGATCGCCGTTCTCGAGCGGTTCCACCTCGGCGAACATCCCGAGCTGCCGGTGCTACGGCGAGACCTACAGCTCGCCACCGCACGCGAGCAGGTCCTCAAGGCGCTCGCCCACGATCCGCCCCCGACGCCGCTGCAGCGCGCCGAGCTGATCGCCCTCATCGAGCGGGGCGAGCCGTGAGCGGCCCGGACGCCGACCAGGCGGCAGCCCTTGAGGTGGCCAGAGCTCTGATTCAGGCGGGAATCCCCGTGTTCGCCGCGCCACCCGACCTCGACGAGGTGGGCAACTGGCGACCCTCCGGCGGACACCAGGGGTCAGGGTATTGGCTGCCGTCAGGCTGGCAGCGCACCGTGCCGACGGAGCACGTGCTCGACGGCGCACCGTTCCCACCGTGGGACCGTGCGGCATGGCGCCCCGGGTATGCCCTTGCCGCGGTGATGGGTCACGGCCTCGATGCCGTCGACATCGACCCTCGCAGCGGTGGCGATGCCTCGCTGGCCAGCCTCAACGGGTGCCTGCCCCGGACCATCGGATGGCAGGCCACCCCTTCCGGCGGTCGACACCTGCTCGTCACCGGCCTCGAGGTCGGGTCTCGTGACGCCGTACTGCCGGGCCTCGACCTCAAGGGCGGTCGACCGGACGGCACCGGGCGAGGGTTCGTGTGGATCGCTCCCACGGTCAAGGTGAGCAAGGCGACCGGTGAGATCGGTGCCTATCGATGGGGTGAGGTGCCCAACTTCGCACGGCGCGAGGGCGACACCTCGGGATCGGCCCTCGCGGACCGCGTGCGGGCCCTGCTGGCGCCGTCCGGGCCGTCGAAGGGTGACGGGACCCCCTCGGGGCCCGGAAGTGGCAGCGTGCCCTACAGCACCTCCCAGGCCGAGGCGTTCATCGGCCGCGCGCTGGACTCGGTGAGCTCGGCGAACACGGGGGAGCGGAACCTGAGGGTGAACGCAGCGTCCTGCACCATCTACCACTTCGTGCCGGCGTTCCTGACCGCAGAGCAGGCCGTCGGTCGTATCGAGGCCGCCCTGCCGCCCGGGTACGACGATCCGGAGTGGCGCAAGGTCGTCACCGGCCTACGGCCGCCTCGTGACGGGTGGAAGGCGTACCTCGACGAGTCGGCGCTACCCCCCGGACGGGCCTTCGTCGAGGGGGCGGCCTCGAACTCGAGCGCTGGCCAGCCGAACGGTGGGCCCGTCGTCATCCCCGAGGCGGTGCACACCTCGCTCGATCAGGAGTACCTGACGTTCACGCAACTGGTCGATCTGCCCACCCCGGACCCGATGATCGACGGCATTCTGACCCGTCACGCCGTGGCGATCCTGCGGGGACGTGACGCATCATTCAAGACATTCGTCGCCCTCGATTGGGCCCTGTGTGTGGCTACGGGGCGGGAATGGCTCGGTCGGGCCGTCGAACCCGGCCGAGTGCTCTACGTCGCCGGCGAGGGTGCCTACGGGCTGCGGGAGCGTGGTACGGCATGGCAGCAGGCATGGCGGACGACGATCGGGTCCGATTTCGTGGTCCGAAAGTCCGCGGTGAACCTCTACCGCGGTGGTGCTCCCCTCGAACACCTACTACAACTGGTCGAGGCCTATGGGTTCTCCCTGGTCGTCGTCGACACCCTTCGGCGCGCATCGGGCGGTGCGGACGGTAACTCCTCGGACATGGGGACCGTGGTGGACAACATCGACCGGATCCGCCGGGCGACGGCTGGGGGATCCGTGCTCGTCGTCGCACACACCGACAAGGGGGACAACGACACCCGTGGGTACTCCGGCATCGAGGACGACTCGGACATCGTGTGGCACGCGAAGCGGGGGGAAAGTCTGGACCTGGTCCTATCGAATACCAAGATGAAAGATGGTCCGGAATCATACGACATACCCCTGATGATGAAACAGTGTGGCGGCTCCCTGGTTGTCGAGGGGACCTCACCGCTGGCGCTGACGGACCTGAGCGGGTTCGCTTTCAAGGTGCACGCAGCGTTGTACGAGTACGAGCACATCGGGGTGACCGGGAGCATGCTCGCCGAGGCGATCGGGCACAACAAGGGATCCGTGCACCGAGCCCTGAACCGGCTCGTCGGCGACGGCTACGTGACCAAGAACGGGCACCTCTACAAGCCGTCGGGACGGCCGTGGACGGACGGTCCCGGGGTGCCCGAGGTGGCCTCATGAGCCTGTGGATAACCCTGTGGACAACCCCTGTGGACAACCCCCACGTTTCAAGATCGGGTTGCATCCCGGTTGCATCCCATCGGTTGCACCCGGTTGCACGTCCGGTTGCATATCTGACCTGCGGGTTTCCCAAGGTTGCATCGTGGTTGCCTGCGCAGGGTTGCATGGGTTGCACACCCCTTAAGGGGTGCAACCCTGCAACCGCAACCGCGCAACGGCGCAACAGGACAGCGAACGGAAGGGGTGGACGATGATCCCGGAGCGGGTCCTTGAGGCGGTCGCTGCCCGGTCCGGCGGGGGGTCGAGGCGGGTCAACCTCTCCCGGTGCCCCTCATGCGGCTGGCCAGCCCTCCGAGGTGCCGACGCTGATCGATGTGGGGCGGTGGTCCGGGTCGACCCGGTACCGCTGACACCCCTCGGGGAGGCGCTCGCGCTGGTTCGGGGAATGGAGACGTTCACGCTTCACCTTGAATCAGATATGTGGGTTCTCGACTATCGGGACCCATGGGGAAGGGCCGCTGATCCTGCGGGGGGGCTGTGGCGAGCTGATGTCGTCCCCGAGCACCGATGCGGGTACCGTTGGCCGTCGCCCGTTATTACTGACACCAATCTTCCGATAACAGCTACCGGGAAACTTCCCGACAATCCGCCATTCTGACCGGAGGGTGTAATGACCGTGATTGTGACATTCAATGTCAATGGGATGCCTAAAACGAAGGGATCGATGCGTTATGTCGGTGGAAGGATGATTGAAGGGAATCATGGGTCGAAACAGTGGCGTGACATCGTCACGACCGCTGCGTTCGATGCAATCGGCGGGATTGGTGAGAAACTGCCGAATGGATTCCCTGTGGAGGGAGTCTCGCTCCACCTCGATGCGACATTCCGATTCCACCGGCCGAAGTCGCGTCGGCGAGGTGGACCCATCACCCGCTCTACCGGAGATCTCGACAAGTTGCTGCGCAACATCCTTGACGCCCTACAGGATGCCGGGGTGATCGGTGATGATGCTCAATTCACATCATGCACGGCTAGCAAGCGCTATGTCGGCGAATCGACTATGCCGGGTGTGGCGATCGTGGTAACGCGACTACCGGAGGAACTATGACCGAGACATTGACGACATCCCTGCCGAAGATCGAGGTCCAGACACACGGGCGCGGTCGGCACGCGGAGTGCCGGCAAACCTTCGGTCTCGGCCGGCACTCCCTGCTCGGCGGGCAGTCCCGGTCCCGCAGGGTTCGCCGCAGGACCCTGCGCAGGGCCCTGCGGCACTACTGGCCGTCGCTGGCCTCTCTGGTGCTGGTCGGGGCCGTCATGGCCGCAGCGTGGCTCACAGCGTCGCTGGCGGCCCTCCCCGAGCCAACGCCTCGCCCTGTGGTCGCCTGGTCGACCCCGAGCGAGGTGTGCACCGTGGTCCCCGGGTCCGGGGATCTGTCCTGCTACCGAGGAGAAATCGATCATGTCTGACCCGAGCGTGGCTGTGAACGTCCCGCCCTTCGACCCCGCGAACCCACTCACGGCGCCCCTGCCGGCGCAGCTCGTCACGGGGGTCGTCCCGACAGCCGACGGCCGGCAGCTCCTCGCCGTCTGCATCCGCACCCCCGCCGGGACGACGACGGCGTTCCTCACCGAGGCCGAGGCTTCGGAGTGGGAGACCACCATCCGGGCCACCCGACGCAAGATGAGCCGGATCATTGTCCCGACCACCCTGCCGATCCCCCACCCCCTGGTGCTGCGGCAGGCCAACGGGCAGGGTTGACGTGTCGCGGGGATCGTGGGACGACAACGCTGCATCCCGAGCGCTCACCGCGCAGGTCCGTCGGGAGGAGCCGATCTGTTGGCTGTGCGGCAGGCCATGGGATCCGCAGGCCGAACCACGATCCCCGTGGTCATTCTCCGTCGATCACATCCTGCCGCAGTCGACGTATCCCAACCTTCGGTATGTCCGAAGTAATCTGAGGGCGGCACACCATCACTGCAATACCAAGAGGGGTAACCGGATGGTGGGTAGGGTGACGGCGACGAAGGTGACAGATAAACCTATCCACTCTAGGGAATGGTGATAATGGATACCCCCCCCGCCCCCTATCAATTAATTGATACCCACCCCCCCTATGTTGATTGCTGATAAGGGGGAGGGGGGTGTCATCTCTGATATCTACAGTGGAAACATGGACGATGAGCTATCAGCGATGCTGGTCGAAGGGTTGCCGACAACCCTTCAGCTAAGCCTAAGCGGTTGGGAACGGATACCATCCTTGTTATGTGGGGAATGGTGGAATGTACCTTCAATGAAGCAACAATTGATCTCTGATAGTGGCTATTAGGGGTGGAACAATGGATCATGTAAACCCGCAGGTCAGAGGCATGATTTTTTAGGGTTCTATCTCCCTAGGAC
>Ga0209521_10004553_pt1 | contig 11036 bp, 12 predicted proteins | sample Rifsed19ft4_FD_184016 | JGI IMG/M metagenome (GOLD analysis project Ga0209521, IMG submission 184016) | Soil microbial communities from Rifle, Colorado, USA - sediment 19ft 4 (version 2) | ecosystem: Environmental > Terrestrial > Deep subsurface > Rock core/Sediment | place: Rifle, Colorado... | reverse complement strand
CGAGCGGGCGACCATCAGAGCTTCTCCGCCACCCGAAGCCGGGCGCTGCGCGCCCGCGGGTTCGCCGCCACCTCGTCCTCACTCGGCCGGATCGCCTTGCGGGATACGAGGCGGAGCTCGGCTGCGGCCCCACAGACGCACACGGGGAGGTCGGGTGGGCACGTGCACCCGACCGCGCCGGCCGCGAACCGGCGCTTTACGATCCGATCCTCGAGAGAATGGTATGAGATCACGGCAATCCGGCCTCCGCGTCGCAGCACGCGCAGGGCAGCATCGAGGGCGGGGTCGATCGCACCCAGCTCGTCGTTAACGGCGATGCGCAGAGCCTGAAAGCTGCGTCGTGCCGGGTGCCCGTGGTCGCGGGCCCGAGCCGGCACGGCCCCGGCAACGACCTCCGCGAGGTGCGCGGTGTCGCCGACCGGGCGAGCGCGGACGATCGCGTCGGCAATGCGGTCGGCAAAGCGCTCCTCGCCGTAACTCCGGATGATGCGGGCGAGTTCGCCGCGGTCGACCTCATTGACGAGGTGACCGGCGTCGAACCGGGCGTCCGGGCCCATGCGCATGTCGAGAGGGCCGGGGCTCCGGTAGGAGAAGCCTCGCTCCCCCACGTCGAGCTGGTGCGACGAGACACCGAGGTCGAAAACGGCGCCATCGAGTTCATCGACTCCCTCCTTGACGAGCACGGTCTCCAGGGTGCAAAAGTTCGCCTGGTGCAGAGACACCCGCTCCAGACCTGCAGCCCCCGGGGCGGCGTCCGGATCGCGATCGATGGCGATCACCCGGAGCGAAGGCACTGCCTCGAGAAGCGCCCGGGTGTGGCCTCCCCCACCAAAGGTGGCGTCGAGGACGATCTGCGGCGCCACCGCCGAAATCGCCTCCACGATCCGATCGGTGAGCACCGGGAGGTGGTACGGGGTGTCGAGTCGGCTCACGGTCAGCCCCCCGGAGCGCTGGCGCCAGGATGGAAGCGGGCGGAAAATGGGGCATTCCACATGGCATCCAGGGGGCTGACGGTGAGTCGATCGACATTCAGATTCCTTCCTCGCTGAGCGCCTCTTCGATGCCGGCGTACTGCTCGTCGGCCTGGGACGAGAGGCTCTGCCAGGCGGCCGCATCCCAGATCTCGAGACGATCGCTCACTCCAACCACCACCACGTCCTTGTCCAGACCGGCGTAGGTGCGAAGCGCCTGCGGGATCTGCAGACGCCCCTGCTTGTCGGTCTGCAAGTCGCTGGCGCCTCCGAAAAACGACCGGGCGTAGTTGCGGTTGACCTTGTTGTTGCGCGACAGCCGGGTGACCTTGGCCGCCGCCTCCTCCCAGCGATCCGTTGGGAACACGAAGAGGCAGCGCTCCTGCCCCTTGGTGACGACCGCTCCGGCAGCGAGGTGCTCGCGGAACTTCGAGGGCATCACGATGCGCCCCTTCTCGTCCACGCTGTGCTGGTACTCGCCCAGGAACACCCGACATCTCCGCTTTCGTCATCGCCGTACCGCCTTCACGCTTCACGGCGTCCGGTCGAAGAGGTGCGATCGCACCCCTTCCTTTCCACTTCGCGCCACTTTCACCCACTTCCTGCCCCATGTCAACCACTTTGTGCCTCTGGGCGCCAATATGGAACAGGTGTTCGGGGGGTGAAGGTGCCCGCCTGCGCGGCCCCGGGTTCGCCGCGATGCGGTGGCGATGGGCAATGAGCAATCGGCGAGACCGCGCAGAGGCAGTGTCGCGGTGTTGCCCATCGCCCACTGCGTTGCTCCCCCGCCGCCGGCCGCCCGCACCCCTGGCCCCTGGCCCTTCGCCCTTCGCCACCTGCGTTCGACCCCACCCAACGCGCTACCTACCCTCGCCCCGTGCTCACCGCACGCCGCATCGTCATCACCGGCGCCTCCTCGGGGATCGGCCGCGGACTGGCGCGGGAGTACGCCGCCCAGGGCGCGCAGGTCTGGGCGGTGGCCCGCAACCAAGCAGCCCTCGCCGACACGGCGCGCGGTCACCCCGGCATCCACATCACCCCTGCCGACCTCACCACCGGGGCGGGGCGGAGGGCCGTCGTCACCGCGGTGGAGCGCACCGGCGGCGTGCTCGACGTGGCGGTGCATGCCGCCGGTTTCCTCGGACCCGTCGGCGTCCCTCTCGCCGGGTATCCGGAACCGGAGTGGCGCGCGGTGTTCGAAGCGAACGTGACCGCGGTACACCTGCTCCATCAGGGTCTCTCCACCCACCTCGATGCCGGCACGGCGCCGACGGTGATCGCATTGGCGAGCACGGTCGGCCGCACACCGAGGGCGGGTTGGGGGATGTATGCCGTGTCCAAGCACGCCCTCGAGTGGTGGGTGGCGATGCTCGCCCTCGAGTGGCCGCGGGGCCGGGTGTACTCGGTCAACCCGGGAGGCACCCGCACCCCGATGCGGGCAGCGGCCATGCCCGCCGAGGATCCCGCCGCCGTCCCCGCACCCGAGGAAATCGCCCCCCTCTTCCTGCGTCTCGCCCACCCGGCGGCACCGGAACCGTCGGGCTCGGTCCTCGACGCCCGTGACTGGATCGGGCGCAATCCCTGGGAGGGTCTCGACCCGGGGGCGACGCGGCAGTGACCACTTCCCGTCGCGGCGGCCGAACCATGCGTATCATCGCCCCATGACGACCGACCCCCGCACCTCTTCGGCGCCGACTCCTCCCCCTTCGCGGAAATGGCTCGGACCGGCGCTGCTCCTGATCCTGGTGGTGGTCCCCGTCGTGGTGCTCGTGGCCTCCAACACCGAATCGGACACCCTGGCCTGGGCCGGTTACGAATGGGAGGCCCCGAGATGGCTGGTGCTCGCCGCGACCTTCGTCGCCGGCGGCGTCGGCGCCAAGCTGCTCGGGTGGCTGTGGCGGTCCTGGCGGAGGCGGCGGCGCCGCAACGCCGACGAGCGCGACATCACGCGCAGGCTCGCCGGCGGCCAGGGAGGCTGATCCAAAGCCGCTGGTATCGTCGGCCCCCGCATGGCTCAAGCGCTCGTGCTGAACGCCACATACGAGCCGCTCACGGTGGTTCCGATCCGCCGCGCGGTCGTGCTCGTGGTCCGGAACAAGGCGGAGTTGGTGCACACCCGCGAGCAGCGATGGCACTCCGAGCACCTCGACATCCCCGTCCCGACGGTGATCAGGCTGCGCCGCTACGTGCGCGTTCCGTATCGCAGACGGATCGCATTGAGCCGGCGCGCCGTATTCGCCCGGGATCTCAACCGGTGTCAGTACTGCGGGGGCTCGGCCGAGAACCTCGACCACGTCGTGCCCCGCTCCCGCGGGGGTACCCACGCCTGGGAAAACGTGGTGGCGGCGTGTCGAACCTGCAACACGCGCAAGGGTGACCGCACGCCTCCCGAGGCCGGGATGGTGTTGCACATCCCGCCGAAGGCGCCCCGGGAGAACGGCTGGCTCCTCGTGGGTCTGGGCGCGCCACCCCATCCCTCGTGGGACGCCTACCTGGGTGCCGCCGCCTCCTGACCGCACCGGTGGCACCACGCTCCGCAGCCCTGCTCGGCACTTTGCGTGGTGATATCATCGCCGGCGGAGGTGAACCCGGTGCGCGTCGTCGGGTACGTGCGCGAATCCCCCGACCCATCGGACGGTCGATCGGCATTCGCTCAGCAGGAGGAGATCCGCAGGCACGCGGCGACGCACGGCCTCTGCGTGGTCGCGTGGTGCCAGGACCTGCGCGGGGCGACCCCCGGCCGTGACGGCTACCTGTCCCTGCTCGGCGTCGTCGCCTCCGGCGCCGTCGACGCCGTCCTGCTCCCCGGAATGGCCACGCTGTCGTCCGACCAGATCGTCCAGGAGATCATGATCTGGGACCTGGTCGGGCGCGGCATCCGGGTGATCTCGACGCTGGAGGCCGACCGCACCCTGCTCGGTGCGGAAGCCGATCCGGGCGCTGCCCGCATGATGATTCGCGACGTGCTCACCCGGGTCGGCGAACACGCCCGCTCCCTGGGCGCCCACCGAATCGAACCGCCTTCGATCCTCCCCGACGGGGACGTGCTCGTCCACATCATTCGCGCCGACGAGGCGGAGATCTCTCTGCGAGATGGGGCCCCGCGCGCCTAGGCGCGCAATGCGGCCCAGGTGGCGCGGGCGACGGCGTACGCCCGGCCCGCCTTCACCACCGCCGCCCCAGCGGTACGGGTCCCGTCGACGCGCTCGACGAGGACGGTGACCACTTCGGTCCCCTCGGTCGACCCCAGCGACGCCGACAGCAACCGCGGCGGCCTGCCCTCGGCGAGTGCCCCGACGACGGCTACGACCGCGGCCGCCACCGCATCCTCGGTGGCCACGGTGCGCTGGCTGAAACGCCGTCCATCGGCGGCGGTGGCGACGACCATGACCCCGTCGGAGGACTCCTCGACGGTGAGCGAGGCGAGCGCCGACGCGACGCCTCCGTCCGACGGTTCCGCGGGGTGCAGGAGTGCGGGTTCCGGCGTCGGTGCCTCCGCCGGCACCGGTACCGGCGGCGGCATCACCGGCCGGGGTGGGATCGGGAGATCGGCGGCGGGAAGACTGACGACGGGTGCCGGCGGACCGTCGTCTCCGGTCACGCGGGAGCGCATGCCGTGCGAAGCGAGCACGCGCTGCACGTCGGCGCCGACCGCACGCGGATCGGCCTCGGGATGGAGCCGAACCCGAACGTTGTCGGGCGTGACCCCTTCGCCCTCGACCTCGGCGGCGGCGACGCCGGGGAGGGAGAGGAGCTCGTTACGCAGCGTGTCTGCCGACATGCGGGGCTCCCTTCTCCCACGGTTCCCGGATCGGCGCTCGCCCCGCATCCTAGACACCACGCATCGTAGGGTCAACGGCCACTGTCGGTATCTCCGGTGACCCCGGCGAGCACGCCTCGCGCCTCATGGTTCCCACCTGCATGCGGAGGAACCGGCCACTGATAGTCTCCGCCCGCCCACCTTGGAGGAGCGTTGCCCACACAGCCCGTCGGACAGGGTGAACTGGCCTGGTTCGCCGACCAGTTCGACGCGATCGCCGGCAACATCGAACGGGTCATCCAGGGCAAGCGCGACGTCGTCGACCTCGTCGTGATGTCGATGCTGTCCGAGGGGCACGTGCTCATCGAGGACGTGCCCGGTGTGGGCAAGACCCTGCTCGCCAAATCGCTGGCGCGCAGCATCCATTGCTCCTTCCAGCGCATCCAGTTCACCCCGGACCTCCTCCCCTCCGACGTCACCGGAGTGTCGGTGTGGGACCGGGAGCGCGGCGATTTCGTGTTCCGCCCGGGTCCCGTATTCGCCAACATCGTGCTCGGCGACGAGATCAACCGCGCCAGCCCGAAGACCCAGGCGGCCCTGCTGGAGGCCATGGAGGAACGCCAGGTGACGGTGGACGGCACCACCCGCGAGCTCCGCCTTCCGTTCATGGTCATCGCCACCCAGAACCCGATCGAACATGAGGGAACCTATCCGCTCCCCGAGGCCCAGCTCGACCGGTTCATGATGCGCCTCGTCATGGGTTACCCCTCCCGCGCCAAGGAGATGGAGATCCTCGAGACTCACGGCCGCGGGTCGTCGTACACCGATCTGGAGCCGGTCGTGAGCGGTGCCGACGTGCAGCGCATGGTCGACATCGCCCGCAGGGTGTACGTCGCGGATCCGATCAAGGAGTACCTGGTCGACACCGTCGAGGCCACCCGGCACGATCCCGATCTCCTCCTCGGCGCCTCTCCCCGCGCCACCCTGTACCTCCAGCGGGCCGCGCGCACCCGCGCCGCCGTCGCGGGCAGACATTACGTGACCCCCGACGACGTCAAGGCGGCGCTGCGCCCGGTGCTGACCCACCGCATGATCCTGCGTCCCGAGGCGCAGATGCGGGGCGCCGTTCTCGAGGAGATCGTCGAAGGCATCGCCGGTGGTGTCGCCGTCCCGGGGAGCGGGGTCAGAGGCTGATGCCCACCGGCAGAGGCTGGGCCGCCCTCGGCGTCGCGGCGGCACTGCTGGTCCTCTGGGTCGGATTCGGCGAGATCGAGTTGATGACCACCGCCGTGTTCCTGGTGGCCGCGGTGATCGTGGGCACGGCCTTCGTCCGGCTCGCTCGACCCACCGTCACGGTTGCGCGGCGGCTCTATCCCGCCCAGGTGCACGCGGGCGACAGCGTGACCGTCGAGGTCGAAATGCTCGCCTCCCGCAGGCTGCGGAATCTCTTCGTCGAGGACACGGTGCACGGCCTCGGGGTCGCTCGCTTCGCCGCCGCCACCGCGATGCCGTCGCACCCGGTGGTCGCCCGGTACGAGGTGCATTGCCGGGCTCGCGGCGTCTACGCGGTGGGCCCTGCCGAGGTGGCGATTGCAGACCCATTCGGGCTCAGCGAGCGACGCGCCCACGCCGGGGGCGCCGACCGGTTGACCGTATACCCGCGTGTGGAGCGCCTCGCCGGGCTACCGGCGGTGCGGGGACTCGACCCCGCAGTGCAATCGACCCGCCCCACCTTTGCCGCCCACGGTGGAGAGGATTTCTTCACGCTGCGCGAGTACCAGGCGGGAGACGATCTCCGCAAGGTGCACTGGCCGTCGTCGGCGAAGCGCGACTCGCTCATGATCAAGCAACTGGAGATCCCGTGGCAGGCCCGGGCGCTGGTGTTGCTCGACGTCAGGGCGGAGCGCTATCTCATCCCGGAGTCGTTCGAGCAAGCGGTGCGCGGCGCCGCCTCGACCGTGTCCCATCTCTATCAAGGGGGATTCAGTCCGGAGCTGTGGACGTTCGAACGGGCGCCCGGCCTCCGGTCCGGCAACCGTTTTCAGCAGGCAATGGACACACTGGCGACCGTGCAGCCCGTCCCCCACCTCGATCTCCGCCGAACCGTGGCGCGCCTGCGACGACAGGGCGTCGGGGGCGGAGCACTCGTGTTGGTGACCGGCATCCCCGACGAGGGGGCGCTCGCCGCCTTCCGCGTGCTCGCCAAGGACTTCGCCCGTACCATCGTGTTGCTGGTCGCCGAGCGCGCCGGCGACACCGGTGCCTCGTTCCGCCGCGCCGGTGCCGTCACCGTGGTGACCCGCCCCGATGGGTCGTGGGCGCCCGGATGGAGAACCGCAATGGAGTTGTCGTGGTCTACCGCCTCAGCTGGGTAGCCGGCATCGCCGGCATCGTTTTCGCCCTCGCCCGGGCGGAGCGCCTGTTGCGCGCCTCGGTCGCCGGGATGCCGTGGGAGGTCATCCTCGTTTCCGCCGCCCTGCTCGGCGCGGCCATCACCTGGGCGGGCATCGCCTACCGGGTCCGGGGCTGGATCATCGTCGTCGTCAACGCAGTCGCGGTCGGGCTCACCGTGTTCCGGATCGCCGTGCCGCAGACGACGTGGTTCATCTTCCCCACGGCCGACTCGCTCGCAACGCTGGGAAGCGAGCTCGCCTTCGCCCGGGACGTGATCCGCAGCGGTATCGCCCCGGTGATCCCCCTGTCGGGAATCATCGCCATCCTCGCCGTCGTCTTTTGGGCCATGGGAGCACTGCTGGCCTGGGGGCTGCTGGTCGGCCGCCCCTACCTCGCCGTCGTCACCCCGCTGGTCGTGTACCTCGAGTTCGCCGTGATGGACAAACGACCCGGCGGCTGGTGGACGACCGTTTTCATGGCAGTGATCGGCTTCGCCCTCGTGGCGGTCGCCCTCGACCGGCGCCGTGACGGCACCGGCCTGCTCACGTCGGGCACGACGAGACGCACGGTCACCCGCTCGCTCCCGTCGATCGGCTTCGCCTCCCTGGTGGTCACGCTCGGACTGGCGCTCGTCACGGCCGATGCCGTCGCCGGCCTGGTGCCGCGGAGCGGTTACCTCGACTGGCGCTCCAGCTCCGGCCTGAGCGGCGAGTACTTCGGGAGCGTCTCGTACAACCCGTTCGTCGGAATCCGCCAGCAGCTCCTCTCGCAGACCAACGTCCCCGTGTTCGTGGCCTCCGTCGAGGGCGACATCACCGCCGGCGAGGTGTACTGGCGCATGGTGACACTCGACGCGTTCAACGGCACCCAGTGGCACGTCGGCGGCGACCCCGAGATCGAACGGGCGGACGAACTCGAGAGGTTCGAGATCGCCGGGCACGCCTTTGCCGGGCCGACGGCATCGATCACCTCCACAGTCACGATCCTCGCTCTGCAGCAGGATTGGCTTCCGGCGCCGTACTCGCCGACCCTGCTGGTGTCGGAGAACACCGCGGTGGACCGCGGCTACCGGGTCAAGACGGACGACGCCTCGCTGCGCTTCGACGCGCTCACCTACCGCGGGATGGCATACACCGTTGAGTCCCAGGTGCCGGTGCCGGACCTCAACGTGCTCGGCCGCCTCCCCGACGGAACGACCTCGGTGGTCTTCCGCGGCGCCATCGCCGCCGGAGAGTTCACGCTCACCCAGGACGTCACCCCCGCGGCCGCCGAACGGACCCTCCCCGACGAGGACCGCTATCTCGACCTGCCCGACGACCTCGATCCGGGCATCCGCTCGCTGGCGCTGGCGACCACCCGCAACCTGCAGACCGATTTCGAGAAGGGGCTTGCGCTGGAGGTGTTCTTCCTCACCCCGGGGAACTTCCGCTACTCGACGTCGGTCCTCCCCGGTCACGGCGCCACCGACCTCGCCGATTGGCTCCTCGTCCCGGAGAGCGACAACTACCGCACCGGATACTGCGAGCAATTTTCTGCGGCGATGGCCGTCATGGCGCGGCTCCTCGGCATCCCGAGCCGCGTGGTCCTCGGCTTCTCCCCCGGCACGGTGCTCGAGGACGGACGGGTCGTCGTCCGCGATCGCAACGCCCACGCCTGGGTCGAGTTGTGGATGCCGAACCAGGGATGGGTTCGCTTCGACCCGACCCCGCGCGGCGACACCGTCGGCACCACCGGCGAGATCCCATTCGATGTCGCGTCCTACCTCGACGTGCCCGAGCCGGATCGACCGGTGTTCGGGGGGAACAACCCCGATCCGGTGATCTTCCGCGACGACGAGATCGACGTTCCCACGACGCCCATCGACATCCGGCCCGGCGGCGACACCCTCAGCGCCCCGGTACTGCCGGGGTTGGTGCTGCAGGCGATGCTCGCAATGCTCGGACTGTTCGGTCTCGTTCCTGCGATGAAATGGGTGCGCCGGTCCCGCCGGATGCGCCGACTCGCCACCGGCGACATTTCGGCCGCCTGGCGGGAGATCGTCGACCGCCTCTCCGATCTCGGCGATGGGCCGGACCCGGCAACCACACCGGCCGAGGTCGCTGCCGGCATCGACCCGGCGATGAGGCCGCTCGCCGACGTGTATTCCGAAGCGACCTACGGACCAGCGGGATCGGTCGTTCCGACCCGGGTGGCGCTGGCCGCCCGCTCGCTCGAGGCCACCGAGAGGCGCCTGACCGACCGATACTCCCTGGGAAACCGAGTGCTGTCGCGCTACCGCCTGGTCTCGCTCACCCCCGCCTGGTGGCGGCGGCGGCGCAGCCGAAAAGGGCGTTAGGAGGGAGCCGAGCGGCCCTCGGCCTGAGATCTGAGGTGTCGACGGTCGACGGTGGGCTATCGACCGCAACCGGCCTGCGGCCGGTTGCGCTGCCTATCTCCCCGCCGCTTCCGCCTGCACGTCGTCCTCGACCCGGCGCAGCATCTCCAGGAACTGCTGACGGTCGAGTTCGAAGCGGGTCACGTCCTCTTTCACCTTGCGGGTGATCTCGTCGATGGCGACGAAGAAGGCGAGTTGCCCCTCGCGCAGCGCATCGAGGAGCTCCTCCTCGTTCGATGCCACCCGGAAAATCGTCTGCCCGTCGGTGACCAGCTTCACCTCGGCGAGGTGGTTGTCCATATCGCCCGTCCGACGCAGGTAGTCCCATGCCCTGCGGACCCGTTGCACGGACATCCCGTTGTCGAGCAGCGACCTCACCACGCGAAGGGCGACGAGATCGCGAAACGAATAGAGCCGACGGCGACCCGGGCGGCCCCCCGTTTGCTGCAACGAGGGCTCGATCAACTTGACGCGATCCCAGTACCGAAGTTGGTGTGCCGTGCACCCCGTCAGACGACACGACTGCTGAGCGGTGAACCCTTCCAAGCCTGGCCTCTCTCCCTGATCGACCTCGGCCGCAGCGGTGGCCCGTGGTCTTGTCTTCCCCTGAGGATGGCGACTCTAGTCGTTGCGGAACCGCCGCCGCAGCCTGCCCGCCAGCGACTCCGGCGACGCGGCGGAGACCCCGGCACGCCGACGCAGGATCGCGACGATCCACACCACTGCGACCACCATCGCGGCGAACCCGCCGAGCGCGACGAGTGTCTGCGAGGTGAAGAAGCCGAGCATCAGCGCCGCCCCGGCGACGAACACGAGCAACGCCCAGCGCAGGTTGCGGCTCGAGGTGGTGGCGAGGCGAGCATCGCGAACCGACTCCGCGAGACGTGGGTCGTCCTGATAGAACTGCCGCTCGATCTCCTCGAGGATCCGCTGTTCTCTGTCGTCGAGTGGCATGCGGGCTCTCCACGGGTCGGGAGGTGAGTATACCGACAAGCCCCTACTCGGGCCCTGGGGAGTCGCGGCGAATCGAGGTGTCTTCGGCGAGCCGGGCGCGCTCGAGTGCAGACCGGCCGAAGCGGTCACGGACGTCGCGGACGACGCGTTCGAGGTCGTCCCACGACCGCGCGGCAAGGTTGAGTTGTCGCGGAGCGGTCGCGCCGATCAGTCCTCCGGCGCCGAGCCCGAGCAGGCGCACCGGACGCCGGGCCGCCTGGGTCCGGCCGAGCAGTTCGAGCGCGATCCGGTGCAGCTCGGGCGTGGTCGAAACCGGCTCGGCAAAGGTGTGGCTGCGCGTCACCGTCGTGAAGTCGCCGTACCGAACCTTGAGCTGCACCGTGGCGGCCACAAAGCCGTCCTGCCGGAGCCGGGTGGCGAGCCGGTCGGCCTGCCCGAGGAGCTCACGGTGGATGCGGGAGAGGTCGTCGAGATCGATGTCGTAGGTCTCCGCGATGCGCTCCACCACGGTGCGCTTCCCGGCGCGGAAGACGACCGGCGGCACGATCTGATCGGTGACGTCGCCCATGAGCTCCGGACCCCG
>Ga0209521_10004552_pt1 | contig 11039 bp, 8 predicted proteins | sample Rifsed19ft4_FD_184016 | JGI IMG/M metagenome (GOLD analysis project Ga0209521, IMG submission 184016) | Soil microbial communities from Rifle, Colorado, USA - sediment 19ft 4 (version 2) | ecosystem: Environmental > Terrestrial > Deep subsurface > Rock core/Sediment | place: Rifle, Colorado... | reverse complement strand
CTGCGCTCACCTGCAACGCACTCCCCGCACCTGCGGTTCGGGGCAGGTGTGCGTGCTGCCTGCACAGTGCCGCACACCGTCCCGGCCCAGCACCTGCGGTCTGGGCAGGTGTGTCCTATCGGGAGGCACACGTGTGCAAGTGCGGTGGGCGCGGAGCGCCACTGCAAGTGTGCCCAGACCGGACAAGATCCTTGTGCTCGCGAGGGAGGTGCCGGGCCGCCCACCGTCCCGGCGCCCTTGCGGGACGGTGTTGGTCTCCGGCCGACGCTGCCCAATCACGAAGTTGACAATTGCCCTCAAATCAATAACATAAGGTGGGATCGGGCACCCGCCAAAGGCGCCAAAGATCGTCCGTTTAGCCCAGCCAACGAGTTCCCGGCGCCCACCGGTGGAGATCGGCTTCTCTCAAGCGGAAGCTCACCCTTGCTTACACCGATGATCACGACGCGGATCTTGTGGACACCGACACCCCTAACCTGAGCGTTCAGGGGATCAGCCTGAGTTTCGGCGGGACTCAGGCCTTGTTGGACGTCAGTCTTGACGCCCAGCAAAGGGAGATACTGGCGATCATCGGCCCCAACGGCGCCGGGAAGACCTCCCTTCTGAATTGCCTCAACGGCTTCTACCGTCCCTCGACAGGGCGCAGCATCTTCGAGGGTGTGGATCTGACTGCGCTGCCCCCCTACCGCATTGCGCAGCTGGGGATCGCCCGGACCTTCCAGAACATCGCCCTCTACACCGGCCTGAGCACGCTCGACAACCTTATGGCGGCCCGCAACATCCATATGCGCGCCGGCTTCCTGAAATGCCTGCTCTATTGGGGGGCAGCCCACCGGGAGGACATCGCCCACCGGGCACGCGTCGAGGAGATCATCGACTTCCTGGAGATCCAGCACATTCGCAAGGCGATCGTCGGATCGCTCCCCTACGGCCTGAGAAAGCGCGTCGAGCTGGGGCGCGCCCTGGCTCTCGAACCGCGCCTCCTGCTGCTCGACGAGCCGATGACGGGCATGAACCAGGAGGAGAAGGCGGATATGGCGCGCTTCATCCTCGACATCCACGAGCTTCAGGGGTGCACTGTCCTGCTCATCGAACACGACATGGGCCTGGTGATGGATATCGCCGACAAGATCGTCGTGCTCGACTTCGGCGTGAAGATCGCCGAAGGGCCGCCTGAGGAGATCCGCCGGGATCCGGCGGTGATCAAAGCCTACCTGGGACAGACCGCCTGACATGATCGACGCGGACACCCTGCCCAAGTCGCTGCGGGCCGCCTGCCGCATCTACGGCGAGGACCGCACCGCCATGCGCCAGAAAGACATGGGCGTCTGGCGTTCCTTCACCTGGAAGGAATCCCACGAACAGGTCCGCACGCTCTGCCTGGGCCTGCTGGGCTCCGGGTTCAAGCGCGGCGAGACGTCCTGCATCATCGGCGACAACGACCCGCAATACTTCTGGGCGCAACTGGGCATCCAGGCCGCCGGCGGCGCGGCTGTGGGTATCTTCACCGACAGCACCCCGCCCGAGATCGAATTCGTCGTGCAGCATGCCGATGCGAGGATCGTCTTCGCCAAGGATCAGGAGCAGGTCGACAAATTGCTCGAGCTCAAGCCCCGCATCCCCGCCGTGCGCCGGGTCGTCTATTGGGACGGGAAGGGCCTCTGGAACTATGACGACCCGTGGCTGGCCGCGTACGACGACGTTCAGGCCCAGGGCAGGCAGTTGGGCGAGCAGCAACCCGATCTCTACGATCGCACTGTCGATGCGGGGAAAGGCGACGACCTGGCGATCTTCTGCTACACCTCGGGCACGACCGGCGAGCCGAAGGGGGCGATGATCACGCACGCCAACTTGATCGCCGGCTGCGAACTGACTACCAAGGTTGACCCTCGCATGGAGGGCGATGAATACCTCTCCTTCCTGCCGCCCGCGTGGATCACGGAGAACGTCCTCGGCCTGACCATGCACCTGCGCACCGGCATGCTGGTCAACTTCCCGGAGGCGCCCGAGACGGTTCAGGAGAACCTACGAGAGATCACGCCGCACGCCCAGCTCTTCAGCGCCCGCCTTTGGGAGAGCCTGGTTTCGCTGGTGCAGGTGAAGATGACCGAGACGACTTTCCTCAACCGGCAGCTCTACCGCCTCTTCATGCCCGTGGGCTATCGCGTCGCTGGCCTGCGCTATGAGGAGCACAAACCCATCGGCCTTGCCTGGCGCATTCTGAACGCCCTGGGTGAGCTCGCCGTTTTCCGCCCGCTGCGCGACAAACTGGGCATGACGCGGATCCGCTCGGCCTACTCCTCCGGCGCGGCGCAGAGCCCGGAGGTGATCCGCTTCTTTCGCGCCATCGGCGTGAATATCAAGCAGCTCTACGGCTCCACAGAGGCGCAGACCCACACCCTTCACATCGGCACCGACGTGCGCTTCGAGACCGTCGGGGTTCCCTTGCCGGGGATGAACGTGCGCATCGCCGAGGACGGCGAGATCCTGGTCTCCGGCCCATCGGTTTTCAAGGGCTACCACAAGAACCCCGGCGCCACGCAAAGTGCCTTCTACGTCGATGGCCAGGGCGAGCGCTGGTTCCGGACGGGCGACGCGGGCCTGCTTGAGAAGGATGGCCACTTGATCTACCTCGACCGCCTTAAGGAGATGATCACCCTCTCCGGAGGTGAGAGCTATTCGCCGCAGTTTATCGAGGGACAGCTCAAATTCAGCCCCTACATCCGCGATGTGATGTCAGTCGGCGGGGAAGATCGACCATTCGTCTCGGCATTGATCAACATCGATTTCGAGAACGTGGGACGGTGGGCCGAGCGTCGCGGCCTGGCCTACACAACCTTCGTCGACCTCTCGCAGAAGCCGGAAGTCTACGAGCTGATCCGGCAGGATGTCGAACGGGTCAATCGCAACCTGCCGGAGAAGGCCCGCGTGCGCTATTTCGTGCTGCTGCACAAGGAGTTCGACCCCGACGAGGCCGAGCTCACCCGCACGCGCAAACTGCGTCGCCGGACCCTGGAGGACCACTACCGGGAGATCCTCGAGGCCCTGTACACAGGCCGCAGGGAGGTGCGTGTGAGCGCGACGGTGCGCTATCGCGACGGCAGAGAAGGCCAGATCACCACCACCGTGCGTGTGGAAGGGCTGGGAGCGGAGAGGCTGAGCGCATGAACTGGCAGTTGGTCCCCCAGTTCGCCGTCACCGGCTTGCTCGCAGGCGGCCCGATCGCATTGACCGCGCTCGGCCTGGTGTTGATCTTCAAATCCTCCTACATCTTCAATTTCTCCCAGGGCCAATTGCTCCTGATGGGGGCGCTGATCACCTGGTGGTTTTCAGTCGAGGCCGGGCTCCCGCTCGGGCTCGCGATCCTGATTGCCCTGGCGATCTCGGCCCTGCTGGGGCTGGCGATCGAGCGCCTGGCCTTGCGCCCCATGACCGGCCAACCCCTGCTCTCGATCATCCTGATGACCCTCGGAATGAGCCAGGCGCTGCAGGGCCTTGCGCTGCTCCTTTTCGGGGGGAGCCAGCGCAATTTCCCCCAGATCTTCTCCGCCGCCGACCCCTACAGGATCACCACGCCCTTCACGTTCGAGGGCGATCCCATCGTCGTCATCCTGAAGCAGAACCTGGTCTGGTCTTTCCTCATCGCTGTACTGGGCGTGGTGATCATCGGTGCCTACTTCCAATTCACCAAGTCGGGATTGGCGATGCGCGCCGTCTCCGAGGATCACGAGTTGGCGCAGAGCCTCGGCCTGCGTATCCACCGCATCTTCGGCAGATCCTGGATGCTCGCCGCCGTGGTGGCCACGACAGGAGGGATCCTCCTGGCCACCTCCAGCGGCCTAGACTTGAGCCTCTCCGTCGTCGTGCTGGCGGCCTTCCCCGCAGTGCTCCTGGGCGGGCTCGAATCCATTCCCGGAACGATTGTGGGAGGCCTGGTCATCGGCCTCTCCCAGGGCCTGGTCGCGGCCTCCAGGCTGCAAACGGTGCGCACTGCCGCTGAGATCGTGCCTTACGTCCTGCTGCTCCTGGTGCTGATTATCCGCCCCGAAGGCCTCTTCGGCCAGAAACGCATCGAAAGGATCTAGCTCCTGGCCATCCTGCGCCCCGCCGGTGAGTTCGACGTCAGCTATGCCCACGACATGGCGACCATCCGCCAGCCGTGGCAGTGGGCCTTGCTGATCGTCCTCCTGGCCGGACTCTTCACTCTTCCTGCCTACGGCAGCCAGAGCGCCGTGGCTCTCGTGAACCGCACCGGCATCGCGATCATCGCTGTCCAGGGGCTGTTCCTACTTACCGGCCTCACAGGCCAGATCTCGCTTGGCCAGGCGGCTTTCATGACGACCGGTGGCTACATCTCCGCTCTGCTCGTCAACAACCTGGGCTGGTCCTTCTTCGCCGCCCTGCCGCTGGCGGCATTGGGAGCCGGCCTGGTGGGGTTGTTCTTCGGTCTGCCCTCACTGCGCGTGAAGGGCTTCTACCTGGTGATGGCCACACTGGCGGCGCAGTTCATCATCCCCTGGTTCACTCGCAACGCATTCCGGGACGTGCTCAACGGCGCCCAGGGGCTGAACGTCGCCGTGCCCACCCTCTTCGGGTTCGAGTTCAACACCCCGCAGCGCTACCTCCACCTGACCTTGAGCGTGCTCGTTCTGACAACCATCGTGGCGCACAATGTCTCTCGCTCACGGTTGGGGCGCGCCTTCATTGCCATCCGCGACAACGACCTGGCGGCGGAGGTGCTGGGCGTGAACCTCTTCAAGTACAAGCTGCAATCCTTCTTCCTGGCTGCGGTCTATGCCGGCCTGGCGGGATCGCTGGCTGCCCATCAGCTGCGCCACATCAACTCCGAGACCTTCAACCTGATCGACTCGATTCTCTTCATGGGCATGCTCGTCATCGGGGGCCTGGGATCCAACCTAGGCCCCTTCTTTGGCGCCATCGTCGTCGAGCTGTTGATCGAGATCGCGACGCTCCTGGGCCCCCTCTTCTCCGATATCCTGCCCGCGACGGCGTATGGCGCGGTCCAGGCCCTCCGCCCCCTGTTCTTCGGGGTGGCTCTGATGCTCTTCTTGATCTTCGAACCGCGCGGATTGGCCTATCGCTGGCACCTGATCAAGGCTGCCTGGCGGTTGCGGCCATTCTCGCATTGAGGCACGCAAGGAGGTGAACACAGCCCTGATACCGAGGATCGAACCAGCCCCACTCGCATGAGCGAACAGAACCGGACACATTTTGCCCAGGAGGAGAACCGCAATGCGCAAGAGTCTCTATCCAGCCCTGACGTTGGTCCTCTTGATCGGCATCGTTCTTGGGGCCTGCGGGCCCGCGCCGACCGAGGAAGCGCCGCCGGAACCCACGGCCACCGAGGCGCCCGAGCCCACACCGACCGAGGAGGTCATCGCGGGACCCCCGGATCTGACCGGGGAGACGATCACCATCTACCACTTTGGGGATCTCTCCGGCCCCTATGCTTCTATCACCTCGCCGCTCGTGCACGGCGCTGAGGATGCCGTGGCGGCGATCAACGCAGCCGGCGGGATCTACGGCGCCACGCTTGAAGTCGAGTTCGCCGACACCGCCGGGAGCATCGACGAGGCCGTGGCGGCTTACGACCGCTTCACCAGCGCAGACGACAACCCACTGCTGATGATCACGTACGGCTCCGGGGAGGTCGAGGCCCTGGCGCAGCGCTTCGCCGAAGATCGTATAGTGAATGTCACCGCCGGCTTGAGCGCCCGCGGCTTCTACGTTGACTCGGGCTACACGTTCGGTCTGGGCCCGATCTACCCCGACCAGTTCGGCATGGTGATGTCGTTCCTCGCCGAGAACTGGGAGACCTACCGTCCCGCCGGTGCCGGGGATGTGATCAGGCTGGCTTATATCAGCTGGCCTACCGCCTTTGGCCAGGGCGCGCTGACACCCGAAACGCGCACCTTCCTAGGCGAGCTGGGCATCGAGGTCGTCAGCGAGGAGACGTATGACCTCTCGCCCACCGCCGACACCACCACCGCCATTCTCAACGCCCAGGCCGCCGGGGCCAACGTGATCTGGACCAATACGCTGGCCTTCGGCGTCTCCGTGATCATGAACGACTTGAACAGCCTGGGCCTTCGCGATCAGTTCGTCGTCGCCGGCGACAACTGGGCCATGGACCTGGCCACCTACGCCTTCCTGGCCGACCCGGCCTACGGCGTGGGCCTGATCACGGCGTTCCCCTATCTATGGTGGACGGACGCCGACAACGCCGGAGTGCAGTACGCGCAGACCCTCTTTGACGCCAACGAGCGGCCGGCTGGCGAGCACAACGTCGGCTACCTGTTGCTGGTCGCCGGCGTCGACATGGCCGCCAGGGCCATCACCCTCGCCATCGACACCGTAGGCTACGAGAACCTGTCCGGCGAGGCGGTGCATGACGCCCTCATCGCCATGAGCCCCTTCGAGGCCCTCGACGGGGTGCTCCGCGTCGACTACTCCGGCGGGAGCCGCTCGCCCCACTCGTCGCAGATCCGCATGATCCAGGGCGGGCCAGACGCCTTCGTCGTCATCCAGGACTGGACGGACACGCCAGACCTGCGGCCGACCGAGTAGACCCGTTCAAACGGCCCCTGGGGGCGTCCTCATGGGGACGCCCCCAGGGATGAGGCGAAGGGCCGAACGATGCTGATCCTGAACAACGTCGAGGTCGTCTACAGCGACGTAATCCAGGTCCTGCGCGGCGTCTCCCTCTCGGTGCGACCTGGGACGATCGTGGCTTTGCTGGGCCCGAACGGCGCCGGAAAGACGACCACGCTGCGGGCCACTTCGGGCTTGCTGGTGAGCCAGGACGGCAAGGTAACCCGCGGGATGGTGGAATACAACGGCAAGCGCATCGACAGCATGCGACCCGAAGACGTCGTCAAGTTGGGCCTGATCCAGGTGCTCGAGGGCCGGCGCCTGTTCCGGCACCTTACCGTTGAGGAGAACCTGATCGTCGGGAGGGTGGCGCGAGGCTCGCCGCGCGCCGGGCCTCCCCTAAAGCAGGACCTGGAACAGGTCTATGCCTATTTCCCGCGCCTGCGAGCGCTGCACCGCCGGATCAGCGGCTACCTGTCTGGCGGCGAGCAGCAGATGCTCGTCATCGGCCGCGCGCTCATGGCCCATCCGAAATTCATCATGCTCGACGAGCCGTCGCTCGGGCTTGCCCCCCTACTGGTGCAGGAGATCTTCCGCGTCATTCGCCTGTTGCGCGATCAGAGGGGTATCTCCATCCTGCTTGTCGAGCAGAATGCGCACATCGCCCTCAGCGTGGCGGACTACGCCTACGTGATGGACAACGGCCGCATCGTCCTCAACGGGCCGGCGGAGCAGCTCGTCCAGAACGAGGACATCAAGGAGTTCTACCTCGGCCTTAACCAGCTGGGCGAGCGCAAGAGCTATCGTGAGATGAAACACTACAAGCGCCGCAAGCGCTGGCTTGGCTGAGCACGACAGGGGGTTGAGCCACGGTAAGGAGTGAAGATGCACGCCTCCCACGCGACCTTCCACCACCTGCTTCAGCACATGGCCGAGACACGACCCGATGAGCCGGCCTTCGCCTCCCCTGAGGGAACACTCTCACACGCCCAGTTCCTGGATCGTGTGGAGCGTTTGTCCGCGGGACTGGAGACGCGCGGCCTGGCCGCCGGAGATAGGCTCTGCATTCTGGCGGGGAATTCGGTGGACTACTTCGTGCTCATCGGCGCCTGTGCACGCTGCGGGGCGATCGCCTTCCCCCTCAATACGCGCCTTTCGGCGGAGGAGATCGGCCGATCCCTGGCACTGGCGGAGCCCAAGGCCCTTATCGTCGATGCAGCCAACCTGGAGAAGCTCGAGGGGATCGCCCTGGATTCGATCCAGGTGCGTGCCACGTTAGGCGACGCCTCCGCACCGGGCTTCCTTCCGCTTGGAGGATTTTTCGCCGCGCCCGCAGGCGGGCAAGCTGCGGCTTCCAGCGCGGATCCCTTCGTGATCCTCACCACGGCGGCCGTCGAGGGCACGCCGCGCGGGGCGATGCTCTCTCACGAAAACCTGCTCACCGCAGGCGAACAGATCATCCTCTCGCTCGGGCTAACAGCCGCGGATCGCCACCTGGCCGCGCTGCCCCTCTTCCACGTCACCGGGCTGGTCCTGGCAATTGCCGCGTTGCAGGCCGGCGGCGCCAACGCTGTCCTCGAGCGCTTCGATCCGCATGCGGCGGCGCGCATGATCGACGAGCTCGCCCTGACCTATCTGGCAAGCTTCCCGCCTATGCTGGCCACGCTGCTCGAGGCCCGCCGGGAAACCGGGGCCTCCTGGAGCACATTGAGATTCGTCCTTGGCCTGGACGCGCCGGAGGTGATCCGACGCCTTCTGGCCGAGACGCACGCGAAGTTCTGGACAGGTTTCGGGCAATCCGAGACCTCGGGCGTGGTCACCTTGGTCAACGTGATGGAAAAGCCGGGGTCCGCCGGCCGGCCGCTGCCTGCGGCGCAGGTGAGGTGCTTCGACGAGACCGGCGAGGAATTGCCGGTGGGCTCCCCGGGCGAGATTGTCGTCCGCGGCCCATTAGTCTTTCGAGGCTACTGGCGCGATCCCGATGCAACGGCTTTCGCCTCACGCGATGGCTGGCATCATACGGGCGACATGGGCCGCTTCGACGAAGACGGATATCTCTACTACCTGGGGCGCAAGCCCGAGAAGGATCTGATCAAGACGGGTGGCGAGAATGTCTATCCGGCGGAGGTCGAGCACGCCATCGCCTCCCTGCCGCAAGTCTCGGCGGTGTGTGTGATCGGCGTACCGGATGATGTCTGGGGAGAAGCTGTGAAGGCCGTCGTCGAGGTCAAGCTCGGCGAGCAAGTGACCGCCGAGAAGATCGTCGAGGCGGTGACCAGCCGCATCGCCGGCTACAAGAAGCCGCGGCATGTTGAGTTCGTCGAGGCCCTGCCACGCACGCCGGAGGGGAGGATCGACCGTCAGGCGGTGATCGCCGCCCACGGCTGAGGACACCTCTGGCTCTCTGCCGGCTTCGATCCCCCGAGGTCGAGCGAGGCCCGCTGCCTAGTTCCTCCGACGAGGGAAGATCATTCTGGCCCATGCGCGCAACCCGGCCAGGGGCCCGCGCGTGACGACCCCCAGTGGGTGAAGCGCCTTGAGCCAGACGGACAGACGGCCCACCTTGGATTGCACGGGGATGGGCTCAGGGCGAGGGGCGATCTTCACCACTGCGGAGGCCCACGTCAGGCCGGCGCCGAAAGCGACGAACGCCAGCGTATCCCCCACCTTGGCCCTGCCTTGCTCAAATGCTTCGCACAGGGCGATGGGCACGGAGGCCGCTGAGGTGTTCCCATACCGTTCGATGTTGAGGAACACTTTCTCCTCGCGCAGGCCCACCGCGCGCGCCGCGCTGTCGATGATGCGCTTGTTGGCCTGATGGGGGATGAAGAGGTCGATATCCTCGGTCGTCAGCCCCGCCTCCCGTATCGCCTGACGCAAGGCTTTGCCCAGGATGCGCGTGGCGAAGCGGAAGACCTGGTTGCCGTCCATGCGCACGTAGTGCAGGCGCTTGGCGAGCGTCTCCGGGCTGGGTGGCAAGACCGCGCCCCCGGCCGGCATGATCAGGAACTCCGCGCCAGCTCCGTCTGAGCCGAGCACGTAGGAGAGCACGCCGGACGGCTCTTCGCTCACCTGCAGCACGACCGCCCCAGCCCCGTCTCCGAAGAGCACGCATGTGGAGCGATCCTCCCAATCGATGAAGCGGCTGAGAAGCTCCACACCCACGACGAGTACGTTGTCGCAGGCGCCTGAGGCTATGAATTGCTGCGCGGTCGCAAGGGCGTAGAGGAAGCCGGTGCACCCGGCTACCAGGGTGAAGGCGCCCACGTCCTTGGCACCCAGCGCGTGCTGGACCTGGGAAGAGACCGGTGGTGTGAGGTAGTCGGGACTCGAGGTGGCGACGATGATCAGCCCCAGGTCGCGCGGCGCGACCCGGGCCATGGCGAGAGCGTCGCGGGCGGCGGCGATAGCCATATCGGAGGTATTCTCGCCCTTGGCGACGACGTGGCGCTCACGAATGCCGGTGCGGGCACGGATCCACTCGTCGCTGGTATCGACCATGCGCTCGAGGTCGGCGTTGGTGATCACGGTGGAGGGCACGTACTTGCCCCAACCGACGATGTTGCCATACCGTTTCTGCATGTCTTCTCCTCAGGGAGGCTATTGTCCCACATCTCTGAAGCTTGCTGATAGAGTAAACACCAGACCGGGGAAAGCGTGCCGGAGGGATCTCGCCTCCCCCCCGCCGCTCTGGCTACGCAGCGTGGGAATGCTTGCCAGCCGGGCTGTCGGCAGCAGACTTCATTGCGCCTGCATTCGGCTGCACGGGTTCGTCCATGGAGGAACCTGACGAGGCCGGCTGACAACATGCTGCCGCACCCGGGACTCTTCGGGATCCTCTCTGGGCGAGCCCAAAGGCCGCTAGCGAAGGGGCGATTCGCTTCCGAGAGCGCGCCGGGACGATGTGCCCGGGCCCGTAGAGTCCCGCGCGAAGCTCAAGGGGGTTGGCGGGCAACAGCCGCTCCCTTCGGAGACTCTGCTGCTGGCTGGCTCGCCACGTTTCTTGGCCCGGATCGAATAGGGCCCGCCGCAGCATTCGCCAAGGCAAGGCCTGACCGAGGCCGAGTCCTGGAAGGCTGTCGAAGAGCCGTGGCGCTTGCCGAAACACCGGGAGTAGGTTTCCCACGACAACGGGGGGGCTCGCAGAACGGCATTGGGACGACAAGCGCGCTTCGGGGTCGAGCCATAGCGGGGAGAACGCTTGCCGAGCCCTGGCGCGCTGGGTCCCAGAAGGGATCACCCTGTATGGGGGGCACTCACCACACCCAAGCTTGCACCGAAGACGGCAGCCCCCTTTATGCGTCGCCCACCCTATTGCCTGGGACGTTGGGACAAGCTATGATCCACGGCATGGAGGATGGCCAAGGGAAGGCGGCACCCGAACGGTCCACGGGTCTTCCATCACTGGCGGGTTCATCAAGCCCTCC
>Ga0209521_10004551_pt1 | contig 11040 bp, 8 predicted proteins | sample Rifsed19ft4_FD_184016 | JGI IMG/M metagenome (GOLD analysis project Ga0209521, IMG submission 184016) | Soil microbial communities from Rifle, Colorado, USA - sediment 19ft 4 (version 2) | ecosystem: Environmental > Terrestrial > Deep subsurface > Rock core/Sediment | place: Rifle, Colorado... | reverse complement strand
GCAGAGGCACAGAGAAAAGAATCAATAATTTCAAGATGTTTAATTCAGCGTCTCCGCGTCTCTGCGGTTAATTTTTAGTTATTACGAGTTCATCATATTTGATGCTTTAGAAAGGTGAGGGAAGTATGGTCTATGCAAAAGAGGTGAGGAAGGTTCTATGGATAACCCTCCTCTTAAACATTTCAGTTGCAGCTGCAAAGATAGTGTACGGCTTTATCACTAACGCTCACAGCATGAAGGCCGACGGTTTTCACTCCCTGTTTGACGGGGCATCCAATGTCATAGGTCTTATAGGAATGTGGCTCTCTGCAAAGCCTCCAGATGGAAGACATCATTACGGCCATAAGAAGTTTGAGACTATGGCAACCATCGGGATAGCGACACTTCTTTTTTTGACCTGTATAGAGATACTTAAGGGTGCTTTTGAAAATATTATTAACCCCATTCCCCCGGAGGTAACGGAGCTTAGCTTTGGCATAATGGTATTTACAATGGGGGTCAACATATTTGTGACCACTTATGAGGGGAGAAGGGGGAGGGCCCTTAAGAGCGACTTTCTGATAGCTGATGCAAAACACACCATGAGTGATCTTATCACATCATCTGCCGTTCTTGTTAGCCTTGTTGCAACAAAAATGGGTATCCCTGTTATCGACTCTGTAGCCGCTTTTTTCATTGCTGTAATGATAGGCCGCCTTGGGTATAAAATAGTGAGGGAGGCATCCGATGTTCTGGTAGATGCATCTCCGCTTTTAGGTGATGACCTGGCAAGGGTGTTGAAAGTTGCCTCTTCAGTGGAAGGGGTCAGTGAGTGCCATAATGTGAGGGTTCGGGGGAGGAATGACGCAATACATGTTGATTGTCATGTTTTGGTGTCGTCCAGGATGAGCATGGCCGATGCCCATGAGATAGCAAGCAGGGTGGAGGAAAGGATAAAGACCGCGATGCCGGAGGTAGTTGACGTTGTAGTTCATCTGGAGCCGAAGGAGTAAAACCAGTGGACAGTGATCGGTGATCGGTTGCCGGTAACTATAGAGTCAGAATCTATTATTATTGATGGGGGTAAATGAATTATGGACGTAAAGATCAAAGTCGGAAGGCAGGAAGAGGCAAAGGCCGAAGCCCTTGTTGTAGGGATTTTTGAGGGGAGCAAGAGGTTGGGCAGAGAAGTCTCATCACTGGACAAGGCGCTTGGAGGCGGCATTAGAGAAGCAGTTGACAGTGGTGATTTCAAAGGGAAACTCAATCAGACATACCTGATACCTGCAATGGGGAAGATCCCTGCTGCGAGGATATTGCTGATAGGACTTGGCAAGGAAAAGGAGTTTACTATAGACAGGCTGAGGCAGGCATCTGGCAAATCTGCTTCATATCTTTCAGGGCTCGGTCTTGCATCTCTTACTACGACCCTCCATCTTGAACTGAAGCCATTGCAGGAGGCATCTCAGGCAGTGATGGAAGGCGCTGCCCTTGGGCTTTACAGGTTCGAAAAGTACAAAACTAATAATGAAGAGAACGGCAAGAAGGAAATAAGGGAAATCACCATGCTGCTAAACAGCAAAAATGAGGTAGGACAGGTTTCGAAGGGGGCGTTTACAGGAAAGGTGCTGGCAGAGGCGGCTAACTTTGCAAAGGATATGGTGAACGAACCTTCAAACCAGATGACCCCCTCTGCAATGGCGGAAACAGCGAAACTCCTTGCAAAGAACTTCGGATTAAAATGCCAGGTGCTTGACAGGGATGAGATGAGAAGGCTCGGTATGGGCTCCATCCTTGGAGTGGCCCAGGGGAGCAATGAACCTCCCAGGTTTATAATCCTTGAATACAATGGAAACAAAAAGGAGAAGCCGGTTGTACTGGTCGGGAAGGCCATAACCTTCGACAGCGGCGGTATTTCCATAAAGCCTGCTGAGAAGATGGAGATCATGAAGTCCGATATGGCAGGTGGAGCTGCGGTCATGGGGGCGTTCATGGCAATGGCAGGGCTGAAGCTCCCTGTAAACGTGGTCGGCCTTATCCCGGCTACAGAGAATATGCCAAGCGGAACTGCCTGCAAGCCAGGAGATATCCTGAAGGCCTCGAACGGAAAGACTATTGAGATAATAAGCACAGATGCGGAAGGAAGGCTGATCCTGGCCGATGCCCTGGTATATGCAAAGAGATATGAACCTAAAGCAGTCATAGACATTGCAACCCTCACAGGGGCCTGTGTAGTGGCACTTGGAAGGCATGCTTCAGGGATGCTTGGAACCGACGAGAAACTGAAGGGCATGATCAGAAGTGCAGGAGAGAGGTGTTGCGAGAGGGTATGGGAGCTTCCCCTCTGGGAGGAGTACGAGGATCTTCTCAAGAGCGATGTAGCAGACGTCAAGAACTCCGGGGCCAGGGAGGCAGGGACCATTGCAGGAGGGATATTCCTGAAGAAGTTTGTAGACTACCCCTGGGTGCATATTGATATTGCAGGAACAGGTTGGGACTCCAAGGAAGGGCCGTACAGGCCCAAAGGAGCCACAGGGGTAGGGGCGAGGCTGTTGACGGAGTTTCTTATGGGGTGGAAGGGATAATGAGCGTGTTGGCCAGAGTAGAGGTATCCGCATTTTACCTATCCCCATAAATTTGGAAGGATATATGCAATGCGGATATTAAGGAGTTAGCCGCCATTGCAAATCAAATATTAGGAGTACAATTATATGCGAGTAGGCCTTCAATATATAAGACAAGGGTTATACGACATCGCAGGTATTTTAAGAAAAGAGAGTCAGAATTACAGTCAGCATATAATTAAGGCTTTTGCTTTGCTGTATTTAGTTTTTATCATTTCAAATCCTGCTTTTTCACAAGATACTGGACAGGTTCAAAAAGTGTATGATGGCGATACTGTCTTGCTATCAGATGGCCGAAAAATACGGTATATAGGAGTTAACTCGCCGGAATGGTTTGAGCCCTTTTATTTAAAAGCAAAACGGCTCAACGAGTCATTGGTGATGGGGAAGGACGTTCGCCTGGAGTTTGGCGAAGAACGAGTAGACAAATATGGTCGTTTGTTGGCTTATCTTTATGTGGGAGATCAGATGATAAATGCTAAACTGATTGAGGAGGGTCTCGCTCATGCTTTCTTCATCCCACCAAATCGGAAACATAATGCATTGCTACTCAAGCTTCAGACGGATGCCAGGGAACGCAAAGTAGGGATATGGTCTAAGCGTGGCAAGATGTCTGTCCTAAAGATTACGAGTGTCCATCCACCTCGTGACGATGGAGGAGAACATGTTCAACCCTATTCAAGAATTGCCAACATCAGTAATACCAAAACTAATCTTGCAGGATTCACACTTTCCAGCGAAACAGGAGCTTCCTATAAGTTTCCTGATATTGAACTGGAGCCGGGATATACCGTCCTTGTTATTAGCGGGAAGGGAACCAATAGCGTGAATAGTGAAGGTCAGCTTATTGTTTATTGGAATGACCAACCTGCCGTATGGGATAAAGAGGAGGACACTGCATACCTCACAGCACCAGATGGAACTTTAATAGACTTATACCATTACAAGGGTCGTAGAGTCTCACGAAAAAAATCTAAATAAATAATATGGAACGTTTGTTCTTAAAAAATATTTGCAACAGATGGCTAACACCAGGCTTTGCTGCTCCTTTATTATATTTGAAGCGATCTGGTCGCGAAAATGGCCACTTTCGCGAAGTTTTGAACGTTAGCGGAAATTGTGTTGTTTGGAGCTTGAATAATGAGTCTTGATTTTTTAGATTTTGAAATGCCGTTATTGAGGTATTATCTTTTAAGGATGTTGCCGGATAATTCAAATATGCGAGGTGAACTATGATTAAAAGGGAAGCGCTGATACATGAGATCGAACAGGTTCCGGAACCTTTTCTTGATGAGGTGATGGATTTTATCCATTTTTTAAAGTCAAAAATAACGAAGGAAAGGACTGAAACCGCTATTGTAAGCGAATCCTCTCTGAAAAAAGACTGGCTCAGGCCTGAGGAGGACGAGGCATGGCAAAATTTGTAAAAGGCGATGTAGTCGTAGTACCATTTCCATTTTCAGACCTCACGCAATCCAAAAGACGGCCCGCATTAGTCATCACAACCCTGGAAGGCGATGACGTGATCCTTTGCCAGATAACAAGTAAATCGGTTAAGGACAATTACGCCCTTCTCCTTGAAGACAAAGACTTTGAGTCAGGCAACATCAATCAACCGAGCAATCTCAGACCCAACCGCATATTCACGGCTGACAGCCATATAATCCTGTATAAAGTGGGAAGGCTAAAAACAGCAAAGTTAACGGAAGTCCTTGATAAGGTTGTCGAGATTATTCGCACATAAAAACACAACCTCCGCTAACATCCCGCTTTGCGGTTCCTTTATCGGATTTGAAAGGATTATAAAACTATGCGTTACCAGAGGACATTAAAAAAGAGCGTATCAGTAAGCGGTATTGGCCTTCATACAGGTAAGCAGATTAATATCACACTGAGGCCCGCTGTTTCAGATACAGGGATATTCTTTGAGAGGGTTGACCTGCCTGGGGCGCCGTCTGTTAAGGCCATTTGCGATTATGTCTCAGACACCCGCCTGGCCACTACAATAAAGAGGGGCGATGCATCCGTCTCGACTGTTGAGCACCTTATGGCCGCCTTTGCCCTTATGAGAGTTGACAACGCCCTGGTTGAGATTGACGGCCCGGAAGTCCCCATAATGGACGGAAGCGCCACCTATTTTGTGGAGAAGTTGAGAGAAGTTGGAACAGTGGAGCAGGAGGGGCTCAGGAGATATATAATTGTGACAAGAGCTGTTACGGTTGAAGAAAGGGACAGTCAGGCATCCATATCTCCATCGTTAGAATCAAGGATAACATGCTTTGTTGACTTCAACCACCAGGCCCTGGATGCCCAGACCTTTTCAATCTCCCTTTTGAACCCTGGGCTGGATAAGGAGATATCTGAGGCCAGGACCTTCGGTTTCCTTAAAGATGTGGAGATGCTTAAATCCAAAGGCCTTGCCCTGGGCGGGTCCCCTAAAAATGCCATAGTTATTGACGAAAACGGCGTTATGAATGAGGAAGGGCTCAGGTTTCCTGACGAACTAGTCCGCCACAAGGTTCTTGACTCCCTCGGAGACCTTTACCTCATGGGGGCTCCGCTGATAGGTCATTTTGTGGCCCATAAGGGTGGGCATGCGCTAACCCATAAGCTGGTAAGCCGTCTCCTCGGAGACTCAGAGAGCTGGGAATATATAGAGTTCAGATGACGCATCGATAAGCCTTCAGTTCATCAAATAAGAATGGAACTTTTATGAGTATTCGGCTCACATAGAAAGATAAAAATCACCCCCACCCTCACCTTAATCCTCTCCCTGAGGGAGAGGAATTTTTTTGTTCCCTCCACTTCAAGGGGAGGGTTAGGGTGGGGATGGGGTCAAAGAGGGTCTTGTATGGTGAAAAATATCTTACATCTCCTTAAGGCTGGTATCCCAGTCCTTACCGTAAACACACGTCTTTCCCGTTACCTGCGCGCTCGCTTTGACTCGGAGATGCAGCTGAATGGTGATGCAGCGTGGCCGACCCCTGTCGTCATGCCTCTGTTCTCATGGATTGAGAGCCTGTGGAACGAGAGCTGGCCTGACAGGCCGCTTTTATCAGGGACAAGGTCTCAGGCGTTATGGGAGAGGGTTGTATCATCCGACAGGTTCCTATCCAAGGAGATCATCATGAACAGCGGGGTTGCTAAGACCGCATATGATGCCTATACGATGATCCGTGAATACCGCATCACCCTTCCTGATGATATTTACCTTACAGAAGAGGCAAAGGCCCTGAAGAGATGGGCAGAGGTATACGAAAAAGAGGTTGACCATCTTGGTTTCGTAGAGCAAGCCTCTCTGTCTGAGAAAGTTACGGAACTGATAAGAAACAGGAGTATATCGGTCCCTGACACGGTTGTTTTTGCAGGGTTTGATGAGATATCCCCGCGTATGGCATCACTCATTAAGGTTATAGAAGGCGGTGGAGGAAGGGTTGCATTCTGGCCTGAGCATCAAGAAAACCTGAAACCTGTTTATGTCAGGGAATATACAGACGAGGTTGAAGAGGTCATCCAGGCTTCGAGGTGGGCGAGGAAGACCTTGCGTCCCGGTACGAGGATCGGGTTTATCGTCCCGGACCTTGAGAGGTACAAAAAGATCATAAGGCGGGAGTTTACCTCAGAACTGAATCCAGAGGCCGTCTTTCCGTGGAGGGATACTAAGGATGTTTTCAACATATCCCTCGGCACCCCTCTTTCTGAAGAACCTCTTGTAAAGACTGCCCTGGAGATACTCTCCATTGGCGAAGAGGCTGTTGATATCAATGAGATAAGCGCAGTGCTACTTTCACCATATTTTGCCATAAGCGATGAAGAGCACCTTTCTCTGGCGAGGCTGGATGCGACCCTGAAGAAGGAAGGCCGGTTTATTGCCAGCCTGGCAGGAATTGGCAGGATAATTGACAGGAATAAAATGAGCTCTCTGTTGGGGTTCAGGAGGCGTCTGGATAACTGGCTTAAGGCGTTGGGCGAGAGCAGGAAGAGAGAGCTGCCGAGCCGCTGGTCCGAGAATCTAAGCATCCTGCTAAAAAATATTGAATTCCCTTCGAAGAGGTATACGCTAACCAGCAGCGAATACCAGGTCTTAAAGGGATGGAATGGGCTCCTCCGAGGGCTTGCATCTTTGGATGATCTCCTGGGTCAGATAAACAGGTCTGAGGCGGTCTCTCACCTTACAAAGATGGCCGGTGACACGATCCACCAGCCCGAGTCCGAGGAGTGCCCTATACAGGTGATGGGTCTCCTTGAGTCGTCGGGCCTCTGTTTTGATCACAGCTGGATTCTTGGCGCCCATAGCGACGCCTTCCCTGCCCAGCCTTCTCCTAATCCGTTCATACCGCTGTTTGTCCAGAAGAGGCATGACCTTCCGCATTCAACCCCTGAGAGGGAGCTTGCATTTTCAAAGAGGCTCCTGAGTAAAATCTTTAACAGCTCCGATCTCTTTGAAGTGAGTTTCCCGAAGGTGGTGGATAAAAAAGAGGTGTTCATCAGTCCCCTGTTTGATTGTGCCTGCCCATCTTTGGAAGAGGCGCAGTTATTGGCTGACAGCAGCCGCATCAAGGACGCGGTGCATTCTGGGATGGCCATTGAGGATATGCCGACTGATACGGATATCCCGCCCGACGAGGAAGAAGTGGGAATGATTACAGGCGGCACATCCATCATCAAAGACCAGTCGTGGTGTCCATTCAGGGCCTTTGCCATTCACCGGCTTGACGCATCTGGAATAGATTCCCCAGCCCTTGGTCTCTCTCTCCAGAACCGAGGAAGCATCGTTCATGCGGCACTAAAGGCGTTTTGGGACAGGGTAGGGGACTCAGCAGGGCTTAAAACGATAATCGCGAATAACGAACTGGACAGATATATAAGAGAGTCTGTCAGAGAGGCATTCAGGAGGAATTACTCTATAGAACCTCTTTCCGAAAGGTATCTCGAACTGGAACAGGAGCGGGTTTTGGGTGTGCTCAGGGAGTGGATAGATGGGGTTGACTCAAAGAGGGGCGACTTCATAGTAGAGAAGACCGAATACAAGACAGATATTGCAATTGAAGGGCTCACGATAAAGGCGCGCCTTGACCGGATAGACAGCGTGAACGATGGGAAAAAGATTATAATAGATTACAAGACCGGGGAGTGCAGCAAAAGCGACTGGCTGACCGAAAGGCCGAAAGAGCCGCAACTGTTGGTCTATAACCTCGTTGACTCCTTTGACGCAATATCTTTTGCAAAGGTAAAGCCGGGGGAATGTGGTTTTACCGGGATATCAAAAGAAGATGATATCCTTCCCGGGGTTAGTTCATTCGAAAAAGATGTAAAGCTTAGAGATAAAATCCAGGGAATAAATACATGGGACGAGCTGACTGAATCATGGAAGGGCGTGGTAAATAGTCTTGCAAGGCAGTTCATGGAAGGAAAGAATGCGGTAGACCCCATTGAGAAGGCTTGTGACTACTGCGATTTAAAAGGCTTATGCAGGATATTTGAGGCAGAGGAATCTCTACCCTAAAGAAACATCAAGAAACATCATAACCGCAAACCCGATCATAGCCCCAATGGTTGAAATATCAGTTTCATTTCCCATTTGGGATTCAGGGATAAGCTCCTCTATAACTACAAATATCATTGCACCAGCCGCAAATGAAAGGGCATAGGGCAATAACGGGTTTATCAGCACTACTAATAGTGCCCCCAATACTCCTGCGACTGGCTCAACAATTCCAGACAACTGCCCAAACGAAAAGGCCCTAAATCTTGAAAATCCTTCACGCCTTAAAGGAATTGAAACCGCAGCTCCCTCCGGGAAATTTTGCAGTCCAATTCCAAATGCAAGCGCAATTGCCCCACCAATGGCTTCAGGGGTGGTGTTTCCAGCTAATGCCCCAAATGCAACACCCACAGCCAGTCCTTCCGGGATGTTGTGTATTGTTATTGCCAAAACCAGTAACACACTTCTTTGCCAACCTGTTTTTCTCCCTTCAGCTTTATCCATTTCGAGCCCCAGGTGCAAATGTGGCAGTGTTTTATCAATTATAAATAAAAAGAAACCACCAGTAAGAAAGCCAATGACCGCAGGCATCCAGGGAACTCCACCACTTGCTTCTTCCATTTCTATAGCTGGTTTCAACAAAGACCAAAAACTAGCAGCGATCATCACACCAGCAGCAAAACCAAGCATTGCGTTCAACACTCTTTTGTTTATGCTCTTAAAGAAGAAAACCATTGAAGAGCCCAAGGCAGTGACGCCCCAGGTAAAAATTGTTGCATAAAGGGCTAATAGCACTGGATTATAGTGTTGTATCCAATCTGTTTTCATTGCTGCTCCCTCAAAAGAATATATATCGATAGCATGCAATATATCAAGGGATAATAATCCAATTTTGAACTGGTGCTTGTCATCTCCGAATGATTTTATCGGGGACATGGTTATTGTTTGAAGAAGACCGGATTCCCGCTCAAAAGAGTTGCGGGAATGACAAAAAAAGAGTTTTGCAAGAGGCACAGTAGCAAGCAAATATTACTGATAACAAAAGGGCAGTAGATTTGTCTTTTATGAATTGCTACAATAAAAACCGGTTTATAGAAAATATTATGACTGACTCTATTAAAAATATCCCAGATATGAAAGAAAGGGAGGAGGCCCTTGATCCTTCCAGGTCTTTCATTGTCCAGGCCCCTGCCGGTTCCGGGAAGACGGAGCTTTTGATTCAGAGGTTTCTCAGGCTCCTTGCCATAGTGAAGAGGCCTGAGGAGATACTGGCTATAACATTTACGAGAAAGGCCGCAGGGGAGATGCAGAGTCGAATCGTACAGGCGCTCTTGAAGGCAAAGAGCGGGCCGCTGGAGTCTGCCAAACCCCATGAAAAGAAGAACTTCGAACTGGCCAAAATGGCTATGAAAAGAGATTCCGAGATGGGGTGGAACCTTCTGGAAAACCCCGGAAGGTTGAGGGTTCAGACCATAGATTCCCTCTGCTCCTCTATTACAAGGCAGTTGCCCATCCTCTCCCGCCTTGGCAGGCAGCCGTCCATAACCGAGACCCCTGATGAACTTTACAGGGATGCGGCAAGGCGGACTATCCTGATGGTAGAGGAGGAGGGGAAGACCGGGGATGCTGTGCGTAAGGCGCTGAGGCATCTGGACAACTCCGTCCAGGGGCTGGAAGACCGGCTTGTTATAATGCTTCAGAAGAGAGACCAGTGGCTGAGGCATATTCACAGGGATAGTGGAGATGATGATTTCAGGAGGATGCTGGAGGGTTCTGTAAAGAATCTTATTGAGGATTCCCTGAAAAGGGTCAGAGAGAGATTTCCTGAACACCTTGTTGATGACCTGACAGCATCAGCAAGATATGCCGCCTCAAACCTCATAAATGAGGCTAAGGGCTCGCCAGTAAGAGGATTAGCGTCTCTCTATAAACTGCCGGACGCGGTTGCGGACTATCTTCCTATATGGCAGGGAATAGCAGAACTGTTTCTGACAAAGGAAGGTGAGTGGAGGAAGCCGGGTGGCATAAACAAGAAGTCCGGTTTCCCGGCAGATAAGACGGAAGAGGCGATAAAGAACAAGGAAAGGTTTCAGGCCCTTCTCACTACCCTTGCGGATAACGAGCAACTCCGCGCAGCGCTCTCAGTCATGGTCACCCTTCCCGATTCTGGATACGAAGAAGAGGAATGGGAGATACTTGATGCGCTCATTCACCTCCTCCCGGTGGCGGAGAGACAGCTTATAAAGGTCTTCGGCGAGGTGGGGGCTGTGGATTTCCAGGCCGTTTCCATGGCTGCACTAAACGCCCTCGGTACGGACGACAACCCCACAGACCTGATGCTCTCGATGGATTACAGGATACAGCATATCCTTGTGGACGAATACCAGGACACCTCCCGCACCCAGCTCGAGTTAATGAAGGCCCTTACCAGGGGATGGGAAGTGGGAGATGGGAGGACGCTGTTTATTGTTGGAGACCCCATGCAGTCGATATACCTCTTCAGAGAGGCTGTAGTTGGGCTTTTCATAGATGCGCGAAACGAAGGGATAAATAATATCAGGCTGCACCCATTGACCTTAACCAGCAACTTCAGGTCACAGCAGAGGATCATAGAATGGGTGAATGAGGCGTTTCAGGATGCATTCCCGGAGACGGAAGAGAGCCTGACCGGCGCCATAAGTTATGCCCCTTTTGAACCTGTGCATCCTCCCCTGGCCGGGACAGCCGTTGATATCCGGCTGTTCAGGGAAAGGGACGACGCAGCGGAGGCCGCAGGGATTGCGGAGATAATAAAAGGCATCAACAGAGAAAATGAGAGCGTTGCAATACTGGTGCGCTCGCGTCCCCACCTGGGTGAGATAATAAAGGGTCTGAAGAGGGAAGGGATAGGGTTCAGGTCTGAGGAGATAGACCCGCTGATAGACAGACCTGTCATCCATGACCTATTTTCCC
>Ga0209521_10004550_pt1 | contig 11040 bp, 9 predicted proteins | sample Rifsed19ft4_FD_184016 | JGI IMG/M metagenome (GOLD analysis project Ga0209521, IMG submission 184016) | Soil microbial communities from Rifle, Colorado, USA - sediment 19ft 4 (version 2) | ecosystem: Environmental > Terrestrial > Deep subsurface > Rock core/Sediment | place: Rifle, Colorado... | reverse complement strand
TGCCATCAAGATGGTTTTAGCCGTCGGCGGCAATGTCAACGAACACTCCATCTTCGCCCGCAAGAATTATTTCTACCCGGACCTCCCCAAAGGGTATCAAATCTCCCAGTACGACCAGCCCTTAGCCAGCGGCGGCCAGATTGAAATAGAGTCCGACTCTAAGAAAAAGAGAATCGGTATAACCAGAATTCACTTAGAGGAGGATGCGGGGAAATCCCTGCACTCGGAAGAGGCTTCGGATTTTGCCGGCACAATGGTGGATATGAACCGCTGTGGGGTGCCTTTGATTGAAATTGTCAGTGAGCCGGACATTCGCTCACCTAAGGAAGCCGCCCTATATTTGTCCAAGATAAAACAACTGGCAGAGTATTTAGAAATCAGCTCCGGCAATATGGAGGAAGGGGCTCTCCGCTGCGATGCGAATGTCTCAGTCCGCCCAATCGGCCAAGAGAAATTTGGCACTAAGACGGAAGTGAAGAATATGAATTCTTTCAAGGCGGTTGAAAAAGCGCTTTCTTATGAAATCGAAAGGCAAACCAAGTTGCTGGAAGCCGGAGAAAAAAGCGAGCAGGTGACATCACTCTGGGATGACCAGAAGGAAGTGGTTACACCCATGCGCGGTAAAGAAGAATCACATGACTATCGCTATTTTCCAGAGCCGGATCTGGTTACTGTGCGTGTGACTGAAGATTGGCTGAAGGCAGTCAAGCAGACTATGCCGGAATTGCCGGACGACAAAAAGCTGAGATTTATACAGCAGTTTTCAATTCCCGAATATGACGCTGCGGTTCTGACCGCGGACCGCAACCTGGCAAATTACTATGAAGAGGCGCTGAAGGAATTCTCCAAGCCAAAGGTAGTCAGCAACTGGGTGATGGGGGAAGTACTAAGAGAGTTGAAGGAAAGACAGATTGAGATTAACCAGTTGAAAGTTTCTGCAAGGAGCCTAGCCAATTTGCTAAAGAAGGTTGAATCAGGGGAATTATCTAACAACATGGCTAAGGAAGTATTCGCCCAGATGGCAGAAACTGGCAAGGAGGCTGATGTAATCATCAAAGAGAAGGGATTGGTTCAGGTTTCTGATATCACGGAGCTGAAAACTATCGTTGATTCAGTCTTAAATGAGAACCTGGGTGAGTTACAACGTTACAAGAATGGGGAACAGAACTTGATAGGGTTCTTTGTGGGGGAAGTGATGAAGAGAACTAGAGGGAAGGCTAATCCCAAGGTGGTTAATCAGATTCTGGCGGAAAGGCTTAAGTGAAAAGGAAGTTAAGAATAGCCGTTCTTGCCTCCGGTAACGGAACTGACCTGCAGTCTCTGATTGATGCCATAAAGAAGAAGAAAATCAGGGCCGAAATCAGAATTGTAATTTCCAACAACAGCGATGCCTACGCCTTGGAGCGCGCTAGAAAAAATAACATCAAGGCGCTGCACTTGAGCCATAAACAGTTTGTCACAACAGAGGAATTTGATTCTGCTCTGGTCTTTGCTCTGCAAGGGGAAAAAGTAGATTTAATCTGTTTGGCCGGCTATATGAAAAAGCTCTCCCCAGCTGTCGTCCGCACCTTCAAGAATAGAATGATCAATATCCATCCGGCTCTTTTGCCAGCTTTTGGCGGGGAGGGGATGTATGGGATCCACGTGCATGAAGCCGTGATTAAAAGTGGAGCCAGGCTTAGCGGGGTTTCAGTTCACTTTGTGGATGAGCTGTACGACCACGGGGCTATAATCTACCAGAAAGCTGTGCCAGTCAAAGCTGACGATACACCCGAGACTCTGCAAAAGAGAGTATTAAGAGTCGAGCACCAGGTTTATCCGTATGTGGTAGGATTGTTTGCGGATGGGAAGATAGAGGTGACGGAGGGGAGAGTATTAATTAAAAAATGAGATCCTTCGGATTGCTCAGGATCATAGTTAGAGAATGTTCCAGACCAAATGCAGAAAAACCTCACCCCGACCCTCTCCTATAGGAGAGGGAGTTAAATAATCATGGAGGATAAGAAATATACAAGATGGTTCTGGATTTTGAATTTTGGGTTTCTGTTTTTCCGTCTGCTTTACATTGGACTGCCGCAGTTAGCTCCCCAGGAAGCTTATTATTGGAACTATTCGCGCCATTTGGCTCTCAGCTACTTTGACCATCCCCCTCTGCATGCTTGGCTGATTTATTTGAGTACCAGGCTGGGGACTTCTGAGTTCACGGTTCGGCTTTTCGCACCGCTATTAGCCTTCGCTGCGGGATACTTCTGCTTTTTGACCGGAAAGATACTCTACCATGAGCGGGTGGCGTTTTTCTTCGTACTGACTCTAAATGCGATTCTGATTTTCAATATCGGGTCAGTGATAATCACGCCGGACGTGCCGCTTTTGTTTTTCTGGACCCTGTCACTTTATTTGTTCACAAAAGTGGTAATTACAGGAGATGGGAAATACTGGTATCCACTGGGAATTTGTCTGGGCTTATCAATGCTGTCTAAGTATACGGCGCTCTTTATTCCAATTTCGCTGTTGATGTTTCTTCTGCTCTCCCAAGAGCATCGCAAATGGTTTGTAAAGAAAGAAGCTTATGTTGCGGTAATACTTTCCGTACTAATTTTTTCGCCGGTGTTAATCTGGAATTTTCAGAATGAGTGGGCTTCGTTTGCGTTTCAAACTTCGCGGAGGGCGGGGGAATTAGGCGGAATTTCGCTGAGGGATTTCTTCGCCTATCTGGGTTCGCAGATTGGAGTGGTGTCGCCTTTGATCTATGGAGTGATGATTTATGCTATAATTAAACTTGGTAGGGAGGTTTTAAAAAAGAAGAGTCTTTTTGTTGATGTTTCGAATGACCCCACCCCAACCCTCCCCTCAAAGGGAGGGGGGAATGATCCGTCCGAGGCGAGCTCGGACACTACGAAGGAGTTTAAGAATTCAACCTCACCCCAGCCCTCTCCTCTTAGGAGAGGGGGCGAGAAAGAGATTAACTTATTTCTTCTTTCCTGGTCAGTTCCCATAATGTTGTTCTTTACTTTAGTTTCGCTCAAGTACTGGGTGAAGATGAACTGGCCGACGCCCGGGTATGTTCCGGCGATTTTGGCCGCGGTGGCATTGATGTTGAATGATAAAAATACAAACCGAGCGACAAGGGAGCCCAATTTACAAAGAGCAAAAGGTAAAATGCCGTTTGGATTGACAAGTTTAGTGCTGGGATTTATTTTTGTTTTACTTGGATATGCTTCGCCATTTTTGCCAATCTCTCTGGGGAAAGGGGAAGCAGTCTACGGCTGGAAGGAGCTGGCTCTGACAATGGAAGCAGTGAGGCAGAAGATGGGTGAGGAGAATCCTATCATTATCGGATACGAGTACAAGACCGCCAGTGAGCTGGCTTTTTACTTACCGGATAGACCGGAAACTTTCTCGAACAATTTCCTGGGAGAAAAAGGTCTGGCTTATGACTTCTGGTCGAATCCCAATGATTATACTGGGAGGAATGCTATTTTTGTCTATGACCAGAGGGCGCGCTATAAGAACACAGAAAATTTAGCAAGATATTTTGAACGAGTGGAAAAGGAGCCGGAGTTTGTGGTAACGAAAAGAGGAAAGAGAGTCACTGTTTTTCACATTTTCAGATGTTACAGCTACAGGGTGGTGAAGTGATAGAACTGGCCTTGATGCGAACTGATTTGAAGGAATTCAAGCTCTTCGCCAGAGGAAAAGTGCGGGATGTGTACGACCTGGGGGACAAGTTGTTAATTGTTGCCACGGACAGGGTATCGGCTTTTGACGTGGTTCTGCCCAACGGCATCCCGGGCAAAGGCAAAATCCTCACCCAGATGTCAATCTTTTGGTTCAATCTGGTGTCTGACATAGTACCCAACCATTTGCTGGCCCATAGAATTGAAGATTATCCGTCCGGCTTGCAGAAATACAAGGATGTTCTGGGGAGACGCTCTATGTTGGTTAAGAAAGCCAAAAGGATTGACATCGAGTGTGTAGTGCGAGGCTACATGTCAGGCTCTTTGTGGAAAGAATACCAGCAGGCTGGGCCAAGAGGCGGTTCTAACAGGGTATCTGTCCAGGGGATAGAATTTCCAGAAAGTCTACGTGATTCGGACAAATTGCCCCAGAATATTTTTACCCCGGCAACCAAGGCGGAAGAGGGGCATGATGAGAATATCTCGTTTGAAAAGATGTCCGGGATGGTGGGGAGGAAATTGGCCGAAGACCTACGGGAGATGAGTTTAAGAATTTACCAGAAAGCCTATCAGTATGCGTTGCAGAAAGGAATTATTATAGCAGATACAAAATTCGAGTTCGGATTGTCTGATGGCCAGATTATTTTGATAGATGAAATATTCTCTCCGGATTCATCCCGGTTCTGGTCTAAAACGGACTACAAGGCGGGACAGGCCCAGGATAGCTTTGACAAGCAGTATATCCGGGATTATTTAGAGTCAATCAAATGGAATAAGAAACCGCCTGCTCCACAGTTGCCCGAGGGAATAGTAAAGAAAACTTTGGAAAAATATAAACAGGCTTTTCACTGGCTGGTTCCGCAAGACCTGGCAGTTGATTAGAGGAAGATCGTTGGATGAGCTCAGGATGTTAGGAACCTTACCTCTCCCCACCCCTTCAGGGAGAACCTTCAGGATGAACCCTCCCCTAAGAGGGGAGGGAAAAACCTCTCCCCTACCCTCTCCTCATAGGAGAGGGAGTCAAATCCCCTCCCCTAGAGGGGAGGGATAGGGAGGGGTCAGGTTCAATGAGGGATGAGAAAAGTGAGAGGAAATTTGACAGAAACGCACAAAAACTGCGAAGTGACGAGGTGTTGAGAAGATGAAAGGAGATGTGGTTTCAATCAAGCGGGTTTTGATTTCGGTGTATCACAAAGAGGGGCTGAAGGAGTTAGCAGAAACTCTGTCAAGTTTGGGAATTGAGATACTTTCAACCGGGGGGACGGAAAAGCAGTTGAAAGAATGGGGAATCAAGACGGTTTCAGTTTCCAGTTATACCGGTTTTCCTGAAATTTTGGAGGGACGAGTGAAAACACTCCACCCCAAAATAGCCGGGGGGGTATTAGCTAAAAGAGAAGATAGGCACCAGATGGAAGAAGTTCAGTCTCATAGCATTGGGCTGATCGATATGGTGGTTGTGAATCTCTATCCTTTCCAGGAGACCTGGCAGAAAAATGCAAGAGAAGATGAGATGCTGGAGAATATTGATATTGGTGGACCTTCGCTGATTCGAGCGGCGGCAAAGAATTATCCCGGGGTTGCAATTGTCACTTCACCGGAGCAATATCCTCAGATTATTGCTGAGCTCAAACAGAAGAAAGGGATAAGATTAATAACCAGAAAAGAATTGGCCAGAAGAGCATTTGGATACACTGCTTATTATGATGGAGTAATCGCCCGCTATTTCCAATGTTCATCAGATTCTGATAGTTCGTTTCCTGACTACCTCACTTATTCGGTAAGGAAATCTCTCCCCTTGCGTTACGGGGAAAATCCGCATCAAAAGGCTTTTGTTTACAAGTTATCTCCAGAACTTCATCCAAGCGTGGTCAACTCCAAAATTCTATCAGGCAAGGAACTTTCTTACAACAACATTTTGGATTTAGAGGCGGCTTTTAATTTGATGATTGAGTTTGAGGAGCCGTGTGCGGTTATCATCAAGCACAACAATCCCTGCGGGGCGGCTTGTGATAAGACCTTGGCTGAGGCATATATGGCGGCTTATGATTCCGATCCGGTCTCTGCTTATGGTGGAATAATTGGTTTTAATAAAAGAGTAGATTTAGAGACCGCCCGGAAAATAAATGACACTCTATTTGTGGAGTGTATCATCGCGCCAGATTACGAGGAGAAAGCGTTAGAGCTTTTGATGACTAAGAAGAATCGGAGGATTCTGGCTTGTGGAGCTGTGAGTGGAATTAAGCGAGATAGAGAGTTTCGGATTTTGCGAGGGGGGGCTTTAGTTCAGACTGCGGATGTTTTTGTTGAGAAGCCATCTGATTTCAAAGTTGTCACCACCAGAAAACCAACTGAAGAACAGATTAAAAGCCTCTGGTTTGCCTGGAAGGTGTGCAAAAACGTGAAATCCAATGCGATTGTGATTTGTCAGGGGGAAAAGACGGTTGGTATCGGAGCTGGACAGACTTCGCGGGTGGATTCGGTAATCATAGCTGCTCGCAAGGCTGGAAAGCGGGCCGAAGGAGGAATTCTGGCATCGGATGCGTTCTTCCCTATGCGGGATGGGATTGATGAGGCGGCCAAAGCAGGAGTGGCTGCGATTATCCAGCCGGGTGGGTCAAAGAGGGATGAGGAGTGTGTAAAAGCGGCCAATGAGTATGAGATTGCGATGGTGTTTACGGGAGTGAGGCATTTCAGGCATTGACGGTGGTTAGAAAATCGTTCTCTTGCAAATCTTAGCGGATCATTTAACTCTAATTTCACCGCTTCACTGGAAGGAGGTTTCATATGTTAAAGGAATTTAAAGAATTTGCCATGCGGGGGAATGTGCTGGATATGGCTATAGGAATCATTATCGGGGCGGCTTTCGGGAAGATTGTCACTTCTTTGGTTAGTGACGTTATCATGCCGCCGATTGGACTGGTCCTGGGAAAGGTGGACTTTTCCAAGTTGTATATTAATTTGTCCGGCCAGCATTATGATACCTTAAAGCAGGCCCAGGAGGCTGGTGTGGCGACCATCAATTATGGCGTATTCCTCAATACAATTCTGGATTTCATCCTAGTCTCCTTTGTGATTTTTCTGCTGATTAGACAGATTAATCGACTCAAAAGACAGCCGGCTCAGGTTCCAGTTTTAACTAAGGAGTGTCCCTACTGTCTGTCAGTTATACCGATTAAGGCCAGCAAGTGCGGGTTTTGTACGTCTGAGTTGAAGACGCTTTAGGATTTTAGAAGAGGCGGGGAAGGGATCCCCGCCTACGCAGAATATTGGGATTCCTCAGAAAAGAGGAAGTATACTTACCTCTCTCCACCTCTTTAGGGTGAACAATGTTTAACCCTCCCCTAAGAGGGGTTCACCCTGAAGGGAGGGTTAAGATGGGGTTTTACACGGTTCCGTCAGGAGCTAACTTCTGACGGTGCTAGAAATGTCAGGACTAGGTCCTGACACAACAAAAAGAAGGGATATTGTTAAAAGCAAGAAGCGGGCGGGATTAAATCCCGCCCTACGATTTTGAGGACCGAGCGGAGACTTGATTTAATGGTCGGAAAGGCTAACTTTATACTTGCAGATCATAAAATGAAAGAAGGCTTAGATGTTGACAGGTAAAAAAATCATGGTTGGAGTTACGGGGGGGATTGCTGCTTATAAGAGTTGTGAGTTAGTACGAAGGTTGATTTCCCTAAATGCCGAGGTGGTGGTCATTATGACCGCCAGCGCCCAGAAATTCGTCACGGCTTTGACCTTTGAGTCTTTATCCCGCAATGAAGTTATAACTGATATGTTTCCACCGGACAAATTCGTCTCGACCCGCCATATTGATTTAGCCGACTGGCCGGACCTTTTTGTCATCGCGCCGGCGACTGCAAATACTATAGGCAAGATAAGGGGAGGGATAGCAGACGATATGCTCTCTACGGTTTTAATCTCCACCATAAAACCGGTTCTTTTTTGCCCGGCTATGAATGTTAAAATGTACGAAAATCCTATCGTGCAGGAGAATATTAAACATCTGACAAAGTCAGGTTACAAGTTTCTTGAGCCGGAAGTGGGGGACTTAGCCTGCAGAGATGTAGGGAAAGGGAGGATGCCTGAGCCGCCAAGAATCGCAGAGGAGATTGTCAAGCTTCTGGGAATAAAACAGGATTTGAAAGGTTTGAAGGTTCTGGTTACAGCCGGGGGGACTTATGAGCCGATTGACCCGGTCAGGGTGATTACAAACCGCTCTTCAGGTAAAATGGGTTTTGCCCTGGCAAAGATTGCCAAATCCCGGGGAGCAGATGTAACTTTACTCTGTGGCCAGACTGCTCTGCTTGCTCCGCAAGGAATGGAAGTTGAGACAGCCCTAACTTCCGCAGAAATGTTTCAGGCAGTCAAGAAACACTTTACGGCCTGCGAAGTTTTGTTGATGGCGGCAGCAGTCTCAGACTACAAAGCCAAATTAGTCTCAAATCAAAAGCTAAAGAAAGAGACTGACAAAAAGAGTCTGGAGCTTACTGAGACTCCGGATATACTGACTGAGGTAACTAAGAATAAAGGGAAGCGTCTTGTAGTAGGTTTTTCTTTAGAAACAGATAAGCCTGTTGATAATGCCAGAGCGAAAATGAGGGGTAAGAGACTGGATCTGGTGGTGGTCAACTCACCTGAGGCAATTGAGTCAGATGAGAATGAGGTCACGCTTCTTTTGGCGAACGGAAAAAGCAAAAAGTTGCCCAAGATGTCCAAGGAGAAGGTGGCAGAAAAGATTTTGGATGAGGTGGGGAGGTTGATCATTCAGAATAGACGCAGATGACCAGGTTCCAGCTCGGAGATGTAATTTCATATTTGGAAATATGCAATGCGGAAGGGATGAACCTGCAGAGAGGAATGAATTTCCGTCCACGGGGAAGAACTAGCATATTTTTGATGAATGTCTCGAAAAATGCACCATATTCCGACAGGGTCGAAGATGAAGGAAAAGTTTTAATATACGAAGGTCATAATGCGCCTAAGCAAGGAGGTATTAAGGATCCAAAACGCATAGACCAAGAATTGACAACCCCGACCGGTCGACTTACTCAAAATGGTTTGTTTTTCAACGCCGTTAAGGACTACAGTAATAAAAAGCAGAAGCCAGAGATTGTAAAAGTGTATGAAAAACTGAAACCAGGGATTTGGGTTTTCAATGGATTATTCAGATTGACAGATGCTTGGCAAGAGAGTTCAAGGAATAGAAAAGTTTACAAATTTAGATTAGAGATCGAAGATACGGTTAGGGAAAAGCCTTTTGGTATCAAAGTGGATTTGAAGCATGCTAGGCTAATACCCACTTCCATAAAACTAGAAATTTGGAAAAGAGATAATGGTAAATGCGTCATATGTGGCAGTATAGACAACCTCCATTTTGACCACATTATACCCTATTCGAAGGGAGGCTCTTCACTCGTTGCTAAGAACATTCAGCTCCTTTGTGCAAGACATAATTTACAAAAGCATGATAGAATTGTGTGAGAATCAGTGTGGACTGAGCTGTAAATTCATCATCCGAGGAAAGGTAAAAGAGAGATTCTTCGCTGGCGCTCAGAATGACAGACCACAATGTTGGAATTGAAAAACGTAACGGATGGGGAAAATCTCTCACGGACTAAAGAGCTATTTCTTGAGTATCAGAAATATCTCGGCATTGACCTCTGCTTCCAGAATTTCGACAAAGAATTAGAAAGTCTACCCGGTGATTATGCTCCTCCCGGTGGAGGGTTACTCTTAGTCTGGTACGATTCTAAAGTAGCCGGCTGCGTGGCTCTGCGCCAAATCGATTTGGAAGTGTGCGAGATGAAGCGGATGTACGTAAAGCCAGGGTTCAGAGGCAAAGGAATTGGGAGGAAATTAGCGCTTGCCATTATCGAAGAGGCGCTTAAAATTGGGTACAAGAAGATGAAGTTAGACACCCTGCCGGTGATGAAAGAAGCCATCGCATTGTACCGAAGCTTAGGTTTCAAAGAGACTGAAGCCTATTGTTACAATCCAGTAGAAGGGGCGGTGTATATGGAGTTAGACTTAGAAAAATTCACAGAGAAGTTTTTAACCCAAGAGGAGAGATGAGCAGAAAAGTAAAAAACGCACTGAAAAGGAAGATTTTCAAATTAGAGGCAACCCTGATGAAAACGCAGGAGCAGTTGGGCAAGCTTAAACAGCAGCTTCCCAAAGAAGAGGTCAGAAATTATACCTTCAAAACCTGGAGCGACAAACCGGTTAGGCTATCCCAGCTCTTTGGCAATAAGAAAGACCTGATTCTGGTTCACAATATGGGGAAGAGATGCCGGTACTGCACGATGTGGGCGGATGGTTTCAATGGAGTAAGAGATCATCTTGAGAACCGAGCCGGTTTTGTGGTCAATTCACCTGACCCCCCGGCCGTGCAGAAGAAATTCGCTACTGGCAGGAGCTGGAAATTCAAAATGGTCTCTTCTTATGGCAAAAGTTTTAATAGAGACTTGGGGTTTGAAGGAGATAAGAAAGACCCCAGGCCAGGTGTATCCACTTTTTACAAGAAGAATGGGAAGATTTACCGCATACGTTTTGCATCTTTTGGAGAAGGAGACAGCTTCTGCGCGGTGTGGCACTTCCTGGACCTGTTAGCTGATGGTCGTAACGGTTGGGAGCCTAAGTATAAGTATTAGAAAAATGACCTCATCCCAGCTCCCTCCTTCGGCAGTCGGTAGACCCAGGTTGTCCTTTAGGGTGAGCCTGGTGCCGAACCCTCAACCTGGGTTGGATAAACCCGCCTTGAGGTTTCACCCTGAAGGACAAGGTGGGGCTGCTGTATTACTACATAATGAATAAGAAGAGGCGGGGTAGGAAAACCCCGCCTACGAAATCTATAGGAGAGGGAACAATAAGGATGGGAAATAACTTCTACAGAGTTCCGGACAGATTGACTTTCGAAAAAGTTTAACTTAGTTATTATGGTTCATGGAGAGAGCTATTTCAGCTAAAACAGTCAGGGAATATTTACGGCAGTTGCAAGATTTGGGTGAGGAAGAACTTTATCTAAAGCCTGAGACTCTACCCAAACTCTCGAGTATTTCGCCTCAACCTAAACAAATGTGGCAGAAACAGACTCCGGCCTCAACCCCCATCGTCAAAGATGCAAAAACCAAGATCAAAGTACCCAAAAATCCAGAATTAGAGAAATTTAATCAGGAGATTAAGGAGTGCACCAAATGTCGCTTACACGAAGGGAGAACGAAATTTGTCTTTGGAGTAGGGAATCCCAGAGCAGAGATTATGTTCATTGGGGAAGGTCCAGGGAGGGATGAAGATTTGAAAGGGGAGCCATTTGTGGGCAAAGCCGGACAGCTTTTAGACAGGATTTTAGCCTCAATTG
>Ga0209521_10004547_pt1 | contig 11044 bp, 7 predicted proteins | sample Rifsed19ft4_FD_184016 | JGI IMG/M metagenome (GOLD analysis project Ga0209521, IMG submission 184016) | Soil microbial communities from Rifle, Colorado, USA - sediment 19ft 4 (version 2) | ecosystem: Environmental > Terrestrial > Deep subsurface > Rock core/Sediment | place: Rifle, Colorado... | reverse complement strand
GGGTGTGTTCCTCCTTTTTTTATCTCGCCGATAATTAAGGAGAATACACCCTCTTTTTTTATGCTTCAATGAATTTACACAGAGAAGAATACATTACCTTTATTTGGTTTTGGATTGCCTTATCTCATTTTTTTTGTTATTATTTTAACTTATGAAAAAGAATAAAGCTAGAAATAAGTTCAAACGGCTTACCATAATCATTGCTGTATCTGTCTTTGTTATTGTGGTGCTTCCGTTGGGCATCTATCTCTATTTCGCAAATACCCTCCCTGAGTTAAACTCGCTCCATGAGTATAACCCTAATATAATTACAAAGGTATATTCCAGTGATAGCCAGATAATAGGTGAGTTTTACATAGAAAGAAGGATTGTAGTTCCAGTCTCCAAGATTCCACTCCGCCTCGTCAAGGCATTTCTAGCTGCCGAAGATGCCCAATTTTACCAACACAAGGGCATAGATTATTGGAGCATTCTGCGGGCATTCTATAGGAATATTTCAGCAGGCAAGATCGTGCAGGGTGGAAGCACTATCACCCAGCAGGTAGCAAGATCATTTTTTCTTACCCCTGAAAGAAGCATGAGGAGAAAAATAACAGAAGCGTTATTGGCCTATCGGATTGAAAAAAATCTTTCAAAGGATGAAATACTCCATCTCTATCTGAATCAGATATACCTTGGAAACGGCGCCTATGGTGTTCAAGCAGCAGCAGAAACATATTTTGGTAAGGATGTTGAAAATCTAAATCTTGCCGAGGCCGCCCTTTTGGCAGGTCTTCCAAAGGCACCCAGCAAATACTCTCCATACCATTATCCTGAGATAGCAAAGCAGCGGCAGGAATACGTGCTGAGAAGGATGCTTGAAGAGGGACATATTTCACGAGAAGATACAGAAAAAGCGCTCCGCTATGTATTCAAACTTAAACCAAAGGAGATAAGAAGCTTGTGGGTAGGACCATATTTTACAGAGCATATCCGCAGATATATAGATGAAAAATACGGCGAAGACTTACTTTATAGGGGCGGACTTCAGGTATACACAACAATGGATGTAGAATTACAGCAGGCTGCTAACGAAGCGGCGTCTTTTGGATTAAAGGAACATGATAGAAGGCGCGGCTACAGAGGGCCTGTAAAAAGGTTGACCAAAAAAGAGGAGGTGGATGCGTTTATTAATGAAGTAGAAACAGAATTAAATGGCAAACATATTGAGGAAGGAAAAATATATGAAGGACTTATAACGGAAGTCAAAACATCAGAACAGTATTTTTCGGTCAGCATTGGTAATCATAAAGCTAGACTTTCATTTGAAGATGCAGCATGGGTAAAACTTTACAACCCGACAGACGAGCCGGATGGGGGGAAATATCAAGAGCTTACTCGCGTTATAAGACGCGGCGACGTTATCAATGTGGCTGTAAAGGCTATGCCTGAAAACAATAAAGGCCTCATATCTGTCACATTGGAACAACAACCACTTGCACAGGTGTCTTTGATTGCATTGGAGCCTGCAACTGGTTATGTAAAGGCTATGGTAGGCGGGGCAGATTTTACACAAAACCAATTTAACAGGGCTATTCAGGCAAAACGGCAACCCGGGAGCGCATTTAAACCGATCATCTATGCCGCCGCACTAGACAAGGGCTACACACCCGCATCTATAATCGTTGACTCGCCTATTATTTTTGAGGAAACTGTAAAAGGCCCTGTAACAGGCGTTGATATAGAAACAGAATGGAAGCCAAGAAACTTTGAAGAAAAATTTTACGGACCAACAACATTCAGACAGGCACTGACACACTCCAGGAATGTAGTAACAATAAAGATACTCAAAGATATCGGGGTGGGTTATGCAATTGCATATGCAAGAAGGTTTGGCATCCAGTCTTCATTAAGTAATGACCTCTCCCTTGCATTAGGCTCGTCTAGCCTCTCTTTGCTGGAACTGACAAATGCCTATTCCACATTTACAAACATGGGTAAGAAAGCAGAACCAATATTCATAACAAAGATAACGGATAAGGCAGGAAATATCCTGGAGGAAAATCCGTTCCCAATTTTACAGGATGCCTTAAGCCCACAGACTGCATTCATAATGACCAACCTTTTGCAAGGCGTTATACAGGAAGGAACCGGTAAGTTAGCAAGGGCCCTCGAAAGACCAGTAGCCGGCAAGACAGGGACTACCAATAATTTAAATGATGCATGGTTTGTAGGTTATACTCCGAACATCGTTGCAGGCGCATGGATAGGTTATGATGATGAGAAACCGCTCGGCCATATGGAGACAGGTGCAAGGGCGGCTTTACCAATATGGCTCAAATTTATGCAAAAGGCAGTGGCTGGAACACCGGTTAAAAGCTTTCCAATTCCGGAAGGTATTATGTTTACTAAGATAGATAAGATTACAGGTGCTGCCGCAACTCCCTCAACCGAAAAGGTAATCTTTGAAGTCTTTAAAGAAGGGACGGCGCCAACAGATTCCACCAACACAGTCGAAGATAATAAAACTGATGCGCCTGAAAGATTTTTTGAAATGGATATGGCCAAATCTCCGGGGGAAAAACCACCGGTTGATTATTCAGAGGAAGAGGAGATGGATTGATGTCAAGACTCATTGACTCATATAACCGCCCTATAGATTACTTAAGGATATCAGTAACAGACCGTTGCAACTTAAGGTGTGTATACTGCATGCCTTCTGATGGCTTACCTTTGACGGATTCCCATAATATCTTGCGTTATGAAGAACTCTATCGGGTTGCAGCTATTGCAGTAAAACACGGTATAACAAAGATAAGAATTACTGGAGGAGAACCTCTTGTCCGCAAAGGTATTGTTGAATTTATAGAGAAATTGGCTCGACTCCCTGGTATTGAAGACCTAAGCCTTACAACAAATGGCGTTCTCCTGAAAGAGTTTGCATCGTCCTTAAAAAAGGCAGGTCTTAAAAGGGTAAATGTGAGCCTGGATTCTTTAAACAAAGAAAGATTTCATAAAATAACAAGGGGGGATTTTCTTAGCAATGTGCTGGAAGGACTTGCAGAGGCAGAAAAGGTAGGTTTAACCCCTGTAAAGGTAAATTGCGTGATAATAAAGGGATTTAATGACGACGAAATTTTAGATTTTTCTTTACTTACAAAACAAAAACCCTACCACATCAGATTTATAGAATATATGCCGTTTGACGTAGAGGCAGTATGGAACAGAGACAAATGTATTTCGGTATCGCAAATCATGGAAAAAATAAACAGCCTTCAACATCTGGTTCCACTTGGAAATCCAGAAAAAAGGACAGGCCCGGCAAAGAGATATAAATTTACAGATGGAATCGGTGAAATTGGTTTTATAAGTCCTATCTCAGACCACTTCTGCAGTTCATGTAACAGACTGAGGCTTACAGCAGATGGAAAACTGAGAACATGTTTGTTTTCAGATGATGAGCTAGATATTAAGACGGCACTTCGAAGCGGCTGCACTGACAAGGAAATTGAAGACCTTTTATTTAACGCAGTAAGAAAAAAACCGGAGGGGCATCGTTTAAATGATAACATCTTTAAGAAATGCAGCAGGACAATGAGTTTTATAGGAGGGTGATAGTCGCTTTGCTTCATTTTAAAATAAAGATTGTAAATTTTAAATTATAAATTTAACAGCTTTTCCATTTTACAATTTGCATTTTGCAATTTTCAATTTACAATTGCAGAAGGCTACCACCCCGCCCGTAACCTCTCCGCCAGCTCAATGGGCAAGCCTGCCCTGATAATCTTCTCACGGCATTTATCCATATCATATTGAACTCTGAAAAATTCTATCACTTCAGCATCCGTATCGTATATCAAAAATGCTGCTCTTGGATCTCCGTCCCTCGGCTGGCCCACACTGCCGGGATTTACAAGATACTTCTTATTACCTTCAATTGTTATTTTGTCTTGATAAAGAGGGTTTATGCCCTCCCCATTTCGACCAAAGGCTATTCTTACATGGGTATGTCCGAAAAAACATATCTTTATCCCTACCTCCTCCATACGCACGAAATTCACTGCTACATCATCAAGAGAAAAGATATATTCATCTGTAGAGTTCACCGAGCCATGAACAGCCAGTATCTTATCGTCAGGAAAAGAAAGAGTTCTCGGAAGGTTTTTAAGAAAGGAAATATTTTTTTGCTTTAATTGCTGGCGCGTCCAGAGAATAGCTTCCTTCGCGCGATATGTAAAATCATCAGGTTCTTCGAGACCAGATGCCCTTGCATCATGGTTCCCCATAATACACTTTATTCGACGGTCATTTATTATCTCAATACATTCGTTGGGGTTGGCATTATAGCCTACTATATCTCCCAGACATACAATCTCATCTACATCTTTGCCGTCTATTTCATTGAGAACTGCAAGAAAGGCTTCCAGATTGGAATGTACATCGGAGATAAATGCATATTTCATTAATGGATCGTATCCTTTATTTCGCTATCCAGACTAATGTGGGCAGAAGTATCAAATAGGTTTTTATAAAACTTGTCTCTACAGGCCTTACACAGTATGAATACCGTTTCTTGATAAATCTCATCTTCTAATGTCTTCTGATCAACATCTTCCAGCTCTTTAAGCAGTTCTACCATACCTGATTCCACATCACCGGGATAATCTTCAAGAAAGCCGTCAAAATCTGCAAAACTCTTGACTTCTACAACGTATTTGAGACTACCCTCCGGAAGTTCTTTGGAACATGAATAGCATCTAATTTTATTCATAAAAATTCCTTCCTCTAATATTTTCATCTATGATATAACCTTAAAATAAAATCAACTCCTTGTCAATTCAATTTAAATATGTTATCTAAACCCCGTTAGAAAGGACGAGATTTTAAATCCCGCCCTTTCTATAGGGAATTGAATTTTATTATATTATCCCCGCCATAAATGGTGGGGCTTTCTAACGAGGTAAACAGCACCATGTCAAATCTAGAAACACTATTGTCAAGAGATGCCTATTTACTCGCTATTGAAATAAGGCTTTTCTGGTTCGTAGCTATTGTTTACGGGGTTTGCCTTGTCTTATATCTTATCCATCTTACCACTAAAAAGACCGGACCAGGAAGATTGGGCACAAATACACTCTGGCTTGGCGTAATCACCCACGCAGGCCTTATACTTTTAAGGACATTTGAGGGACAGAGGGCGCCTTTTCAGACACTTTATGAAAGCCTGTCGTGGTTTGCATGGTCAGCATCCGTTACCTATCTTTTTGTAGAACGAAAATGGAAGGATATATATATGCCTGGCATCCTGGTAACTTCACTCTCCATGGGTGCATGTCTGTATGCCTTGTTGACCAGGAGCCCTGCCGTAGAACCTCTCTCTCCACCGCTTCAGAGCTACTGGTTTGAATGGCATGTAATCCTTGCATTTTTATCCTATGCAGTCTTTGTTGTAAGCTGTTCTATTGAAATAGCATATCTTGCAGTAAAACCATCCGTAAAAAAGGGCTACAAACTGGAATATGGTCTCAATATGCATAATCTTGAAACATTTCACAGGCAATCTTTTCGGCTGGCCTTGTTCGGTTTTCCCCTTCTTACCTTCGGCATATTTTCAGGGGCAGCATGGGCAAACGAGGCATGGGGTAGATACTGGGGCTGGGATCCAAAGGAGACTTGGTCGCTTATTACATGGACGGTATTTGCAATATATCTGCATTCCATATCAATACCTAAATGGAAAGGACTGCCTGCCTCTCTATTCAATATTCTTGGGTTTATATGCATGCTTATGACATTTATCGGCGTAAACTGGCTGGCAAGGCTTCTGGGCATACCGAGTTTGCATTTGTATGCGATGTGAATGATTAAATCCGGAGGCAAGAAGCAAGAAGTTAGAAGCAAGAAAATCTTGCCTCTTGCCTCTTAATTTTTAACCAATGACTATTATCCAAAAGATAAAGAACATCAATGAGCAGAAGATAAGGGAAACCTGGTTTTACAGAAGGTTCGCATCTCTTAAGACTTCCTGCATATTGTTTCTCATCCTTGTCGGTTTTTATATTATGGGGACTATATTCCCGCAAGGAGCACAACTTGATGATTATATAAGATCAGGCGGCAAATTTACATCTCTGGTTATTTTTTTCGATCTTTTAAACATATTTAACACACCTGTTTTCTTAATCATTGCACTCCTTTTATTTATTAATCTAACAATCTGCACATTCGAAAGGTTTCTGACGCTACGGAGTCAAAGGAAGGCCATAGTAGAGGATGGGCTACTCACCCCAGCGTATACATTTCCCTTAGATATAAATCAACAGAAGGAAAGCACCGAAGAAAGTGTACGGGGGATATTTAAAAAAGAGCTGCGGTTCAAAGAAAAAACTTCTCCAACTCATGGAATATACATAATGGAAAAGGGGTGGTCTTACAGATGGCTTACATGGATTTACCACCTTGCTATACTGTTTTGTTTTTTCGGATTTCTTCTGACATACCTCTTTGCATTTGAAGACGAACTTACCCTTTATCCAGGAGAAGCGACCGCAATAAAACCTGCTACAATAAACAGGTGGAATAAAAGCTGGGGCAATAGTGCGCAGGAGCTTGATTTCAGACTTGAGCTAGCAGAGTTTATAACAGAATATAATCAGCTTCCAAAACTGGATTACCCTGCTGACAAACTCTCCAGGCTGGCGTTTGCTCTGGGCTGGAAAGATCCCAAATATACATTAAAAAATGAATCTTACTTTCCAAAAGATTGGAAAAGCAGGCTCAAAGTCATAAAAGGAGGCTTAGCGGTTTTAGAAAAAACCATAGAGGTAAATGACCCACTCTATTACCACGGCATAACCTTTTATCAGGCTGCATACAACCAAAATCTAAAGATACAGGTAGATGACAATCCTATCCTATTTGAAACAGAAAGCGGAAAAGAATTGATTATACCTGGCGTAGAAGGAATGCTAAAGTTTGGCACAGTTCGGACAGGCACGCTCTTTAAAAAAGATGGCTCCACAGAAAAGATAAAACCATTTACAGAAGTTGTCCTTATAAAAAAAGACGACAACAGAAAAATAGAAACAGAGAACCTTGGCAAACTGGAACAGGGTGGCGGCATATATATAGACAACAAAAGAATTAGCATGAGGGAATTTAAAGAAGCATCTATTTTGAGCTATCGTAATGACCCTGGCGTCCCCATACTCTGGTGGTCAGGCATTGTTGTACTGTTGGCCATGTCATTGCGGATATTTGGAGCATGGTACAGAATAATTTACAGGATAGAAGAGAAAGACGGTATGCCTCATCTTCTTATGAAGGTAAAGACAAGAGGGCTTATGGCAGACGAAGCAAGGCTTATCAAGAGATTACAGCACTCTTTGATGAACATGACAGAACCGATAGACCTTAATACACCTGTTTGAAAAACAGCTGTCAGAACAATCAACATGATATTAAAGAAAAGCGATTTCTGTTTTAGTAGAGAATTGTCTCAATTTATCCGCCGATATTTTCCTTGAGCAATTCTCTCCCCTTTGCCTCCAGCCCCTCGCCTCTGACCTCTGTATTAAGCCTATCCCCGAATCTCTCCAGCCTCTTTGCCGTCTCTTCATACTTTGTGCGCGCATTGTTGAGGTGAGTGCCGATAATCTCAAAGTCTCTCCAAAACTTATCAAAATCACCCTTCAGCCTTTCCATGTGCGACAATATCTCCTGCGCCTGTTCGCTTATTTCCATTCCCTTGAGTCCGAGAAGTATTGTCTGGAGATAGGCATAGAAGCTGTTCGGCGATACCGGGATAACCCTTTTTGAAAAGGCATAGCTCACTATGCCCTTTTCTTCGCCAAACGACTCATCTTTTATGATAGTTTCGTAATAGACATTCTCGGCGGGGATATACATCAGGGCAAAGCTGAATGTGCCCTCGTCAGGCTGGATATACTGATCTGCAATGGCATCTATATGTTTTTTAACATCTGATACAAATCTCTTTTTGTTTAATTTACGGTCTTCTTCTGTCTGACTTTCTACAAGTCTTTTAAAATTTTCTAAAGGAAATTTTGAATCAATCGGGACAAGGCCATTCGCAAGCTGTATAACAGCATCAACCCTTGTTCCATCCTTGAATGTGTATTGAAGTTTGTAGTTTGTCGGAGGAAGTATTTGAGAGAGAATATCGCCTAAAAACAGTTCACCAAGCCCGCCTCGAAGCTTTGGCGACCGTAATATTTCCTGAAGACTTGCTATGTCCTTGCCTACATCAAAAACCTGCTGCGTTGCCTTTGAAAGCTCTCCAAGGTCTTTCTTTACATCTCCCACAACCCTCGCTGCATTGTCCATCCTCTGCCCTAGCTGGCCTGTTGCATTCTGAAGCTGCTGGGTAACTGAATTTAACTGGCTGTTTACCTGAGATGTAATATTTGAAAGTTGCTGGTTAATGGTCTGAATATTGACAGCAAGGTTTTCTGAAAGCTGTTGCCGAAGATTTACTATCTCCTGCTGCATCAACGAAAGGGTGGGATCTGTTTCATGCTTCTTAGGTCTGAAGATATTCCACAAGATGAGAAGTATCAAAATGCCGAGAAGTGTTGCAATGATAATTTCCATAATATAAAAACCGTTGTCCGTGACCGTTATCCGCGACCGTAAAAAGTTTTTTAACGGTCACGGATAACGGTCACGATTCACGGCTTCTTTCTCTATACTCCTTTGCCTGATGCACAAATGCCTCCATCCTTGTTTTGGAGTTTGTGTCTTCAAGACCCTCGTAGACCATATTCAGATACGGGATATTTCCGTTCTCTTCACGAATCCTTTTAAGTACTGCATTTACAACTGTTCCTGGCATGCAGGTAAAGGGCATGGCATTCACAACCCCATGGACTCCCTTTTGTATATAATCCATTGCCTTACCCACGCTTAAAACAGCCTCACCTTCAAATGAATCATGAATGTAAGGAGTTGACAGCGCCAACACCTCTTCAGTGGTTGGCTCGTGCCCACCTCTTAAATCCCCGTCAAGGATATTCAAAAATTTATGCTCATCCCTGCGCTGGAAAAAATCATTTACTTTTGTCCTAACATAGAGGCCATAATTCCCCCGTTCCCAATTTCTCCTCTTTGCCAAAAAATTGGTGTAATAAATCCATTCGCCGATGGGCGGTAACCTAACCTCTGCACCAAGTTCCTCTAATTGTTTGACAAGGTTTTCATTGCTAAATCTGTTACTCCTCACATATATCTCGCCTACTACGCCGATAACAGGTCTATCCTTTTTTCCATAAGTCGGTATTGACAAAAATGCCTGTTTGACTTCAGCAAGCTCTTTTTCTGGAAATTCCTTTTCTTTTATTACACCGCATATTTTATGTATGCTGTCCCAATATACCTTTTCCGTTTCACCCGGGTTTTTTTCATAAGGCCTTGTCTCTCTCAGACGTTTTTCAAGTATGTCGATGGCAACTATGCCCCACCATGCGAGTCGTGGAAAGTTGCCGCCGACCATACCCAATTCCTTATAAAATGCCTCATCCTGATCAGGCGCATACACAGGTACATTCTTATATCCCATCTCATCCAGTATCAGCCTGTGATAACGATTGTATTGACCAAACCTGCAAGGGCCATTGCCTGAAGGCATGAAAAACGCAGATTTCTCCGGATCAAAGTCAGGCCTCTTAATAATCTTTACCATGTCGCCTGTTGTGATGATGCTCGGATAACATTCTCTGCCGGATGAGTATCGTCTGCCCCATTTGAGTGTCTCATCATCCGGCTCGGGTATTATTTCTGCCTCAATTCCGCATGCCTCAAAGGCTGCCTTTAACGCATACGCAGCATCAGCCATATACGGCAGATAAATCTTTTTCTTGAGGCCAGTTCTATGAACCGGAGTTTGTTTTTCTATCTTCTGACTTCTGATTTCTGATTTCTGACTTCTTTTTCTGATATTCCTCAAACTGTCCAAAAACGCCTCGCATCTTGTTATTGCACCGGCATCGGCGGAATGTTCGTCTATTTCAAGCTGGAGAAACGGTTTTTCTTTTGCCCTATCTTTAAAAAAGTGCGTAATAAACGAATCAGGCCCGCAACCAAAGTTTGTGAGATAGATAGCATACAGATTTGGATTGTCATTGATTAATTTTGCGGTGGACAATATTTTCTGACCTGATTTCCAATACATATCAGCTGCCAGGGTATCATCTATGGCTTCATCTACAGGCAGCATATCAAATGGTATTGCGAGAACCCCCATATCCCTAAGCTTATGCGGCAACTCAAGGTTTATAGCATTATCCATTGTATTATAAGGCCTGCCCACAATCACAAGGGAGATATCCTTGATTCCGTTTAATACATCTCTTCCCTTTTCCTGCATCCTCTGGTAGAAAGACTTCTGGCTGACCTCTGCTACTGCCATAGCTACATCAATTTCGCTCTTTTTCTTGCCGAGCAGCTTTCCAAATTCGTAGAATTCTTTTTTTCTGACTTTTTCAGGTTTGTTGAAGTGAATAACAGGCTTTAATACCTCTACACCAAGCACGTTAAAGTCAAACGCTGATTCTGAAAGATACGGCATTGTTTGAACATAAGGACAGTGGTATGTAAATGTCTGGCCTTTCTTTGCAGGCCTCAGATTTACTATACTGGGAAGGAATATCTTTTTTACATCCTTGTTTATCAAGTCCTGAATATGCCCATGACTGATCTTTATGGGGAAACAGGTCTCTGTAACTATCCTCTCCACCCCTTCCCTTATAATCTCTCTGTTGGTAGGTGCTGAGAGTATAACCTTGAAACCAAGCTCATTGAAAAATGCCTTCCAGAACGGATACATTTCATACATATACAGTATTCTTGGAATACCGATGGATGGCGCATCTTCAGGAAGTTTGCTGCCTTTATATGATGAGAATAATATCTTTTCTCTTTCCTGGTAAAGGTCTGGTATAGGATTGTTTTTCTTTGAGGCTATACTTACGTCGTACTTTTCACATCTACTGCCATAATAAAGTGGCGCATCTCCTTCTACAACAACCTTCTTTATATCGCATATATT
>Ga0209521_10004541_pt1 | contig 11052 bp, 12 predicted proteins | sample Rifsed19ft4_FD_184016 | JGI IMG/M metagenome (GOLD analysis project Ga0209521, IMG submission 184016) | Soil microbial communities from Rifle, Colorado, USA - sediment 19ft 4 (version 2) | ecosystem: Environmental > Terrestrial > Deep subsurface > Rock core/Sediment | place: Rifle, Colorado... | reverse complement strand
TTGGCAAAGTCCCTCTTCAGAGGGTCATAAACATCCATTTCAAAATTCTGAACAACCTGTCCAATCTTATATGTATCCATAAAAAATCCTCCTTTCTCATTTGATTAATGTTAATCTTTCAATCTTTTATTATTAATCCCTCCTCTCTTTTTGACATTCCTTGCAAATACCGTAAAAATCTATATGGTTTCCAACTGTTTTATATTCTTTTAATACTCCATTGGGAAGCCTCAATGCATCTGAGTAATCTTTAAATACATCACTAATCTTGTTACATTCGGTGCAGATGATATGATGATGAGTAGTTACATTCGGGTCGTAATGTTTCTTCCCGGGGTCAATTGTAACTTCAAGTATCTCCCCCTTTTCTTTCAAAGCCTGAAGGGTATTGTAAACAGTAGCAAAGGATACCGTTGGGTAAGCCTTTTTAATCTGGGTAAATATATCATCGGCAGTAGGATGGCTTGTATTTCCGTCCAAATACCTTAAAATTGCTATCCTCTGCGGCGTAAGTTTAAAATCTCTCTTCCTATATTTTTCAATTATTTTTTTCATATCTAAATTAGAATTATTCTTAATTTAGAATTAATATAATATACAGGTTTTTATTTGTCAAGAACTTTTTTAAATTATTTTTATTTTTTTTAAAAAGGACACCAATTAAGCAAAGAGAACAACAGGGGAAAAGAGAATATAAAAAAGAGGCTTGTTTTTTTTCTTCGTGTCCTTCGTGAACTTCGTGGTCATATTATTTTTGGTTGTTGAAAAACCACTTTGTAAACTCTATGTCAATTTTTATATTTTCTCTGGGGAGATTACTTCTTCTGTTCTTCGGCTGGCGGTTTTTGAGGCTTTCTCTTAACTAACTGCTCACTAATCTGAACAGCAATGGCTGGATTTATATTACCAAGAATCTTGGCGGCACTCTTTCCCTTCATCCTTGACAATACATGTATTGTAATATCCCTATCAAGTCTTTCAAGCTGTGCAGCCGCTTCGGCAGGAGGCATCGAACTATATACCTTTACAAGATGGTTTATACTCTTTTCCTCCAAATCCTTTCTCAATATTATCAATTTTTCCATATCACCCTTGATTGATTCAAGTTCAGCCAACTTCTGCTGAATATTCTGCTGAATCATATTCAACTGCTCCTCTTTCATCTTAATCTCATCTTCCTTTTTTGACAGTTCCTCTCTCTTTTTATCAAAAGATTTTAGAAGTTCAATATCAAGCTCTGACTGCGCCTCTATTTTCTTTTCTGCAGGAGGTGTTTCAGTCTTCTGCTGTGCATGGGATACGGCAACAAAAGATACTTTCTGAAGTGAAGAATCCATCCCCTTTATAATATATTTCAAGTCGGCCATGTCATTCAGCCCGCTTAAAAATATAGTCAAGCCGAGCTTCATTGATATAATCGTTACAAAAATTATTCCGATTCTTTTATCTGCCATACATATCCCGTGTAAATCTATTAACAGCTATCTCGTCAAGAAGCCTCTGCTCTTTAAGATTAATTTCTCTCGTGTACTCTCTATAGCCCCTCTCCTTTATAACCTCCAATATTTTTCTGTTTTTCATGGCATTAACCACTTCAGCAAGCTTTTTATCAACCCTCTCCCGGCACTTTTTTATAATATCACCATGGTTCTTTATTTTTAATTCCAATCCATTTAGATATGAAAAGTAAAGTTTAATATCTTCTATCTGTAAAGTTATCCCCCCTTTTTGCAGACTGCCCAAATCGTTTATGTGACTATCTTTTTCAAATATCATCATCTTGAGCCTGTCTTCCTCAAGGGATAACTGTCTCCTGAGTTCCGATAATTCTTTCAGGAGATTTTCCTCTATAGTTTTTCTATAATTTAAAACTGATTCAAGCCTGAAGCGAAACATAGATTTAGTTAAATAATTCTCCTAATGATTTTATACTCCCGTTAAAATCTGCCCTCTCCTCTATCCCTTGAATAAGATATTTATTTATCTTGTCAATCATATCTATAGCATAATCAATCTTTGGATTACTCCCCTTTACATAGGCACCAATGTTTATCAGGTCTTCAGCCTCTTTATATATAGCAATAACCTCTCTCAGCTTTTTTGATAGTTCCAGATGCTCAGGAGATACTACATCTATCATAACCCTGCTTACACTATTCAGTATATCTATTGCCGGATAGTGATTATGTGCAGCGAGATTCCTTGATAAGACAATATGCCCGTCAAGTATTGCCCTTGTTGAATCTGATATCGGCTCACTCAAATCATCCCCTTCCACAAGGACTGCATATAGGCCTGTGATACTCCCCTTATCAGAGGATGTCCCTGCCCTCTCAAGCAGCTTTGGAAGGATTGCAAATACGGATGGCGTATACCCTTTTGTTGTTGGCGGCTCGCCTATTGCAAGCCCAACCTCCCTCTGTGCCATTGCAAACCTTGTAACTGAATCCATCATCAGGATTACATCCATACCTTTTCCCCTGAAATATTCGGCTATTGCTGTGGCAATGAAGGCACCCCTCATCCTTATTAGGGGCGGCTGGTCTGAAGTGGCTGCTATTATAACTGACCTCTTCAGCCCCTCTTCTCCAAGATTCTTTTCAATAAAATCCCTTACCTCTCTCCCCCTCTCACCTATGAGTGCAATTACATTTACATCAGCCTTTGTATTTCTCGCTATCATTCCCATGAGGACACTCTTTCCGACGCCCGTTCCTGCCAAAATACCCAGCCTCTGTCCCTTACCGCATGTAAGTATCCCGTTAACTGCCCTTATACCGAGGTCAAGAGGCTCACTAATTCTTCTTCTCTTTAAAGGATTAATCGGTATGGCATATATAGGCTGGTCAACCCCTGTGTGAATCATTCCCTTTTCATCAATAGGATTTCCAAGACCATCTATCACCCTCCCAAGCATCTCATCAGACACCTTTATACTCGCCCTCTCCCTCTTAGCAACTATAAGACTCTCCGGTCCAATCCCTCTCGTATCACCAAGCGGCATCAGGAGAATACTACTGTCCCTGAATCCTACTACCTCTGCACCTATCGGAGGGAGATTGCCCTTTGGATATATATCACATAAACCGCCAATAGATGAGTCAGGGCCATTTCCTTCAATCACCAAACCGACCACACGGTTTACCTTCCCATTGACCCTTATTGGATTAATCTCATCCAATGCGTGATAATATTTTTTAAAATTAATGGCTGGTAACATAAGATTTAAAGTAAGCAGTAGGAAGTAAGGAGTATGAAGTAGAGATATATATTATTTGCTGCTTACTGCCTACTGCTTACTGTTTTTAGGGCATGCTCTATAGCCTCTATCTGCTGTTCAATCCTTGCGTCTATGCTTCCATAATTTGTCTCAACTATACATCCGCCCCTTCCGACCGATATATCACCCTCAACGGTAATATTCTTAACCCCTTCAATTAAGCTGCTGATATCCACTTTTATCTCTTTTGCCAGCTCTAAATCTTCTTGATTTATCTTTATCTTTATCTCTTCCTTACTAACTACACTACTTATAGCTGCCCTTATTGTATTTAAAACTGTATCCCTATCTGTAGTAACTTCCTTATGAATTACCTTTTTAGAAACTGCAAGAACAAGTTCTAACATCTCTGACTCTATTGACCTATAAATCTCCTCCTTAACCCTGCCTATTTCCAATAGTTCCTTTTTAACTGTTTCTATAAGCGGTTCAACAACCTTTTTCTCTTCTTCCAGTCCCTTTCTCTTACCCTCTTCAAACCCCTTTTTATATGCCTCCTTTTCAATCTGTTCAGCCTTAATCTTTGCCTCTTCTAAGATATGCTCTGCCTCTTTCTTTACCGAAGCCTCCTTATCCTTTTTGAAATCACGTGCAAAACCGCCGACTGCAAAATCACCCTTCTTTTCGCCTTGTACTGCCCTATTAAAGCGCGTCTCTTTCACTGGTTCATTACCAATCTTCCCGATAAGCTCTATATTTTTAAACTGAAAATTTTCAAAGAAATCTTTTTTATTTTCTTCTTCCGATTTTAGTATCATAAAATAAGATTAAACAAGTTCCTCTCCTGCCCCGCCAATTACTATCTTCCCCTCTTCCTCTAACTTCTTGGCAATCTTTAATATATTCTGCTGAGCCTTCTCCACCTCGCTGAGTTTTAACGGACCTAAAGCCTCTAAATCCTCCTTCATCATAGTTGCCGCCCTCTCTGACATGTTTGTAAATATCTTTGTCCTCAAAGGTTCACTTGCAGTTTTCAATGCTATAAGGAGGTCCTGACTGCTTACATCTTTAAGAATTGTCTGCATACCCCTGTCGTCAACCTTAATCAGGTCTTCAAACACAAACATCAGTTTTCTTATCTCCTCTGCCAGGTCGGGATTGCTTCCCTCTATCTCTGATATAACCCGAGCCTCAGTAGAATGGTCTAACTGGTTTAAAATCTCGGCGACAGCTGCGACTCCTCCTACCTTACTCCCCTCCACCGCACCTGCACTCCTGAACTCTGCCGCCAATGCCTCATCCAGTTCCTTAATCACGCCAGGCGGAATCCTTTCCAGTTTTGCCATTCTGAATATTATCTCTGATTGAAATTTTTCAGGTAATTCTTTTAATACAGCACCTGCATGTGAAGGCTCAAGATGGGCTAAAATAATTGCACAGGTTTGAGGATGTTCATTTCTCATAAAATTTGCAATTGTCTTTGAATCAAGAAGACGAATAGCATCTAATCCTCCACCACCCTCCTCTTCGCTCGGCAAAGCCAATCTCTCCATTACCTCCTGAACCCTCCACGGCTCCAATGCCTTTTCAAGAACCTTTTTCACATAATCCCTGCCACCCGATACAAACCCACCCTCACCTGAAGATGCCTCGCCGTAGAATTCCTCCGATACATTATCTATAACGTCAGATGTAATATTGCTCACCTTAGTCATATAATTACCAATCAACTGGATATCCCTATCATCAAAGTTCTTCAGAATCTTCGATGCCAGTTCATCTCCGAGCGATACTAAAAGTGCTGCTGCCTTTTCAGGACCTGTAAGTTTTTCAGCCATTTATTATTTCCTCTCCCTCAGCCATTTTCTTAAAAGTTCTGCAGTCCTTTCAGGATGTTCAACTGCAAATTCATGGACCTTCTTCCTAAACTCTTCTTTTGTAATTTTTAGAGACGGAGGCATTTCGCCAATTGCAGCCTCTATCTCCGCAACTGTCCGTGGCAACATTTCGGGTGCAGCAGCCTCTCTGCCGACTGCGGTTAATAACTGTAAAATTGGTTTTACTACAAATATAAATGCCAGAACTGCTACAATTCCTATTACTGAATATTTTATCACAGCTATCCAGAACTGTCTATTTGCCTCAGCCTTCATCTCCTTCTTTTCTTCCATTATATCTATTGTATCAAAAGGAATATTTGTTACCTCAACCTTATCCCCTCTCTCCTGACTGAAACCAACTGCAGTCTTCACAATCTCTACATACTTCTTCATATCTTCAGGATTTCTCTGTATGTACTTCCTTTCATCCTCACCCTTTGCCCCCTTTACTTCCTCATATGAGCCGTCAACCATGACCGCCACTGACAATCTCTTAACCTTGCCTATAGGCTCAACCACCTTTTTAACAACTTTATTTATCTCATAGTTTATTGTCTCGCTGGTCTTCTGCGACTTTGGAGGAGTTCCTGCAGACTGTGTCATAGGCATGGCACCTGGTATGTTTGACTGAACCCCTGGAATACCTCCCACTGCACCTGCACCCTGTGAACTCTCTTCTGTTCTCTGCTCACTCCTTGCAACCTGACTATCAGGGTCATAATTTTCCTCCATCCTCTCTACCTGAGAGTAATCCACATCTGCAGTCACCCTGACAATAGCCTTGTTTCTACCGAGGACATCTTCAAGCATTGTCTGGACCCTTGACTCCAATGTTTTTTCTAAATTTTGCTGATACTCCATTTGAGATGAAGTAAGTTTGGCTGCCTGAGATAAATCTCTTCCGCCTGATAAGATATTACCGTGCATATCCACAACTGTTATATCTGCAGGGTCAAGCCCTTCAACGGCACTTGCAACAAGATGGGCAATACCCTGAACCTGATTCTCTTTAAGCCTTTTACCTGCCTTGAGCTTTAGAATTACAGAGGCTGTAGTCCTTTTCTGGTCTTCTTTAAATAATACCTTCTCAGGAATGGTGATATGAACCCTTGATTGCTCCACCTCTGTAAACTTATTTATAGTTCTTGCAAGCTCCCCCTGAATTGCCCTCTGGTAATTGAGTTTCTGGACAAATTCCGTCATGCCAAAACTCGTCTTATCAAATATCTCAAAACCGACGCCACTCCCCTGAGGCAGCCCCTCCCCTGCTAACTGTAATCTCATCTCATAAACATCTCTGGATGAAACCATTATTGAAGTGCCATCGGCTGATATCTTATATTGAATCCTTTTATCTTTAAGTTTTGAAATAATAGCTGATGCATCTTCTGAGGAAAGATTTGAGTAAAGCAGCTGGAAATCCTGCTTTTGTGCCAGAAATATCATTACAACCATTGCAGTCAATACAATGCCGGCGGCAGCAAAAATTGCAATCCTTCTTCCGGCTGGAATTTTTTCAAGAGCTTCCTTGAGCTGATTCAAAAAACTTTTTAAAGATTCAAACATAATACCCCCCAAAAGAGTTAATGAGTTAGTGAGTTAAAAAATCTTCAACTCCTAAACTCATGAACTCATCAACTTCTTATACCTGCATCCTCATGACTTCCTGATACGCCTCAATAATCTTATTCCTCACCTGCGTCATCAGTCGAAAAGAGACACTTGCCTTTTCCATAGAAATCATTACATCATGGATATTCTCTGCCCTTCCCAATGCTAAATCCTTTGCAGCCTTCTCTGCCTCATTTTGAAGCCTATTAACCTCACCTATAGACTCCTTCAAGACATCACCAAAAGGTTTTTCCACCTTTTCAGTATTCAGCCCATTTTTCCCGTCAAGAGAAAAACCTGAAATGCCGCCTATTCTTGACTTAATCCCTATGTCTTCCATAATATACAGTAGGCAGTAAGCAGTAGGCAGTAGGCAGTTTTTCTTACTGCTTACTCCTTACTCCATACTGCATACTCCTCTTTACCTTCCCCCAATATCCAGTGCCCTCTGTGCCATAGACTTGGAGTTGCTGATGGCTGTCACATTTGCCTCATACGCCCTCGTCGCTGACAGCATATCAACCATCTCTTCCATAAGATTAATGTTTGGCATGGCAACATATCCATCAGGATTTGCATCTGGATGGCTTGGATCAAATACCATTTGTGGCTCCCTTTTATCTTCAACTACCTCTGTAACCTTAACTTCACTCACTGTCTGAGATTTCAATACATCATCAAATCCACCAACTGGAACTGCAGTAAAGACCGGGCTCTTTTTCTTATAAGGACCCCCTTCAGGTGTCCTTGTAGTATTTACATTTGCGAGATTACTGGATACAATATCCATTCTCTTCTTCTGGGCTGTTAATCCTGATGCACTAACTTTTAAAGATGTAAACAAATCCATCAGAACCTCCTCATGGAACGCAGATTTTCGCAGATGACATCCCTGCTGTCATTCTGAGCGGAGCGAAGAATCTCAAAACCGAGATTCCTCACTTCGTTCGGAATGACATTTCTGCGTTTATCTGCGTCCAAAAAAAATTTCATTTGCTTCCTCCTTGGTCAATGACATATTTCAAACCTTCAAACTTCTTCAATACAAGCTGAGCTACTGCATTATACATGATTGTATTCTCTGCCATTTTCGTAACTTCTTTATCAATATCTACATTATTCCCATCTATACCCGAAGGTGAGTTGTCAATATTTATCTCAGGACTTATATTCTCAATATCCCTTACCCCTCCGGGGAGATGATTGTCATTAGTCTTTTTCAATCCATTACCTGAGCTACTATCTGCTGCAGCCCTCAATTGTTCTTCAAATGAAATGTCAACAGATTTATAATTCGGTGTATCAATGTTTGCTATATTTGAAGATATAATATTGTGCTTCTCCGACCTTAAATCAAGAACCTTCTTAAAAATGTCTATATTCCCGCCATAAATTTTTGAAATATCCATAATTAATCTCCCAAATTTCAATCTTGCGATTATTAGTTGCAAATAGGATGCCCAAACTTAAAATAAATACAACCCCTGTAATTTCATAATGTTATAATTCTTTAATGGGAAAAAAATTCCCCTTTTTCAAATTTCAGACTCCATTTTTTACAAATAAGGTCATTAATTTGACACGAACAAAGACTTGAACACGAATAACACGAATGGGACAAATTACACGAATAACTACAATTACAGAAAATATTTTTACTTTCAATTTTAATTTTTATTCGTGCCATTCGTATATTCGTGAAATTCGTGTTCCAGAATTTTATAATTTCCTATACATGAACAAACAGGAGGGTTTTGATTGGAATAGAGGAGCAAATCAGAGTATGACTATTTTGTTATAATTATCTTAGTAAAATCAGCAAGTTCGCCATATAATCTTGATATATTGCTTAAGAGATTTAATCTGTTTTCTCGCAGGGATTTATCTTCAACCATTACCATAACTTTATCAAAAAATTTATCTACCAAACCCCTTATCTCGGCAATCTTTTTCATGGCATCAAGATACATTTTTTCCTTAACCAATTTTTCCACATCACTTTTAATATTGATGAAACTGTCATGCAATTCTCTCTCAGCATCCTCCTTGAACAGAGCTGGGTCAGGGTTATCATAATTGTTCTCTTTTACTATATTTGCTACTCTCTTAAATGCAATAGCCAATGGCTCAAAATAAGGCAGTGTCTTAAGCTCTGACAATGCTTTCACCTTTTTTACATCATCAAGAACATCATCAAATCTTGCAGAGAAAACCGCATCAACAACATCATGGGAAAAACCTTCTGATACCAACTGATTCTTAAGCCTTGATTTAAAGAAGTCTATAACTTCCTTTTTTATCTCTCCACTATTCCTTTGAATTTTTTGTCCAGACGCATCTATCCCCTTATCTATTAAATCTGATATGGAAATTTGATACCCATTACCTAAAATTATGTTTGCAATGGCAAGGGTTTGTCTTCTTAATGCATAAGGGTCTTCTGAACCGCTGGGAATAAGTCCAACACCGAAACAACCAACAATCGTATCTATTTTGTCAGCCATACTGACGGCCGCACCTGCATGACTCTCAGGTAATTTATCACCAACAAATCTTGGAAGATAATGTTCATAAATTGCATTTGCCACCTCATGTTTTTCTCCTGAAAGCCTTGCATACTCCCTTCCCATTATCCCCTGCAAATCAGGAAACTCATAGACCATCTGAGTAACCAAATCAGCCTTACACAAGAATGCAGCCCTTTCAGCACTCTCCTTTGAGGGAGGGACTATTTTATCAGTTATATATTGAGTAAGTTTAACTACACGCTCAACCTTTTCATAATATGTTCCGAGTTTATCCTGAAAGACCACAGACTTTAATTTCTCTGTATAATCATTCATAGGTTTCTTTCTATCTTCCTCATAGAAAAACCTTGCATCCGAAAACCGAGCCTTAAGAACCCTTTCATAGCCCGCCTTCATAATAGCAGGATTCTTTACCTTATTATTACTAATGGCTATGAAATTTGGCAGGAGACTTCCATCGGAATTTATAATAGGGAAATATCTCTGGTGTTTTTTCATGACAGATATGAGGACTTCTTTGGGGAGTTCAAGATACTCCTTTTCAAATTCACCCAAAATTGGGCATGGATATTCAACAAGATGGGTAACAGCATCCAACAAGTCTGAATCCTCATAAAGACTTCCGCCAGCCTTCTTAGATAGCTTACCTGCCTCTTTCAGGATGATTTCTCTACGCTCAATATGATTAAAAATGATGTAATTTTCTTTTGTCTTTTTCTTGTAGGATGTAAAATCTTTGACTGTAAATATCTTAGGGCTTAAAAACCTATGCCCAAAAGATTTATTACTGCTCTTTACACTATCAAGTTTAAGCTTGACTACACCGCCATTATAAATAGCAAGAATCCAATGAACAGGCCTTACAAATTTTACACTACCATCCCCCCATCTCATATACTTCGGGAAATGAATAGCAAATATCAATTTATGTAAGATTTCAGGAAGGATTTTCTTTGCTGTCTCTCCCTTATCCTCCTTTATAGCACAGAGATACTCCCCCTTCTCTGTTTTTTCTATCTTTAAATCCTCAACCTTTATGCCCTGGTTTTTTGCAAAACCAATAGCGGCTTGAGTTGGAGCCCCTTTATCATCAAAAGAGACCCTCTTGGGAGGACCCATTACCTTACTAACAACCCCCTCCTGTCTCTCAGAGAGGTTTTCAACCAAGAGAACAAGCCTCCTCGGTGAACCGAAGACCTTTATCTGCTCATAAGAGAGCCTGTTTTCCGTAAAAATCTTTTTTGATAATTCCTCAACCCTGCCGATTGCAGGATTTAAATATACAGAAGGAATCTCTTCCGTTCCTATTTCTAAAAGTAGTTCTTTTGACATATTATTATTTAAAAAGTATTAGCCGCAGATTAACACGGATAAACACAGATAAAACAAATAACTAAATTCTTTTTCTTTTCATTTAAAATATGATTCAGGGAAGGCATCCCCCATATCACATGCCTTTTGTAAATCAGAAATAGCCCTGCCTATCTTTTAGAAGCATCTAAAATAGTTATCCCTACAAGCTCGTCCTCTTTATATCTGAGCAATACTCCATTTTCTAACATCTCCGAATCTGTTGCCTTTTGAGGTCTCTTAAAACTTATATAAAGCACATCTGCTTCTTTATCATAGTCCATCCACATCCTGGTCTCTGGTAATTTGATGAAATGAGAAACCATCTCGGTTATTTCTTTCAAGGTCTTATTTATTTCTGCAGTTGCCATAAAATCACCTCCTGATTTATTTTATCACACTGCTTTTTCCAAGCAATCCTGCATTATCTTTTTAGAACAAAAGAAAAAGATTAAGGAGAATG
>Ga0209521_10004539_pt1 | contig 11053 bp, 8 predicted proteins | sample Rifsed19ft4_FD_184016 | JGI IMG/M metagenome (GOLD analysis project Ga0209521, IMG submission 184016) | Soil microbial communities from Rifle, Colorado, USA - sediment 19ft 4 (version 2) | ecosystem: Environmental > Terrestrial > Deep subsurface > Rock core/Sediment | place: Rifle, Colorado... | reverse complement strand
TTGAGAGGGCATCAAAATATCTATCAAAGGATGACGTGATAAACAAAAGGATTAAGGATATGAAGCTCTACAAGAAGCTTTATGAAAAAGGGAGAGATGCATGGAATAAGGGGGGGATTGAAAAATATGATGAGATGGTCTTTGTGCCTGATGGATTCTATATAGATAAATACGAAGTAACTAATTCACAGTATAAGAGATTTATTGATAAAAACCCTAACCTTGCTCCACCATCCCACTGGAAGAAAGGGATATATGAGGAGGGAAAGGATAACTATCCTGTTGTGAATGTCAACTGGTATGTGGCGGCTATGTATTGCAAAGCTATAGATAAACGTCTTCCAACTGAAGAGGAATGGGAGAAAGGTGCCCGTGGGGAAAAGGGGTTTGAGTACCCGTGGGGAAATATATTCAGGAGTGAGATTGTAAACAGCGATGAGGCAGGCTTTGGGAGACCAACGCCGGCGGGGAGCTTTGAAGATGGTAAAAGCCCTTACGGAATTTATGATATGGCTGGGAATGTAAAGGAGTGGACAGATAGTGAATATAAAGATGGGAATAATCAATCCCCATCCCACGGAGAGGGTTATAGAATAATACGGGGCGGCTCTTTCAAGTTAGGAATGGAAGAGGTTAAAACAACAAAGAGGGGATATGCCTCACCTGTATATACAGACATAGATGTCGGTTTTAGATGTGCAAAGAGCAAGCAATGAGCAATGAGTGCTGAGCAACGAGTAAATAAACTCATTGCTCGTTGCTCATTGATAAGAGAGGAGGTATTCTTAAATGAGGGTAGTAATAGGTTTAATCGCTTTTATTTCTCTACTTTGGATTAAGAATGGAGAACTTGCCGCAGCAGGTAAGGAGATTAAATGCGAGGAGATGGCTCAGAAAAAATTTCTCCAGATGCTGGAGAAAGAAAAGGGGAAACTCGTTATTGTAGATTACAGAACACCTGAGGATTATTATTATAAGGGGCATATCTTCGGTGCCATTCTACTTTCACCAAAAGATAAGGATTTCTTACAACAGAGGCTGGATTACCTTGCGGTGCAATGGAAAAGAAATAGTAAGACCGCTGTTATTGTTGATAATGAGGGGAGAGAGGCTAACATTTTTTGCAGGAATATGAAGCTGTCAACAAAGTATGAACATATATATAGCCTTAAAGATGGCATGAGGCTCTGGACATTGCCGCTTGAAAAAGGGAATATGCCACTACCGGGAACAAAAGAAAAGATTAGGGAGAAAAAGGGGAAAGGTAAAAAATTATGAAAACAAAATGGTTCTATAGTTTGCTGTTTGTTATCATCTTTTCAGTTTTAGTCCTACCCCTCCTAACCTCCACTTGCAAAGCGGAGGTATCAGCAGGGGAAGATGTTCCCAAGAACCCTGACTATGTCTTTGCAGTCTGTCAGGATATAGTGGATGGGAATACTATAGAAGTTGATATCCTCGGCATGAAGAGAAAACTCAGATTGATTGGTGTAAATGTTGGTGGGATTATTAACGGGATAAAAGGAATATTCAATATTGGACCAGTTGGATACTTAAAAAAAACCGTAAAAGGAAAAAAGCTTTACCTTGAATTTGAGGATAACTGGACTGATTCGTCGGGTATTTTACGCGCCTATGTGCATCTTAAAGAGGATGATACTTTTATAAATCTTGAAATGATAAAGCAGGGATATGCATCAGTTGACAGGAAGAGCAAGTATAAATATAAAGGGGAATTTGAAAAAGTGAAGAGATGAAGTCAGAAGCCAGTATGCAGTATGCAGTAAGCGGTAAGCAGAAAAACCATCTATTTGATACTGCCTACTGCCTACTGCCTATTGCCTACTTATTAGTTCTTGTCTCTTGCCTCTTACTTCTTACCTCTGATATCTATGCTGCCGAACACTTCTCCGAGCCGATTATACAGGATGGGCATAAAAAGGTTATTCGTTCTCTATCCTTTTCTCCAGATGGTAATATCATTGTCTCCGGAGGGCTTGATAGAACCATTAAATTATGGGATGCCCATAAGATGTCCCTTTTAACGACCCTTTCCGGACATACAGGTTCTGTTAATTCAATTGCTATCTCCCCGGATGGCGGATTACTTGCGTCAGGGGGGGATGATAAGATTGTGAGGCTCTGGGACATTAAAAAGAGAAGCAGCATCGCTGCATTATCGGGTCACAATGGGTCTGTCTTTTCTGTTGCCTTTTCCCCGGATGGCGGATTACTTGCGTCAGGGGGGGATGATAAGATTGTGAGACTCTGGGACATTGAAAAGAGAAGCAGTATCGCTGCATTATCGGGTCACAATGGGTCTGTCTTTTCTGTTGCCTTCTCACCGGGAGGGAATATCCTTATCTCTGCAGGTGGTGACGCTGCCATCGGGATATGGGATGTAAAAAAGAGAACCCCCCAATTTCTTACAGGGCATAGTGGTGCAGTCTATACAGTTGCATTTTCTCCTGATGGAAGACTCCTTGCATCAGGAGGTGATGACGAAACTATAAAATTATGGGACATTAAGAATATGAAAATAGTTGAGACCCTCTTTGAACATCATGAGAGGGGCTTTCACCCCATCTATAACCTCCGGTTTTCATCAGATGGAGAGATTCTGGCAACAGCTGGTGCCTATCCCAATGTCCATTTATGGGACATAAAGAAAAAGATGGTTGTAAAGATGCTTTACGATAATTCCCACGCAGTTTATTCTGTGGATTTTTCACCCAAAGAGAGAATAGCGGTCTCCGGGGGATGGGATACAACTATCAAGCTCTGGGATATCACCACAGGCACAAAGACTCATATTTTTGAAAACCGCATCAGACAGCTATATCTACAATCTTTTACCATGGATGGAAGAGTTTTGACTATCGGGAGCTGGGATAAAGCAATTAAAATCTGGGACCTTCGCGGTGAACTGAAAAATCTTTTTGAAAAACAGGATGGGCTTATTGAATCTGTGGCTCTATCTGAGGATAATCGGATGCTCGCAGCAGGATACAGGGATAACACAGTGAAGATATGGGATTTTGAAAACTTGTCCCTGCAAGGTTTTAGCAGGGAGAGAATTCCTCTTGCTGTCTTTAAGGGGCATGAGAATTGGCCTATATGTATAGAGTTTTCACCAGGAAGAAGTGTAGTGGCATCGGGTGGGCTGGATAGGACAGTGAGGCTCTGGGATATTTACAAGAAAGCCCCTATCGCAACCCTTAGAGGTCATAATGAGTCGATTAAGTCACTAAATTTTTCCCCTGATGGAAACACTCTTATCTCAACAGGATGGGGCGGAGAAATGATTACATGGGATATAAATCTGCAATCCCCTGTTGATACTTTTAAAGGGTATAATGGCATAACACATCTCGCCAGATTTTCCCCTGACGGCAAGTATGTGGCAATTGTAACAAAGGAGAATATTATCCACCTTATCAGCATAGATGGAAGATCAATACATAACCTATCCAGCAAAAAGGAGACTATAAATTCTATTGCCTTCTCTCCTGACGGCCATCTCCTTGCTATCGGCGATGGAGCAAATATGGTGAGTCTATGGAGGCTTTCAGCTTTCAGCTTTGAGCTTTCAGCTTCATTTGCAGGGCATAGTGATTCTGTTTATGCGGTAGCCTTTTCTGCCGATGGAAAGAGATTGGTATCAGGCAGTGAAGACCATAGTATAAAGGTGTGGGATATAGAAAAGGGGACACCGCTTATGACTCTTTTGGCTATAGAGAAGGATGATTTTTTAGTCTGTCTATGGGATAATAATTATATTGCATCTGAAGGCGCAAAAAGGTATGTAAAAGAACAAAAACATAATTAGCCACAGATTTACACGGACTTAACAGCAAGAAGATAAGAAGATTTGAAGTTGAGAAGATAGGATAGTGTAATTTTTTTCTCATCTTCTTAACCTCTTAACTTCTCATCTTCTGTTAATATTGTCAGTGAAAGTCTGTGGCAAAGTAATTTAATATGAAAAAGATAGCGGTTTTCCACGGTGACGGGATTGGAAAAGAGGTTGTAAGAGAGACAGTAGCTGTATTAAAACTGATTGATAAAAAATATGGACTCTCTCTTGAGTTTGAAGAGGCACTTGTCGGAGGCTCTGCTTATGATGAATATAAAACACCATTACCCGATTCCTCTCTTAAATTAGCAAAAGATTCTGATGCTGTCCTTCTTGGTGCGGTTGGTGGTCCAAAATGGGATGGACTTGACTATTCAGTCAGACCTGAAAGGGCACTCCTCGGACTGAGATCAGAGCTTGGGCTCTTTGCAAATCTACGCCCTGCTATAGTTTATCCTGCACTTGTGCAGGCATCTACTCTTAAAAAGGAGATAGTTGAAGGGGTTGATATAATGGTAGTGAGGGAACTGACAGGGGATGTGTATTTTGGAAAACCGCGTGGTGTGGAAAAACTTTCTGACGGCAGTGAAAAAGGTATAAACACTATGGTTTATACAACACCTGAGATTGAAAGGATTGCAAAAATAGCCTTTGATGTTGCAAGAAAGAGAAATAAAAAAGTAACTTCAGTTGACAAGGCGAATGTTCTTGAATGCACAGAATTATGGAGAAAAGTAGTTACAAAAGTCCACAAGGACTACTCTGATGTGGAATTAAATCATATGTATGTGGACAACTGCTCTATGCAGTTGATAAGATACCCGAAACAGTTTGATGTGATAGTTACGACAAATTTGTTCGGGGATATTCTGAGTGATGAGGCTGCTATGCTGACAGGCTCAATAGGAATGCTTCCCTCTGCAAGCCTCGGCTCAAGGATTTCATCTTCAGGCTCACCGATTGGCATGTATGAGCCGATACACGGCAGTGCGCCTGATATAGCAGGAAAGGATATTGCCAATCCCATAGCCACAATACTCTCAGCATCAATGATGCTTAAATATTCTTTAAATTCAGAAAAGGCATCATCTGATATAGATAATGCAGTCTTGAATATCCTTAACAAGGGCTACAGGACAAAGGATATTTACGAAGACGGGAAAAAGTTAGTCGGGACAAAAGAGATGGGGAGATTAATAGGAGAGGAAATTTTGAATGAAAAAAGATAAATATACAGTGGCGGTTGTCGGTGCCACGGGGGCTGTCGGAAATGAAATGGTTTCCATACTGGAGGAGAGGAACTTCCCTGTAGGTGATTTAAGATTATTAGCCTCTGAAAGGTCAGAAGGGAAACAGATAGAGTTCAAAGGGAAAAAAATAAAGGTTCGTAAACTGACAAAGGACTCTTTTAAAGGTGTAGATATTGCCCTCTTTTCTGCAGGTGCATCAAGAAGCTTAGAGTTTGCACCTGAGGCTGTTAAGTCGGGTGCAGTTGTTATAGACAACAGCAGTGCATTCAGGATGGAGCCGGATGTCCCTCTTGTTGTACCAGAGGTAAACAGTCATGCCCTCAAAAAACATAAAGGTATAATTGCAAATCCAAACTGCTCAACCATCCAGATGGTGGTTGCCCTGAAACCTATCCATGATGCTGCTCAGATAAAGAGGATAGTGGTATCTACCTATCAGGCTGTCTCAGGCACAGGTAAAAAGGCAATATCCGAGCTTGAGCAGCAGACGAGAGATTTATTCAGCCTTAAAGAGGTTACTGTAAGTGTCTATCCGCATCAGATAGCCTTCAACTGCATTCCACAGATAGATGTATTCATGGACAATGGCTATACAAAGGAAGAGATGAAGATGGTAAATGAGACAAAGAAGATAATTGGAGATGATTCTATAAGGGTTACGGCTACAACTGTAAGGGTTCCTGTTTTTGCAGCACATTCTGAATCTGTAAACATTGAAACACATAAAAAGATAACCAGAGACAAAGTATGGGAGCTTCTATCAAAGGCTCCGGGTGTTGAGGTAGTGGATGACCCAAATAATTCTATTTATCCTCTGGCAATCAATTCCGCAGGAAGGGATGAGGTGTTTGTCGGAAGAATAAGAGAGGATGAGTCAATAGATAACGGCATAAATATGTGGATAGTCTCTGACAATCTGAGAAAGGGTGCGGCATTGAATGCTGTCCAGATTGCAGAGATTTTAATAAACGAAGGTTTAGGTTGAGGCTAAGGTTAAGGAGAAAAAATCCTTAATCTCGACCTTGACCTTAACCTCAATTAAATGGGAGGGTTAATTATGGTAGAAAACATTAATACCCAAACTGGGGCGGTTCAAATATCAGCAAAAGATATTGCTGAATTTAAAGAACTCCTGAAAGAGGCATCAACGGAGAGAAAGACCCTTCAGATGCTCGTGGAGTATATTGAGAAGAATAAGGATACTGTATCTCAGCACGGCATGGCATTAAAAAAGATTGAAGAGAAGATGCCGATTATAACTAAATTCGTTGAGAAGATAGACCAGAGGACAGAGGATGTGAGGAACCTTGAGATAAGGATTAAAGAATCACAGAGGACTACGACTGAGCTGGATTCTACTGTCCGTAATGCAAAGAGGGAGATGGACAATGTCAACCTCCTCTCAGAGAGGATAAGCAGCAAGATTAAGGCATTATCACAGCAGAGGGTTCTTGTGGAAAAGGCAAACGAAGAGGCAGGGAGGCTGAATATCTTAATCTGGGATATGGAATCAAAGATGAAGAAACTCTCTGAAGAAAACAAACTGGTCAAGAAATCCGAAAAAAACATAATAAGACTTGAGGAGATGTTTGAAAAGACATCATCAAGGATGGAAGAGATAGACAACTTCAAAAATCTCATGGGCAATGCAGAAGAAAAGATTGGTAAACTCTATGATTTAAATAAAGAGCTTGATTCAAAGGTATCAAGGCTGTTAAAGGAAAAAGAAGCTATTGAAACATTCAGCCATGATGCAGGAAGGCTCAAGGTGATGCTTGAAAACATGCAGAGAGACACCGATACCCTGCTGAAACAGAATATTGCCATAGGTGAAATGAGGAAGGAAGTTGACGTCCTTAATAAGGATATAAACGGTATAAAGATTGAGACTAAAAATATCGCCCTTAAAGAAGATATGATAAAGAAGGTAAGCAACAGGCTAAAAACTCTTGATGCATTGAATACAGAGGTTGAGACGAATATAGCAAGGGTTAAGGAAGACAGGGAAATCGTTGCATCTACAGAGGAAAAGATAAACAGGCTCAATACATTCCTCATTGAAAACATTGGAAACAAGATGAAGCTCCTTAAGGATGAACTGGCTACAATAGACCATGCCAGAGAAAAGATGGAACAGGTTAACAGGCTGGTTGAAGAAACAGAGAAGAGGCTTGAGAAGTTCTATCAGGATTTAAAGATTGCCGATGAGGTAGAGGAAAATTATAAAAAGTTAAACGAGGTTTATGAAATATCCAAGACCCAGCTTGACGACCTGACTAAAAAGAGGCTTCTCGTAGAGCAGGTAGAAAGGAAGGTAAATGACTTAAGCTCTACTATAATCAGTCTTGATGTAAAGATGGAGAGCCAGCTGCAGAGAAAGGCATTGATAGAAAAGCTTGAAAAGAAGTTAGACGGCCTTGACTATTTCATAGAGGATGCAAATATAAAAGCGGATAAGATTTCAAAGAAGATTGAATTTCTTGAAAGTGTGGATAAGAAGATGGAGGACTTAAAAGAGCTGACAAAATTGGTAGAGGAAAAGATACTTGATACAACAAAGGAAAAGTCAGCCATAGATGCACAGGAAAAGAGGATAAATAATCTTACATCCAAATTAAGCATCATGGAAGACAGCGTCAGTTCAAAGCTGAGAGAACTTCAGGATGGAAAGACAGATATGGAGAAACTGTTAAAGATGAAAGACAGCCTTTCACTTATCATTGAGGATTTAGACAAGAGGCTTTTAGAGATAAATAAGAGGTCTGATGATGTAAAGAAGACAGAAGACAAGCTATCCATCCTATCCTCCTCTCTGTCGGATATAGAAAAAAGAATGGTAATGGTTAAAGAAGAAGAGGAGTTTGTTGTGGATACCGAGAAAAAGATAAACTACCTTTCCTCCCTCTCTGAAAATATAGACGGCAAAATTGTGAAGATATTGGAAGAAGGAGATATGGTCAAAAGGATTCAGGAAGAACTATCTTCCCTTGATGCCCATATTCAGGAGATTAAGGATGAGACGAAAAAGATAGAGAGAGAAAAAGAAGGATTCAAGGAGATAAGCGAAAAGATTGATAAGCTAAATTCAATAATGGGAGAGGCTGAGGGAAAGATTGAGCAGTTGAACAACAGGATGTCGCTTATCAACAAGACAGAGAAGAGATTAAATGATTTAAGTATCATGGCAGAAGATGTAAAGATAAGAATAAAGGCATTATCTGATGAAGACAGGGTAATTACAAGGGCAGGAGAGCAGATTGCAGAACTCAGGTTCTTACTAAGTGAAGTGGAGAAAAAGATTGGTGAATTGAAGATAACGGAGAGAGAAGGGGAATAAAGAAAAGGTTAAGGTTGAGGCTGAGGTTGAGGTTTAAGGTTTTCTTAACCTTAGCCTTAGCCTTTTTAATTAGAGGAGAATATGAAAGCAGGAAAAATTGGTGTTATTGGCGGCAGTGGTCTTTATGACATGCCAGATTTAAAAAATGTAAAGTCAGTTAAGGTAAAGACTCCTTTTGGGGATCCTTCAGATAATTATATCCTCGGAACCCTGAATAACAGAGAGATGGTCTTTTTGCCGAGGCATGGGAAAGGGCACAGGATACAGCCTACAGAGCTTAACTTCAGGGCTAACATATACGGGATGAAAAAGCTTGGTGTTGAATGGATTATTTCAGTGAGTGCTGTAGGGAGTATGAAGGAGGAGATTGCACCGGGTAACATAGTTGTGCCAGACCAGTTTATTGACATGACAAAGAGACGTATCAGCACATTTTTTGGAAATGGCATTGTAGGTCATGTAGCATTTGCAGACCCTGTGTGTGATGACCTTCATAATATTATCTATCAGGCAGGGCTTGATGCATCTGCTACAATGCATAAAGGCGGAGTGTATATATGTATTGAGGGGCCGCAGTTTTCCACACGGGCAGAATCATTAACCTACCGCAAGTGGGGGGTAGATGTTATAGGAATGACAAATGTCACTGAGGCAAAACTGGCAAGGGAGGCCGAGATATGTTATGCAACAATTGCACTTGCAACTGATTATGACTGCTGGCATGAGGCAGAGGAGGATGTAACAGTAGAGGCAATACTTGAGATACTCCATAAGAATGTAACCACTGCCCAGAATATAATTAAAAATGCTGTAACAAAAATAGGTTCGGAAAGAAAATGCTCATGTAAGAATGCCCTCCAGAATGCAATTCTGACTGCAAAAAATAAGATACCTAAAAAGACGAAGAAAGATTTGGAATTAATTATAGGGAAATACTTAAAATGACAAATAAGAAATCAAAGGAGTTATTCAAAAAGGCAAAGCAGATAATCCCCGGCGGCGTCAACAGCCCTGTCAGGGCATTTAAGTCTGTTGGAGGCGAACCGTTATTTATCAAAAAAGCATCAGGTTCAAGAATCTATGATATAGATGGAAATGAATATATAGATTATGTAGGGTCATGGGGGCCAATGATTGTCGGACACTCCAATCCTAAAGTAGTTTCAGCACTTAAGAAGGCTATTGTCAATGGTACAAGTTATGGTGCACCTACTGAATTAGAGGTTCAACTGGCAGAGATGGTAATAAAGGCATTCCCATCAATAGAGATGGTCAGGATGGTGAATTCAGGGACAGAGGCGACAATGAGTGCCATAAGGCTTGCGAGGGCATATACAAAGAGAAACAAAGTAATAAAATTTGAAGGGTGTTACCATGGTCATGTGGACAGCCTTCTGGTTAAGGCAGGGTCAGGTGCAGCAACATTAGGGCTTCCGGACAGCCCCGGCGTTCCTCCTGATTTTGCAAAGAATACAATCACAATTCCATTTAATGATATAGAGAGAGTAAAAGATGTCCTAAAAAAAGAGGGTGAAAAAATTGCCTGTATAATACTTGAACCGGTAATAGGAAATATTGGAGTTGTCCCTCCAAAGAAGGGCTTTTTACATGGGTTAAGAGAAGTTACAAAAAAATATGGAATCGTCCTTATATTTGATGAAGTAATGACAGGCTTCAGGGTTGCATATGGCGGGACACAGGAGCTATACAATATAAAGGCAGACCTCACATGCCTTGGCAAGATTATCGGAGGGGGGCTTCCTGTTGGTGCTTATGGCGGTAAGAGGGAGATTATGGAGATGGTAGCACCAGCCGGACCAGTCTATCAGGCAGGGACACTATCAGGAAATCCACTTGCGATGACTGCCGGCATAGAAACCCTTAAGATATTATCAAAATCAGGTGTCTATAAAAGATTAAACAATATTTCTGAGAAATTATGTAAAGGAATGGAATATGGGGCAAGAGAGTCTGGAATCGCTGTTTATTCAGCACGGGTAGGCTCAATGTTCTCTATGTTCTTCACAGACAAAGAAGTAATAGACTACACAACAGCAAAAACTTCAGATATAAATAGGTTCTCTAAATACTTCTCCCTGATGCTGAAAGGGGGCATATATTTAGCCCCCTCCCAGTTTGAGGCAGGCTTTGTATCTCTTGCACATTCTGATAGTGATATTGACATGACAATAGAGGTAAATCGCAAATCCCTCAAAGAAATATAATTTATCTTGATACGCTGTAAATCTCTTCCCTTTCTACATCCTCCTTCAACTTCGTAAATATCATCCTCCCTGCTGTTGTCTGAAGGACACTGCTTACAACCACCTCTACACTCTTTCCGATATCCCTGCGGGCATTATCAACCACAATCATTGTCCCATCATCTAAGTAACCAATCCCCTGATTATATTCCTTGCCCTCCTTGAGAATATAAACATTCATTATCTCGCCTGGCAGTACTACCGGTTTAACAGCATTTGCCAATTGATTTATATTGAGAACAGGAACCCCCTGAAGCTCGGCTACCTTATTCAGGTTAAAATCATTTGTAACTACCTTCCCGCCAATCTTCTGGCAGAGTGCTACAAGCTTTCCATCCACTTCCCT
>Ga0209521_10004537_pt1 | contig 11054 bp, 11 predicted proteins | sample Rifsed19ft4_FD_184016 | JGI IMG/M metagenome (GOLD analysis project Ga0209521, IMG submission 184016) | Soil microbial communities from Rifle, Colorado, USA - sediment 19ft 4 (version 2) | ecosystem: Environmental > Terrestrial > Deep subsurface > Rock core/Sediment | place: Rifle, Colorado... | reverse complement strand
TGCCTCATAACTTCCCTATTTGCCATCATATAGTGTTGCCGGCTTCTACTCTTAATCTTAGGGTCTAAAAGCCATTCCGGGATTGCCCTTTGAGAAGGTACTATCGCATGAACCCCTGATGAATAATATTTTGACATTCCCTTTACAATATGCCTGAGGGGAAAACAGGCGATAATCACATTAGGTTCGCCACCGCCAAGCATCTCCTGATAGATAGGTAATGTTCCCCGTGACACATTTATCAGACTCCTTACTTCATCATCTTCTGTAAAGCACTTTCTATTATGAATAATAAGATTTTCATGTGCATCGTAAAGCTCATCAAATGTATAGGGAATATCTATCTCAAGTATAGACAAAGACTTAAATAGCCTTTCGAGGTGTTCCCAAAGCTTGAAGGTATGTTTGTTAAAGGTTCGCATCATTTCAAATGCCATATCCCCGAACATCAAGGCACTGTCATATATACTTAATCTGCCTTCTGATTCAGGTATCATTTTACCGTTCCACCATACTATTCTTTCTGTCATAAATATTATGCTTCTCTAAAATACCTCAATTTATAAGCAACATCCATTTCAGATTGTGATATCTTTTTGCCTACTCCATTTAGCATTCTCTTTACATCTCTACAATCCCTTACAACATATTCAAGCCCTCTTCTTTCGAGAGATGCCGATTGATCACTTCCATACATAGACCTGTCTAAAGTAATATGCCTTTCAATGACTACTGCACCGAATGCAACTGCCAATGATGAAGGTAGTAATCCTAATTCATGTCCTGAATATCCTATGTCACAACCATATCTGTCTCTTAATACTTTTATTGTGTTAATACCACACAACTCATCAGGACATGGATATACAGATACACAGTGCATAAGAGTAAATGGTGTGTGATGTTCTCTGAATAAATTTACCACCCAGTCTATATGTTCAAAATCGGTCATGCCTGTTGAAATAAAAGTATGTTTCCCATCTTTTGCTATTGCTTCCACTAAAGGCTTATAGGTAATCATTGCAGATGCAATCTTGTTATATTTCAGATCATATTGCTTTAAAAAGTTATAAGATTCCAAATCCCATGCAGAAGCAAACCAAGGTATCCCCAATTCCTTGCAATACCTATCTATCTCATCATATTCATCTTTCTCAAACTCAAGACCTTCCTTCTGATGTCTCTGTGTAGTTCCCCAAGGGGATTCTCTTTTAGAATCAAGAAACTCCTGTGTATAGACAATATCCAAAGTTCTTTTCTGAAATTTAACAGCATTACACCCACATTCAAAAGCCATATCTATTAGCTTTTTTGCTATTTCAAGACTCCCATTATGGTTAATCCCAATTTCTGCTATGATAAATGGGATATTCACAAAACCTCCTTTCCATTATCGTGATACGTTACAGGCAATAACCCAAGACATTGCCCGTCTGTAAATTGTTTATACGTTTCATCCCCATGCTCAAAAGCAAATTCTATCCAGCCTAATATTGTTTTTGCTTTCAGATAATCAGGCATTGGTAAATCATGGTTTTCCACAACATACATTTCATCTATCTTTACTTCTTTTAATTTCTGACTATCATTAGGTAGCAACCACTTATCAGACCTACCATACTGCATTTCATATTCCGTGCATCCTCTTTTAAGGATTACAGATACCTTTTCGGATAAGTTCTCATCAATTAACTTCCTTACCTGTTTGTACCTTTCTTTGCCTTCCTCAATGCTATCAGTATAGAAATAACCACCATACAGTCCAGAAACAAAAGGTCTAACTTCTACCCCGCATTTTGAATATACATTCAACCTTTCTTCAATCTTCAGCAGATTCATAAGTTGAGACAATGTTTTGGGTCTTACAACAACTTTATAGCAGTTATGGCATCTGCTGTGGACAAAGCCATAGCATTGATTGATTATTTCAAGGAAGAAATGGCATTTCCTTGTAGGGTCTATCTTTACCACTACCCAAGGAGAGCTTTTCTGAAGTTGATAATTGACATAAAGTTTACTATTCCTGAAAAATAACTTGCCACCGTCTATCAGATGTTCAACCGGTTGGATTAACTCGACTTCCCTGTATTGTTCATAAAGATTCATTTGTCACCATCTATATCAATTTTAGACATTGCTTTGATAAGACTATCACCATATACTTTTACATTATCAATAAGATTATTTGCTTTACCTAATTTCCATATTTCAAAGAATTGCTGTGCAAAAGACGCATAGGCAACTGTTGTTAAATATTCTTTATTATCAACCTCGACCTGAATAGTATTCTCTATAACACCGACTCCCGTTATCCCTTTAGCATAATCTCCTTTCGAGATATGACAGTCAAAACCAAATATGTGCAGATTCCTTAATCCAAGGAACATTGCTATTGACATACTTGCTAAAACTACAGAACTTCCAGTATTAATTATTGTTATTTTTTTGTAGTTATTTTTAGAATACACATTTGCAAAATCAATTCCTGATTGTGCAGACGAAAAGATTACAGTTTTATAATCTTTTAATTTTTTAAATATATCTTCTTTGCATTGTGTAGCTATAATATGTGTAACATCAGGATGTATTCTACCAAATGATTCGATTACATCATCTGAGGCATCCAGGACAAGAACATAATCAGGTACAATGTCATTATTGAGACACCATTGATACATTCTTTCAATGGATATAATGATATTGCCTTGCTCTTTCATGCCTTTGATTTTATCTATATAATTATTTACTGAAGGAGCACCTCCTATAATAATGGTTTCTTTCCCTTGATGTTTGTTATGTATAACTGATATGTCTTTAAATTCAAATGATACAGCTTTTTCGATATTTTCTTTTCTCTCTTTCAATGGGAATTTACAATTAGCCGTTAAGGTTGGCATTACATTGTTCCCACTAAATACAAAATCATAAATTTCTTTACCCTGCCGTTGAACAGAATATTCATCCTTAATAAAATTGCCAGTATATTTCCATAATGATTTTATTCTTTCATCTGTATATATCTCATCCCAACCACATGCTCTCATTACATATGTCAAAGTAGTCCTATTGAATTGCCAGTTATGAGCATTTTGAAATAATGTATTCAAATCACAGGAATATAAACCAGGCACTTCTATATATAAAACTCCTTCATCTGAAAGTAATTTACTTATCCGGTCAAGTTCTTCTCCAATATCATTAAAATGTTCAAGGACATGACTTAGGATAATAAGATCAGCTTTCTTATCTAATCCTTCTAATATTTCTATGCCACCATGAAAAAGGTTAAGTCCTTTCTCTTTACCATAAGTCACATTTTCAGAACTATAATCTACTCCGTATGTATCTGCTTCATCTTTAAATAAAGACAAATGCTGCCCCATATTACAGCCAATATCGAATACAACTTTAGGCTTTATTTCAAAATCATCTATTATATTTTTAAACGCATTTGCCCTTTCTATGCCCAACTGCCATTCATCTTCCTTATCAGAACCATATTCATATATATCACGATATTCAGTCTGATAAAATTCCTCTGAACTTTCCTTTGTCATGCGTGGGGAAGCATACATAACACCACATTTAGGACATAAATTCATTGTATAGAAAATACCGTATCTATCTTTATTAATAACTTCTACCCCTTGATTATCACCACAGAAGCATAGAGCCTTCTCGAAAGCATAATCGCCACGTTTTATCTTGGCATTAAGTGTAAGCACCTTTAGGAGAAGGGGACTTGTGTCCCCCGTCTCTTTCTCTTCTACTGTATTAGACAATGAGCTTATCCATTATCATGTAGATATAACCTGCACCTGTAGCAGCAGTAACGTTGCCATCCTTGATGAAAATGTTAGTGGCAGCCCCTGCAAAATACTCCTTGTTAGCTATCTGACTTGTTATGCTTGCTAACAGGTTAAGACCATATCCTGCTGCCTGAGTATGTGCCAATGTGTTTGCCAGTAAGGTACTAAGTAATATCCGAACAGGATATTTAAAACCAGTTGCACTTGCCTGACAAATTCCAAAAGCCGATAAGTCAGCAGAACCTCCAACACACAAAACTGTGCCTGTACCACCTGCCGTTGTTATTTTGTACTTAATGTCTTTAACTACATGCAGAGCATGAAGATCAAAGCCAGTATCAATACTTGGAGCAGACGAAGACGCAGCAAACGTGAATGGCACAACAAAGGTTAAGTCTGTTCTGTTGTCGGTATTTATCTCAAAACGATGCTGCGATGGTGTCAATCCTGCAATAAACCCAGGATATCCAGTTGAAGTCATAAATGTAATATCAACCGACGTTACTGAAACAGCAGTGTAAAAGGTGATTATCCCATCAGTTATCGTGCCAGGGTTGCTTGCTGATGTTCCTTGGTCATTGCTATAGATTGTAGCTTCAGCAGGTGTACTCGCAGTCAATACCTGATAAACACCAGTATCATCAGTAAGAGCCTGTTTTGTCCGTGCATCTATCAGTTGCACATAATATTCAGTAAATGAAGCACTCATTTAGTTTTATCCTCCTTTCTAAGAATTTGCTTTTCCCCAAGCTATCCAACTTATGCTGTCCGCACTTCCTGTGGTAGCCGTGAAAGTATTTCCTGAAGAAGATGCAAGATATGGAAGTGTAGATGATCTTCCAGACATAAGCACTCCTTCAATTGTCGATAAACTTGGTACTGTAACTGTTAAGGTCGTAGTAACAGCAAGGCCAACTCCACAGGCAAATCCACTGTACTGTCCAACACTTTCCATCAGTTTGTTGTAAGTTGTTGTGTTTGTTGGTGTAATGTTAAAAGCCATTAGTCACCTCCCTTAGTCAGCCACGGCCGCTGTAAATACGTTCACCAGCCCATGATCCACACTGTTTCTTACAAGCTTGATGTTATTGCTTGTGCCTGATACACCTTCCTTGGAACGGATATCATGCAGTTCATAAATCACATTGTGCTTGATATCTTCAAATTCTTCACCAAACTTGGTTCTCTGACCCCAGTTAAGGACTCCAGCTTCAGCACCCAAAATCAGGTTATGACAGACCTGGATCGTTGAACTGACAAGAGGCATCCTGTCATATTCATAAATCAGGACTCCATCCCATGTACCTTTGTAATGTGAACCTGTGAAGAAGATACTGTCATTTGTTCCTCTTGGTGTAAGAAGAAGTTGTGCATTTCTGAAGGCTGCATCGTTTTTAATAAGGTCACGAATGGCATAGGTGTGGAAAAGACCCACATACCATTCCTCATAGTTTTTGCCGTTTACTACCCTTGTAGGTCTGACCTTTTCAGTTACACCAGTACCTTTAATCGTGCATTTCCTCTTTGCTATGCTGATAATGGAAGTTGTGAGCTGGTCTGCTGCATTGTCAACTGCTGTTAAGGCAGAAGCGTGTGTTGCATTCCAGTTTGAATCCGCAGCACCATAAAGGTATCTGCCTCTTACCCTTCCTGTACCTGCATCGCACATTCCAGCAACCACATCATCATCGTATGTTTCAGCATGTTTTGTGGTAAGTGCATGTTTAGCTTGCTCAAGAATATTAAAGCTGACCCTTTTCTGTGTCATCGGGACATCCCATATCTTGTGCAAAGTTCTTTGGTTATCTACAACAAATCTCTGGGCATAGAGGTTCATTGAACCTTCATTACCTATACCCTTTGCATTGCCTCTTACTGTACCACCTGACTGAGAAGTCGCAAAATGATATGTCATGGCATCGCCAGGCTTCTTTGTGAGGTCTTCCTGAGCTACGATTACACTATCAGGCCCCGTTCCGATAAGCCATTTCATCATTAGTTTGCCAATATACTCCTGATGACACATATCATCCCATTGCTCCGCAGAGGTAACAGCAGAATTGCCGGACGTAAGTACTTCGGTGTACGCCATTTAATCCTCCGATTTAACTAAACAACTCCTTGGTGGTTTTAGACACATATCCCTTTTGTTCTTTGAATGGGATTTGCTCATCCACAACATTGCCTAAACCATCAGGTTGTTTTTCCTTTAATTTTAGTTTTTCTTTAAATTCCTTAGTAACTTCTTCCTTAACCTCGGCTTTGAGTTTTTCCCGTATAGTAGATTCAATTTTATCCACGTCCCTGCCGTACTTATTGAAGAAGTTAAATTCCTTTAGTATTTTAATGGCTTCCTGTGCAGGTGCTTCTGAATGTAAAACCCTGTAATGCACAGCCGGGTCATTGTTAATCTGTTGGAAAGGAGCATCAGGAGCATAAAGCATTTTATAGACATAATCCTGTCCATAAATCTCCCCTGCTACCTTATTGGATGCTGTCAATCTGCCCTTAAACTCAGCATCGTTCTCTCTTTTCAGTGTTTCTGCATCAGCAAACTCTTCTCCTTCTACATAAGTTCCATCGAGCTTCTTTTGCGCTATTTCAAGACCTTTCTTTAGATTGGCATTCTCCTGATTAACGGTTGTTGCCCATTGCTGTGTATTAAAGTAACGACTCTTAAAGGGGTTATCCTCTGCCTCCCAGTCGATAGACGGCTTTACTTCAGCCTTTTCTTCTGGTGGCTTTTTCTCTTCCTTTACCTCTTCCGCTACTTTTTCTTCGGGTTTCTCTTTTACTTCCTCTGGCTTGGCTTCTTCCTCTGGCTTCTCGCTTTCTTGAGACTGAGCGACTTCCTCCTTCGGTGCGGATTGCCCTAAAAGTTCACCTAATTCCATCGGTTGATATTCAGCTACCTGTTCATCTGCCATTTCAATACCTCCTTATACCTTCCCTTCCGGGAGATGGTACATTTGTTAAGCCTTCCCATAGGGAGATGGCTAAAATCCCATTGGCTGTCTTTGATGCCAAGGAATATCTCCTATTACAAAAAATTTAGTGTTTTTTATCTTCAAAATACGCTCACCTTTCCTAAAATCATCTTCTACGCTTTCTGCTTCATTAATATGTATATTCAATCCTTCCTTTTCAAAAGCCTTAGTTGTAACCTCAGTAATGGTATTAGGATCACTAATCTTTTCGTGTTTCAGTCTTATTTCTTTCATTCGCCTTTGAACCTGCCTTTATAAGTTCTTTCTTTATGTCCGTATCAGCCTTAATAGATATCTTCTGTATCCCTGCCTGTTCTTTAAGCGTGCTTGCTGGCAAACCACCTGCCTGAAGTTCCATTTGAGCCATTTCCTGATAACCCATAAGCTGTGCAAAGGTAGCCTTCTCAAAAGCCTGTAGTTCAGACCAGACAAGGTTAAGAGATATCTTGGGATGCTCAGGTGGTGGCTGTGAAAGTTGCTCTATCTGTTTTAAGACAGCCTCTTTGCCCCTTATCTGTGACAACTGAATCATCAGAGGAAGCAAAACCATTGCATAATTAGGTGGTACATTCATGGATTTCAGAGTATCCCCTATAATCCTGAATTGCTCATCCATAATAGTTGTTGTATCTGGCATCTCCTCAATAATAATGTCATAAATGCCTTCTTTTATGGCCTGAATACCTTTTTGTGTTAGTTTTACTTGTCTTGCCTTTTTCAAATCGTCAGTTACATAAAAAATCTTCTCTTCTGTATAGTATTGCTTGATAAGTTCATAAAGAATCTTCCCTAAAATCATCCTTGTGCGTCTGAGATTCTCAAAAATAGGGGTTATGATGATGTCGGTCATGGCTTGTTTCCTCTGAAGTCCTATACCTGACCTTATTTCGGAGTGTCTTGCCATAGATTCGTCAGAAACACCCGATATCCTCATCATTGCCTGCTTGCTTTCTGCCTGTAATGCCATTTGGGACTGTGCAAGCTCGATATTTTTCTGTATTTCCCACTTATAACCCTTCCTAAACTCTAAAATCCCGTCTGGTTTGGCTGCTTCCTTCTTATAAGCATCTTTGTCCCTGATTGCATTTTCCTCTGTAAATATCTGGTTAGTATTAAGGAGATGCAATGCCTTGGAACGCCTCTTGTTTATCTCCATATTGGGGTCTTTAAGCATCCTGACCATTGAATAAGGCTCTCCATCCTTCTTTCTATGTATAAAATAAGGCACAAAGGGGAATAAATTGTGGTCGTGTGGAGTATCTCTTTCTGGTGTAAGGATAATATCTACACAGAATATAGCCATTTTCATCACAACATCAACTTTTTCGAGTATTTCAGTATCGGGGAAGGCTACAAGCAAATCTTTTTCTTTCTTTTTTGATAGTTTTGTTATATCGGTAGGGGTTGTAAGAAGTGCAATCCTTCTTAACCTATAAGTTTTATACCATATTTCTACTGGTCTGATTCTTTTAAGCCTCCAGTCCACATAATTGTTCTGTTGTAACTCCTGAGTGTCATTAACTACTGGATTGGAATTGATTAAGTTATCAAGTTCCTTGGCTTTAGCAGGCCATTTTTTCTTTGCCTTTTCCACAGACATCCATTTAGCACGACAGATATATTCAGCATCTTCGTTCCAGTCATATCTTTTGGAGTTAGGGTCAGGAAATATATTGAAACAGTCTTCATGCCTTATCTTTATCTCTGGCTGAAGGGCTTCATCAAATTCCATATATGTTTCAAGAATACCAAACCCACAGGTATTCGTATCCTCAAACATATCGCCTTCTTCAAATTCATATCCGTTTGACTGGCAGGCATGAAGGACTAAATCCGATAAAATATTTATCTCTTCTTCATCGGTAAGATTTCTTCCTCTGAAAATAATCCTTGTCTTTTGGTTTTTGTACTGACCTACTAAACGGTCAATTATAGGCTTGATTTCGTTTTCGACTGTGGCAGCCTGACCACGCCCCTCTACTTCTGCCTTTTCAGCATTAGTCCATTGTTTTCCTTCTTTATACTCAAAATCAGTTCTGCCGTTGGAAGCAAAATTACGCCATGCGGGATGGTCTAAGGAAGCGTTAAACTTTTCCTGAAGGTCTGTTACTAAGTCTTTATCTTCTTTGGTGATTGCCAACCCTCCATATAAGAGGGTGGCTTCAAGGCGGGTTTTAAGATAGCCCCTTAACGAGCCTCTTGTAAAAGATTAAATCACATTATCTTAACATTGTCAATGCTTTTGTTTATATCACAATAACATTTATCTATAAAACCATATTCTTGATAACACTTTAAACAAACAGGGGTACGCCTCAATTCATCTTCTACAAATTTGAGCATACCCATAAGATGCCGTCTGATATTAAGAAGGATTTCTCTGTTCAACTTGTTTTCCAATTCACAGAAGTTTCCTTATACTTTTTAGGCAGAGGTGGAAACCACTGTGTATTTTCATTAGCTAAAGCATAAAGGTTATCCATCATGTCGTTGTCTTTATCTGTGGGTCTTAAAGTCACAGGGTCAATCATATACCCTTCTATCTCGAAAATAGTCCTTACAAGGTCATCAAAGATAAACAAAGCAGGTTCATTGTTCGGGCTCAATAACAGATTCCTTGTTGCTTGAATACCTCCAGTCTCATCCTTTTTATAAGTCTCAAGAGCATGACCATATTTGAAAAGAACATTGTCTATTTTCTCATAAGTGGTAAAAGATTCATTCTGATTCCCTTTAGCAGAGTAATCAATTAAGAACTTATTGCATCTGTAAGCATTCCTTGTAATGTATCTTATGATTTCCTCGCCTATAGCTGTGCCGTCTCCGTGCATCCAGATTTCATCTACAAGATATTTGTAGTTGCGGGAATCAGTAGCTATGAACAAAACCGCCTGTTCTTTTGCAGGATGGGTGTCTATCGCAACATCTATGATGTAATCGAGAGGGATTTTGAATCTTGGTTTAAGATGGACTTCTCTTTTGAATTGAGGGTAGATAAGACCTGACATATAAGAAGGAATACCCCTAAGCCTTGCTGATTTTTCATCCGCCGTCAGTTTCTTTGCAAAGTTATCTATGCCTTCTTGGGTAAGACCATATCCAAGGTTATCCTCTATGACAGCATGGACATTATAAACAGAAGGATCAGGTCTGCCATCATCCAGTTTTGCTTTGATAACTTCTCTGTCAACCCATGCTTCTTTTAAAAGAGTCGCACCAAAAAGTTCTCTCCCATTCGTTACTGCAAGACCTCTTGCACAGGCAATCCTTATATCCCTTTTAGGTGGTTCATCATAGATAACAATGTCACCATCCCACCCTTCGAACACATCCGATTCCTGCTTATTAGACATTATCTCAAGCGTGGATTTGGTAGCAACATCTTCCCAAAAAGCATCCACCCCCTGATTATTCTTTTTGGTTATAACCTTTCTCTCTTTAGGCCACCATTTCCATAAGCAAGGCATTACAACAGTCTTGATATGGTTCTCCCAGTCTTGCCCTATGTACCTTATCTTTACCGGTGGTTTTGATATTTTTACCTTCATCTTATCCCACGGGTAATAACCAAACATACAGGATTCTGCAATAATAGTATCTATCGTAGTTTTGCCACTTTTGTTCGACCCCGTAAAAGTAAAGGTCTTGTAGGAAGGATTAAGCCAGGCTTTTAAAAGCTCATCCTGCTTTGGATTCGCCCCCTTGAAAAGATTGCAACAATCCTTATGTCTCTCCCTGCCCTTCTCATCCTTAATACCAAAAAAATAGATGGCGTTGTTATGCTCATACTTCCTGATCTTCTCTAAATCTAATTCCTGCTCACGGGTAAGAGCTAAAAGACGCTTGCCATATTCTATGCGTTTATCTTCGGTTAGTTGCAATTATTTTTTGCTTCCTTTCTTTTTGACTGGCGTTTTCTTACCATGACATGGCATCTGTATCACCTCCTTCTATTTTTTCTTTATACTTTGTTTCGGCTTCACCCCAAACATCTTATCGTAATGCTCCTCCGGCATGGAATAAAATCCCTGTGCAAAATCAGGCTTATCACTCTTGCCCTGCCTGTAATCAACCCATTCCTTCTTCTGCTCTGTCTGCTTTTCCTTGCCTGCCTTAATAAGATTTTCTTTTAATGACATACATGCCTCATCTTATCCAAACAGGTTTTAATATTTCTATACGAATAAACCCAAAATAATAAGCTTTCTTATATCCATATCTTTCTGAAAATAACGGCACATGACCTTTCTTTGGTTTA
>Ga0209521_10004534_pt1 | contig 11058 bp, 11 predicted proteins | sample Rifsed19ft4_FD_184016 | JGI IMG/M metagenome (GOLD analysis project Ga0209521, IMG submission 184016) | Soil microbial communities from Rifle, Colorado, USA - sediment 19ft 4 (version 2) | ecosystem: Environmental > Terrestrial > Deep subsurface > Rock core/Sediment | place: Rifle, Colorado... | reverse complement strand
ACGTCCTCGTCCGTCGCCTCGAAGGGTTGGTCGGGAGGTTGCTCGGACGGTTGCTCGGACGGCGGTTCGGCGTCGGGAGGGGCGGGGAAGTCCTTCCCGCTGCCGCGGGTACCCAGCATGATCATCTGGTCGGCGCGCACCTCCGTGGTATAGCGTTTCTTCCCCTCCCGATCATCCCAGGATCGCGTCTGCAAGCGTCCCTCCACGTAGATCTGCCTGCCCTTGGTCAGGTATTCCTTGGCGATCTCCGCGAGTTTCCCCCAGGCCACGATCCGGTGCCATTCGGTCCGTTCCTGGCGCTGGCCGTTCTGATCGTTCCAGGTCTCGGTGGTGGCGATTCTCAAGTTGGCGACCGGCGTGCCGTCACGAACGTAACGGATCTCGGGATCCCTCCCCAGGTTGCCGATCAGAATGACTTTGTTGACCCCTCGCATATGCTTCCCTCCTACCGGGTGGCCCCCTATTGACGTAGCGATCGGAGCATCCCCTCCGCCGCTCTCGCCGCGGGAGTGCCGGCATAATTCTCGATCACCAGCTCTAGCTGCCTGATAGCGTCGTCTCGACTACCCAAGCCGTCCAGGGCCACCGCCTTCTTGTAGGTCGCTTCCGGCCGCTTGTTGCTCGCCGGGTAAAGGCTCAGCACCGCGTCGAAGGCCTCCAGGGCCTCCCGGTACTGCCTCTGGGCGAGAAGGCACTCCCCGATCCAGTACTGAGAGTTGTCCGCCAGATCGCTGTCGGGCTCGGCGGCGATGACGTCCTTGAATCCAGAGATGGCAAGGGGGTAACGCCCTTGCGTGTAGTCGGTGTACGCCTGCTGATAGAGATCGGCGGCTCCCACCGCGACGGACGGCGGGAGCATCTCCGGCGGTGTCTCCTCTCCCCCCTCGGGCGGCGGGACGCCGCCTTCCGGAATGACGATGGGCTGGCTGGGACGGAGAGACGCCATTTCCTGTCGGAGGTTTCCCAACCGCGCGTTCGTCTCGTCCAGCTTCTCCGAGAGAACCAGCAGGCTCTGCTGGAGGCCCTCCAGCGTCGTGCCGGTGTCCACCAGGGCGCGACGGACGGCGGTATCCTGCTGGAGAAGGAGACTTTCGACCTTTTGCACCGCCTGCCAGAGCTGGATCTGATTGGACTCGAGCTGAGATACCTGCACCTGCAGGCGCTTCACTTCCGCCATGATCTCTTCGTGGTTCTGAGCCGCGGTCCGCGTGGCAAGCGGGAAGACGACCGTGAAGAACAGAATGAAGGACGAGAGTCTTTTGCCTAACACCTTTCTTGCCCCTTCACTTGGATGTGATGACGAAGTGATCTCGCCGATTCGTGGTCCAGGCCGCCTCGTCGTGCCCCGGGTCCACCGGGAACTCCTTGCCGTAACTGATGGTCTTCATGCGTGCGGCGGCTACTCCCATGTTCAGCATGAAATTATAGGCCGCCATCGCCCGCCGCTCGCCCAGCGCCAGGTTGTACTCGACCGTACCTCTTTCGTCGCAGTGCCCCTCGATGAGAATCGTCACGCTGGGATTCCGAAGCAGCCACTTTGAATTGGCTTCCAAGCCGGCCCGCGCCTCGTTGGTGAGCTGTGCGCTGTCGTAGCCGAAGTGGATGTCGGAAAGCGGCGACTGGGCGTTGATGTCCTCGAGACTCATGGACAGGATGTCGTCGCTCTCGCCGATGTTCGCCAGGCCGGAGTCCGAGCCCCCTGACTGGGGTTGTTGCTGCTGCGACGAGGGGGCGGACGGCGACGGAACGGGTGGCCGCGGCTGCGTGGTCGCCGGGGGACGGTTGGCGGAGCCCCCACAGGCCAGGCTCGCGGCGAGCGCTAGGGTGCCCAAGGCTCCCCACACTCGCGAGCGGATACGGATCCTCAAGATGTTCACAGCGCTACCTCCTCAGTTGGCTCATGCGGCTTATCTCATGTGGCGCGTCTCGTCCCTCCGACCCTCTGCCACCGATATACTCTCCACCCGACACCTGGTCAAATAGGGCGGGCGCCTCCGCATCATGGCTCGACGCCTCCCGGAATCGGACCCCACTTGGGTGTGGTGTTGTTGCCCACCGAAGTCAGCGGTCGTTGATTCGAGCCATCGCGGTTCATGACGAACGCCTGCGAGGATCCGGTGCGGGTGGAGGTGAAGACGAGGTGCAGGCCGTTGGGGGACCAGGTCGGGCTCTCGTTGCTTCCTCGACCGGTGGTCAGCTGCCGTACCTGTTGGGTCTCGAAGTTATAGACGACGATATCGAAGGGGCCTCGTTCGATGCGTGACGCAAAGGCGATCTCGCTGTAGTTCCGAGAAGGCGACCAGGACGCCGAATCGTTGTACGAACCATGGTAGGAGATGCGTCTCAGGTTCAGGCCGTCGATGTCCATCACGTAGATCTGCGGGGCGCCGGCCCGATCGGAAGTGAAGGCGATCTCCCGGCCATTGGGGGACCAGCAGGGGGACGTGTCGATTGCGGGATGGTTGGTCAGCCTTCGCAGTCCGGAACCATCGGGATGGATGACGTAGATCTCGGAGTTCCCGTCGCGCGTGGAGGTGAAGGCGATCCTGCTCCCGTCCGGTGACCAGGAGGGGGTGAAGGTCATGCCCTGTCCGGCCACCAGCGTTTCGCTGCGCGCTTCGTTGATGAAGGCGAGATAGAGATCGGGACTGTTTTTTCGATAGGAGATGTAGCCAATGGCCCGACCATCCGGGGACCAGGTGGGCGTCAGGTTGAGGGACGCGTTGGCGGTGAGAGGGCGTTGGTTCTCTCCGTCGTAGTCCATGACGTAGATCTCTTTGCTTTGCCCGCCCCTGCGGTCGGTGGAAAAAGCGATCTGGGTGCGCGCCACTCCCTGGTAGTTGCCGGCCTGCAGCAGGATGTCATCGGAGATTTGGTGGGCCATGGCGCGGGCTTGGGAGGCCGAGCCTTCATAGCGCTTTCCAAAAACCATCTGTTGGGCTTGAACCGCGTACAGACGAACCTCGGAGACCAGACGATTCTGCTGGATCTCCGCCGTTCCCACCACCAAGATGTCGGTCCCGATGGATTCCCACTGATAGTAGTCGATGGAGGAGGGACTCACGTCTCCCCCCGCGATCCTATAGAGGTTCTTGGGCACCAACCGGTAGATGGAAGCGTACTCCAGATCGACCCACACCACGTTGGAGAGAACCTCCGCCGCCTCCGCGGCGGTGCTGCCTCTCAGCTCGAAGGTCGGTAGCGCCATGTAGACCGGACGGCCGGGTCGCGCCACGTCCACCCACCAGTCGGTAGACTGTTGCCCCGGTGGGATCGGTGAATCCTGCGCCGATGCGGCCACCACCGCGAAGGATGCCCATGCCGTAAGACTCAGAAGAACCGCTCTCATTTTGTCGTCGCCCTCAATAGGTGTCCGAGTACTGGAAACGAAGATGTACCCCCACCCGGTCCCGGGGATACGAGTTGGGAAGCGGCGGCATGGGGTCGGAAAGGTAGACGGCCCGCGAGGCGGCGCGGTCCAGAATCGAAACGCTGCTCGATTGCTCCACCCTCACGTCCTCTAAGTGCCCGTCCTTCAAGATGGTGAAGCCGACGATGACGATGGCGTTGCCGCGGACCGGCACGCGTTGCCAGTGCGCGCTGATCCGTCCCAGCATCTGCTGCACGTAGTAGGCGTACTCGAACTCCTGATCGAAGGCCGAGCCTCCGCTGCCCCCCAGCCCCAGGCCCGGCGTCGACCTGGGCGAACCGGTGGACTTGAGCTGCGCCGAGTCGGCGCTGGCCGCGTCCCGGCCGGTGAGCCCCGAGGAAGGCTTCTCCGGTTGGGGTGGCGTCCTTCGCGTCGGGGCGTCGGGCAGAGGAATCTGCTCGCGCTCTTCCTTGGTGGGACGCACCACCTGCGGGGCGTCCTCCGGTTCCGGCTCCGGGGGCGGAGTCGGCGTGCTGGGCTCGGGACTCCCTCCCATGCCTTGCGTCGGTCCCGGAACTCCCGGCACGACCCAGGCCACCGCCTGCGGCAAGGGTGACGGCCTGGTGCCGAAACGGGAGGCGATTCCGATGAAGACGAAGACCGCGATGTGCAAAGCGGCGGACCACCACAACATGATCCGGAACGGATCGTAGGGGCCAGTCAGAGAGCGAACAGCATGTGCCGCACTCACTGCGCTTGCCTCTCCTCCGGGTAGACATACACCAAGCCGATGGTGTCCACGCCCGCCCGCTTCATCAAGTCCATGACGGAAATGATCTGCTTGTAGCGGAGCTCCTCATCGGCGCGCAGATAGGCAATCCGCACGCCCTGCAGCTCCACCGCATCCCGGACCCGTTGCTCCAAGAGAGCCACGTTCACCGCCCGGTCATCGACATAGGTCCGGCCCTCTGCGTCGATGGTCACGATGATGCGCTCGGTGGCCTGATCCTGGCGGAGTCCGGCGGCAGGCAGATTGATGTCCATGGCCCGCAGCAACATAGGGGCGGTGATCATGAAGATGATCAGCAAGACCAGAACCACGTCCACGAAGGGAGTGACGTTGATCTCGGACATGGCCTGACTGGTGCGGCGGACACGCGAGCTGAAATAGATGTCCAGCGCCGAGCTTCGCTTCTGCCCGCTCTCTCCTCCGCCTGAGTTCATGGGCTTAGGTGAAATTCCTTTCGATGATGGAGATGAACTCGAGGGCGAAGTCATCCATTTCCGTTGCCATCAGCTTCACCCAGTTGACGAAGTAGTTGTAGAAGATCACCGCCGGTATGGCCGCCGCCAGGCCCCCCGCGGTGGCGATGAGCGCTTCGCTCACTCCCGGGGCCACCACGCTGATGTTGGCCGCCTGCACCGCGCCGATCCGCTGGAAAGCGTTCATGATTCCCCAAACCGTTCCGAACAAACCAATGAAAGGAGTGGCGCTGCCGGTGGTGGCGAGAAACCCCAGGCGCTTTTCCAGGCGTGCCATCTCGGCATTGGAAGCGCGCACCAAGGCACGGGCCACACTGTCCAGACTCTTAATCTGACTGCCCTCCGATTCCGGCGCCGCTCCGCTCATGGGATGGCTCTTGCCACTCCGCGATCGAAGTTGATGGCCAAGCTCATTGTAGCCCGCCAGGAACATGCCCACTAATGGACTGGCGCGCAGCTGATGACAGACCGAGTGAACTTCCGAGAACTTCTTGCTGCGTCTGAAAATCTCCAAGAAGGCTTGGGAGCGAGCCTCGGCACGGCGGAGCGTCGTCCATTTACTCAGAATGATGGCCCACGAGACGAGGGAGAAGACCGCCAAGATGGCCAGGACCACCAGCACTACCGGTCCCGAATCGGCGATCAGTTGAAAAGGGTCTAGGCCTTCCGGGGTTTCAAGAGGTATCGCTGTGATTTCCTGAATTGGCGCCAACTGGCCTCCGGCCACAACATGATGATGACTGCAGGTCACGCTACCACAAGGACTTGGGGCCTGTCAAAGAAAATGAACCCATGCGCCACTCGGGGAGTCGTTCCCCGAAGATTTCGTCCCCATCTTCTATGAGCTCGCCGGAGCTTGGCGGAGTCTTCTCGGCCTGGAAACGCTGTGGTACATTGCACGGGGAAAGCCATACCTCCATGCTGGCGTGGATTCGAGTCCGCAACGTCGCCGTGATCGACGAGCTCCAGGTTGACTTCGAGCCTGGGCTCAACCTGCTGACCGGCGAGACCGGCGCCGGCAAGACGATTCTCATCGACGCGCTGAGCCTGATCCTGGGCGCCCGCGCCTCCTTCGAGCTTGTGCGCACCGGCGCGGAAGAGGCATCCGTGGAAGCGGCCTTCCAGCTGCGAGACGTGCCCCAGGCTCTGACCGCTCGCTTGGGCGACGCCGGGATCGATGTGGACGGGGGGGAGATCTTGATCCGCCGCGAGCTGTCGGCGGGAAAAGACGACAAGGCTACCAGAGCCGTCAAAGGAAGACTTGCCGTCAACAGCGCCGCGGCCACCATCCCTCTGCTTCGCGACATCGCGCCTTTCCTGGTCGACATCCACGGCCAGGGAGAGTCGGCTGCCTTGGCGAAAAGCGAAGCCGGGCTGGAGATTCTCGATCAGTCCACAGAGCACCGAACGGAAAGACAAACTGTCTTGGAAGCCTACCGCCGTTTGGTTTTGATCGAGCTGGAGGAGACCGAGCTGGCCGGCGAGGTGAAAGACGCCGACACCCGCCGAGAGTTCCTCGCCTTCCAGCTCGAGGAGATCGACCGGGGGAAGCCCGAGGTAGGGGAGGACGTCCGGCTGGGGGAGGAGCGACGGCTCCTGTCCCACGGCGAGCGCCTGAGGGGATTGACGGAGGGTGCGTATGCGGCTCTCTATGAGGAAGAGGGCTCGGCACTGGCCCGGCTGGCCCAGGTTTGGAAGCAGGTCGAAGAGCTCGCCGCCATCGACCCTCGCCTGGAACCTTTTCTCGCCAGCCGTCAGGCGGTGAGCTCGCAGCTCGACGACCTGGCGCTCTTTCTCCGTGATTATGGGGAGCGGATTGACTTCGCGCCGGGGCGACTGGACGAGGTGGAATTGCGTCTAGCCGAGCTCGAGCGGCTGAAGAGGAAGTTCGGCGGGAGCCTGGAGTCCGTGCTCGCGCATCGGGAAGAGTGTGGGCAAGCCTTGGCTCGCCTCCAAGACTCGAGTCAGCTCCTTCGGGAGATCGGAGAGAGGAAAGACAAGGCCGCCGGGGAGTATCTCTCCGCGGCCCGAGAGCTCACCAAGAAGCGCAAGGCGGCGGCCAAGACGCTCCAAACGGGGGTGGTTCGTGAGCTCCGCGCCCTGGCCATGGAAAAAGCCCGCTTCACCATCGAGGTGAGCGCGCCGGCAGAAGCCGCACCCGAACGCTCGGCCTGGAGGCCGAGCGGTCTGGATGCAGTGGAGCTTCGTTTCTCCGCCAATCCCGGCGAAGACTTGAGGCCGCTATCCCGCATCGCCTCCGGGGGAGAGCTCTCGCGGTTCATGCTGGCGTTGAAATCGGTGGCGGCGGGAGGAGGGGAGTCGAAGACGCTGGTCTTCGACGAGGTAGATGCCGGGATCGGAGGTCGGGTGGCGGAAGTGGTGGGGGAGAAGCTGAAGGCACTCTCTCGCTCCCACCAGGTCATCTGCGTCACCCACCTGCCGCAGATCGCGAGCTTCGCGGACGCCCATTTTCGGATCGAAAAGAAAGAGGTGAAGGGACGCACGGTGACCCGCATTCACCGGCTGGATCGCAAGGGCCGGGTGGACGAGATCGCGCGCATGCTGGCAGGCACGGAAGTAACGGAGAGCGCGCGCAAGCACGCCGAGTCCTTAGTGGCAGGGAAGAGCTGAGTCAGTAAGTTAAAGTTTTACTTTAGGATCTATGGTGCAACTACAAATGCAACAACACATCGCGCGTTACTTCATCGACACCTGGGGATGCCAGATGAACGCTCACGACTCGGAGAAGATCGCCGGGAGCCTCAGGAATCTGGGATACCTTCCTGCCGCGACCGAGGAGGAGGCCGACCTCATCGTTCTCAATACCTGCAGTGTGCGGGAGAAGGCGGAAGAAAAAGTCTTCTGCCACCTCGGTCGATTGAAAGAGTTGAAGGAGATCAAGAGCGTGATCCTCGGGGTGGCGGGATGCGTGGCGCAGCAGGAGGGAGAGGCGGTCTTCGCGCGGGCCCCGTACGTCGATTTCGTGCTCGGTACCCAAAGCCTGGTGATGCTGCCCGAGGTGGTGCGGCGCGTGCTGGAGCGTGGCGAGAAGGTGGTGGAGACGGGACGGCATCCCGAGAACCTCGACTTTCCTCCCGAGCGGATCGACCGCATCCCCGGAGTCAAGGCCTTCATCACTATCATGGAAGGCTGTGACAACTTCTGTTCCTTCTGCATCGTCCCCTTCACCCGAGGTCGAGAGAGATGTCGTCCACTTCAAGACATCGTCGCCGAAGCGGAGCTCATGGCTCGGCAAGGGGTCAAGGAGATCCAGCTCCTCGGGCAAAACGTCAACTCCTACCGGGACCCCCGCCAGGGAAAATCGTTCGCCGAGCTCCTGGATGCCGTTCATGAAGTGGAAGGTATTCAGCGGATACGATTTACCAGCCCACACCCCAAGGATTTCGATCGCCCCTCCATGGAAAGATTCCGGGACCTACCGAAGCTCTGCCCGCACATGCATCTCCCCGCACAGTCGGGCTCCACAGCCGTTCTGGCGCGCATGAAGCGGGGGCACAGCCGCGAGGAATATCTTGAGAAAGTCGACGGGGTCCGCCGGCTGGTGCCGGACATCGCGCTCTCCACCGACTTCATCGTCGGTTTTCCCGGCGAGACGGCTGAAGAGTTCGAGGACACGCTCCGCCTCGTTCAGGCGGTCGGCTTCGACGATATCTTCTCTTTCAAGTATTCCCCTCGCCCCTACACGTCCGCCCTGCGCGAGCTGCCGGACGACATACCCGCCGACCTCAAGTCCGAGCGCCTGGCCCGCCTGATGGAGATGCAGCGCCGTATCCAGTTGCGAAAGAACCAGGACCACGTGGGACGTACGGTGGAAGTCCTGGTCGACGGGGTGAGCAACAAAAAGACTCCCGGCGTCTTATCGGGGAGGAGTCCGCACAACCGGATGGTCAACTTCCCAGGAAGTGCGGACTGGCTGGCGCGGTTCGTGGCAGTGCGTATTACCCGCGCCGGACCCAACAGCCTATTCGGAGAGCCGACGTCGATGATTTAGCCACCAAACGTTGTTGACTTTCAAATCATGCCCCTCTATATTGTGTATAAAAGAAGAAGCAAGTAGGAGGGCAGGGAGGCCGGTAATGGAAATCGAGATGACCATCAAGGGGTTGATGATCGATCCCATTACGAACATGCCCATCGTCATTCTCAAGGACAAAGAGGGCAACCGCATCCTTCCCATTTGGGTGGGTATCTTCGAGGCCAACGCCATTGCGCTTCAAATTGAAAATATCGCCACGCCGCGGCCTATGACCCATGACCTCCTGAAGAACGTCTTGGGCGATCTGGAAGCGAACGTCCAGAAGATCGTGGTCTGCGAGCTCAAGGACAACACGTTCTACGCGATGATCTATCTCGACCGGGACGGAAAGCTCATCGCCGTCGACTCGCGACCGAGTGACGCCATCGCCCTGGCCCTACGCACCAAGTCACCCATCTACGTCGAGGAAAGCGTGGTGGAGAGTGCCAAGGGGATGGATCTCGCGAAGGAGACCACGGATTCCGAGAAGCTACAGAAGTGGTTGGAGGGCCTCAATCCTGAGGATCTCGGCAAGTATAAGATGTAACCCATGCATCGAGTTTGACTGACCGAATGCCATTCGGACCGGACCCAACCTGGTCGGTTCTTCACACCGCAACCCGATTCTTCTCTCTTCCTTTCAAAACAGGAGTCGAGCCTTGGCTACCGTCATAACTATTGCCAACCAAAAAGGGGGGGTGGGCAAGACGACTACCGCCGTCAATCTGGCGGCGGCGTTGGCGCTCAAGAGACGGCCCACCCTCATGATCGACATGGACCCCCAATCCAACACCTCCATGTCGCTGGTGGATCTGGAGCAGGTGGGGGTTTCGGTGTACGACGCACTGGTCGAGCCGTCCATACAGCTCAGAGACGCCATCTGCAAGACGCCGATCGAGAATCTGGACCTCATCCCCGCAAAGATCTCGCTCGCCAAGTTGGAGAGCAAGCTTCTGGGAGAGATAGACGCTCACTTCCGGCTTCGGGATCGTCTGTCGCTGCTACGGAGTCACTATGAGTACATCATCATCGATACTCCTCCGACTCTCGGTCTCATCACCGTGAACGCTCTGGTGGCTGCATCGCATCTCCTCATTCCCATCCAGTCGTCCTACTACGCGCTCGAGGGCACCGGCGATCTCCTGGAGACCATGGACAAGGTGAAGGCTCGACCCAATCCCGACCTCCGTCTCCTGGGAGTGCTGATCACGCTCCACGATCGCCGCACCACGCTGGCGAGAGACGTTCAGAAGAAGATCAAGGAGAGCTTCGGGGAGAAAGTGTTCAAGACCGTGATCAACAGGAACGTCCGACTCGAGGAGAGCCCCGCCCACAAGGAGGCTATCTTCACGTTCGCTCCTCGCTCCCGGGGAGCCTTCGAATACTACAGTCTTTCAGAAGAGGTGATCGCGCGTGTCTAGGAAAGCGGGTTTACCCAGTTCCTTGAAGTTTCGCCACCTCGACCAGGACATGCACTTCGTCGAAGAGCTCGGCTACCGAGCGGGTACTCCCATTGGCAGGATGGTACCGATGCAACACCTCGAGCCCAATCCGTACCAGCCTCGCCAGCAAATGGGTGACCTCGCCGAGCTGACCGCCTCCATCCGCGAGAAGGGTGTGATCCAGCCCCTCATCGTCCGGCGTCTTGGGGAGAAGTTTCAGATCGTTTCCGGAGAGCGCAGATATCAGGCTGCCATGCAGGCGGGTCTTACCGAGCTCCCCTGTGTCGAGCGGGATGTCGACGATCGAGAGACGGTGGAGATCGCTCTGGTCGAGAACATCCAGCGCAAGGACCTGACGCCCTTCGAGGAGGCCGAGGCGCTCGGGCACCTGGCCTCCACCTATGGATACACCCATGAGTCTCTGGCCAGCCGACTGGGGAAGTCGAGAAGCAGCATCACGGAGATGCTCAGCCTCAACAGCATGCCCGACGAGGTCAAGAATCTGTGTCGGCTCGCCGACATTAGCTCTAAATCATTGTTATTACAGGTAGTTAGACAGGAGTCGCCCGAGAAAATGCTGGCTCTGGTAGAGCGGGTCTCGAGGGAAGGACTCAATCGAGACCAAGCTCGCCGGGCGGCGAGAGCACCCGCACCCGGGCGCCCCACGAACTTCACCTTCAAGTATGGCCCGAAGGGGAGTCCCTTCCGGCTACAGCTAACCTTCCGCAGGCCGCGAGTGGAAAAGCATGAGATCATCCGCGCGCTCCGGAGGATTCTCAACGAGCTGGAGGCCTCCTGAAGCGATTTTCTTCGATTTTTCACACTTCCCGTCTTGACACGCGAATTCTCGTTTGTTATTTTCCGCGTATCTGAGCGCGACGCATCGCTCGGTTCGATGTTTGCCCCGGCGGCGCCGCGCCGACAATCCAAACGGAAGAACCTCATCA
>Ga0209521_10004533_pt1 | contig 11059 bp, 11 predicted proteins | sample Rifsed19ft4_FD_184016 | JGI IMG/M metagenome (GOLD analysis project Ga0209521, IMG submission 184016) | Soil microbial communities from Rifle, Colorado, USA - sediment 19ft 4 (version 2) | ecosystem: Environmental > Terrestrial > Deep subsurface > Rock core/Sediment | place: Rifle, Colorado... | reverse complement strand
CGACCTCGTGCCCCGCTTCGCGGAGTCGGCGGGCGAGGTGCCGGCCGATGAACCCAGTCGCCCCCGTGAGGAAGTACCGCATCGACCCTCCTGGGACGGCTCGCGGCGGCAAAAAGGGTTCGTCGCGCCATTCACTTGAGACTCGCGGGGACCGAGGCTGTGGCCTCGCATCTCGTCTAACGGTCCAGTAACATCTAGATGCAAAATCACATCTAAATGTTCATATACATCTCTTCTCGTCGTGAGGACGATGCAGGCAAAGAAGGTCGTTCAGACCGAGGTCGACGCATCGACATACACGCGGCTCAAGCACCTCGCCGACCGTCGAGCCAAACCTCTAAAGGCCGTGCTTCGGGACGCCATCCGAGCGTATGTCGACCTGGAGGAAGGGAGGCTCGACCAAGACCCAATCTTCCGGTTCATCGGTCGCCTCAAGGCGAAGGAGCGCGACTGGAGCACTCGCAAGGACTGGAGGCCCTAGGTGCTCGTCTATGTGGACACCAGTGCCCTGATCGCGCTCGCAATGGCGACGGACAAGTATCACCGCCCGGCCTCCGAGTACTTCCGGGGGGCCCTTGAGGACGGAACCCGCTTCATCACCGGCAGACCCGTCCTCATCGAATACATCGACGGCGTTGCGAAGCGGATCGGAAAATCCGAGGCCGTCGAGGAACTCCGACTCTTGGAATCGACCGCGACGCTGCGGATCGAGTCCGACGCCGAGGAGGACTGGGAACTCGGACGCCAACTGTTCCTCCGCTACGACGACCAAGCCGTCGACCTCACCGATTCCCTTTCATTCGCAATCATGGACCGGTTAGGGCTCAAAGAGGTGTTCACATTCGACCGCGACTTCGCGGTCCATGGTCTCACGTGCCGTCCCTGACACGCGTCTTTCCACTTACCACGCGAACCGCAGATACCCGTTCGCGGCTCGCACCTCCTTCGGTTCGATTCCCTCTTGCAGGTCCCGAATTCGCGGCACCGCGTACGCGAAGTCCTCGAGCGTCGCCTGGTTCGCGGGGACGGGTCGGTACGTCTCCTCGATTCCGAGGTCGGGCACGACGATCTTCAGTCCGCCGCGATGGTGCTGAAACCGGACCACGCGGTATGCGGTTTCGTATAACACACGCCGGATCGACTTCCGACGGTACAGCTTCGCGAGCCCCGCATTCGTCGCGATCATCACGACACCGTGGTCCTCCGCGACCCGCTTCACCTCCCGCGCGGATCGAAGGAACAGTTGGTGGGCCTCGGAGAGCGGCACGTCCTCATCGAGGAACAGTTCCGGGAGGCATGACAGGATGACGAGCTGCGCACCCACATCCTGCACTTTTTCATCGATCTGTTCCAATAAAATTGTGGCCATCTGGTGGCACGTGAACGCCCGCGCGACATGAATTTTCGGCAGGACCTCGAGCCGCGCGAGGCCCACCCGTTTCGCGATACCCGCGATTCCGTGCGGGTCGATCGAGTTCCCGCCATCGACGAACACGACCTCGCCGCCCTCCATGACAGACCGGACGCACAGGAGGGACGTGAGATGGAACACGTAATCGCTCCCGCTATCGATCAGCGTGACCCTGCCGGCCTCGAAGCCGCCGAGGATGCGGTCGAGCACAGGGATCGATGTCGTCAGGACCCGCGGCTCAACGACCGTGACGAGCTCCGGCGGGAGCAGTGCGACCTGTGCGTCCGCGATGGAATCCTCCCCGCAATCGATGGGCCTTCCACGGTATTTAGGCGGGCGTCGGGGGGAGATGGGCGAAAGTGTCCATCACGGCCTTCGCAGACCCGCTAAGGAGGCGGCGGGGGTGGCGGAGGGGGTGGATATGGATACGCGGCCGGTGCCGCCGTCGCGGCGGCGGTCCGCTTCTGGCGGCGGATCTTCACGGACTGGCTAACCGCACCCGCGAGGAACACTGCGACGCCAGCCGCTCCCGCAATGTAACCCGACCCGGCGCCGAGGAGGAGGTACATGCCGAGTCCGAGGAGGATGCCCCCGATGATCGCCGTGATGATTCCAAGAATCTCTTCGATGAAGTAATACGAAATTGCGAAGACGACGAACAGCGCGACGATCGCGCCAACGACGCGGGTGTCCCCAAGGCCCGTGACCTGCGGGATACCGAACGCGATGAAGATGAGGCCCGCCGCGAGAAGCCCCATCACGAGCGCAAGCCCGATCTTCACGAGCTTCCCGAAGAGGACGGAACCGATGAAGCCGAAGACCATCGCGAGGATGAGCCCGATGAAATAGCCGCCCACCGCGTACCCGACGAGGAATCCGAGGATCGAACCGAGCGCGGCGCCGATCATCGCCATGATGGTGCGCATGATCGACCGCCCCCAGAACGCGAGCGCGAGGCCCAGGAGGACGAGGACCGCTCCAATCAGGGTCGCGAGCGTGGGGTCGATATTGAGGACCGCCATCGACATCGATTGAATTTTGACCTGACTATAAGAAGCCGTCGGGAACAGTATCGGGGGCGCGCCAGAGCTTTGTTTGTATTATTTTCGGAGGAGAATTCATCTTACGGCTCGGCCGTTTCGGCGCAGCGCGCGTCTTCATTTCAAGGAGGAGGTAGAGATGGCAGAAGAACGAAAACTCTCGGCGGCTGAAGTGCGTAGGACGATTGCGACTTCCCTGGCGGCGGCGTTCGGATTCGTGATCGCGCTGCTGTGGAACAACGTGGTCCAGGGCGGACTGAAGGTCGCGGGCGTCGACACGACGTTTCAGAACATCAGTCTCGTCGGATGGATTGGCTATCTGGCGACCGCCCTCATCATCACCCTCGTGATGATCGTCTTCATCGTCGTGATCGGGCGATGGGGGAGCAAGTCGTAAGCCTCGGCGTCCTTCGCCTGCTCAAATCCAGAACTCGTTCCCGTCGAGGTCCCTGAAGATTGCGTAGGTCCCAAACCATTCCGTCGTGAGGTCCTTTGCGAACTCGACGCCTTTCGCCTCCAGCTCACGGTACGTGCGTTCCTGGTCGTCCGATCCGAAGGAGATGCCCGTGTTCCCGCCGGGCGAGTCCCCCTCCCACTCCTTGCAGCGCTCGCACAGGTGGAGCTTTCCCGACGACCCGGGAGGCGCAACTGTGACCGCCCTGGACACTCACCCCGAACCCGAGCTTTTCGCGGTACCACTCGGCAGCCCGCTTCGCGTCCCGCACGAGGACTGCCATACATTGAATCTCGCGAATCATTCCGCGTTTCCCCCCCGACCGAGCGATGATCCCTCGCGCCTTATCCTTTCGCCCGGGGTTCGAAGCCCTTTTATCCGCGCCGCGGCATGGATTGGGGTCCATGAAGGTCGTGATCCTCGACGGCTACGTGGACGAGCCGTCGAACTTCGGCGTGCCGCCGTACATCTCGCCTTACCCACGGTACCTCGCGGGCGCGATCCAGGAGGCGGGCCGCGAATGGGCCTACGTCACGATCGACCAGATCCGGGCAGGCCACCGGCCCCATGGCGATGTGCTCGCCATCATTTCGGGCCCCATCGTGCCAGGCAAGTACCTCCGCGGGATGCCGATCAGCGAGCGAGAGATCGTTCGCCACGCGGGCGTGTTCGAGGGCCTCCGTGTTCTCGGTGGCCCCCTCGCGCGTTTCCGCTACTACGACGAGGAGTTGATCGAGCCGTTTGATGCGGTCGCCCTCCGGGACTTGGACACATGCGTCTTCGATTTCCTCACGACGGGCGAGTGGACGCAGCGGGACCGCACAATGGACGAGTGGGACCGGTGGGCCCTCCACGGCGCGGACGTGATCCGCGACCATCCCGATTTCCCGAATCCCCTCACCGTGGAACTCGACACGTCGAAGGGCTGCGTCCGGTACGTGAACAAAGGCTGCTCGTTCTGCATCGAGCCGATGTATGGGAAGCCGAAGTTCCGCCCCGTGGAGGGTGTCCTTGCGGAGGTCCGCCGGCTCGCCGAACTCGGCGCCGTGAACTTCCGCCTCGGGGGCCAGGCGGACTTCTTCAGCTACCACACGATCGACCTTGGATCGTCGCCAACACCGGACATTAACGTGCTCGCAATTCGACAACTCCTCGAGGGCATGTGGGCCGCTGCTCCGAACATGAAAGTGTTCCACACGGACAACGGCGATCCAGCGATGATGATCGCCCATCCCGAGGAAGCGATGGAGGCGATGCGCCTCCTCGTGCGATACTCGACGCCCGGGAACATCCTGTCGTTCGGTCTCGAGACCGCGGATCCGGCCGTGACGGAGGCGAACAACCTGAACATCGATGCGGACGGGTGTCTCGAGGCAATTCGGATGGTCAACGAGGTCGGGCGGGAGCGCGGGGACAACGGCATGCCGCAGCTGTTGCCGGGTCTGAATTTCGTGGTGGGCCTCGAGGGCGAGACCTCAAAGACGTTTGATCTGAACGTCGAGTTCCTGAAGCGCCTCCTGGAGGAAGACCTGTGGGTTCGACGAATCAACATCCGCCAGGTTCGGCCCGTCCGACGGGAGTTTAAGCCCACCGGACTCTACCGGGAGTTCCGGCGCTTCAAGGAGCTCGTGCGAACGACGATTGACCACGAGATGCTCCGCCGGGTCATTCCCGAAGGCACGGTCCTTCGCGACGTCTATCTCGAACTTAGGGAGGGTCACGTCACGTACGGACGCCAGATCGGGACGTATCCGATTCTCGTGGGTCTCTCGTATGACGCGGAACTTAACCGATTCATGGACGTGAAAGTGCTCAGCCTTGGCCAGCGGTCCCTCACCGCGGTGGAGTTCCCGCTCGACCTGAACACCGCGACGATGCGGGCCATCACGTCGCTGCCCGGCGTTGGTGCCAAGCGCGCGGCGAGAATTGTGCGGGCACGACCCTTCGCTTCGTGGTCCGATGTGGCGGCGTGCCTCGACGACACGTCTGTCGCCGACCGGATCGCCTCGTTTGCCGGGCTTGCCGCTTAGCGCTACGCCTCGGCCGTTCGCGGTCGCGTGAAGGATCGGAGGATCCAAAACCTTCCGCCTTGGTCGATAACGGTTCTCCTGCACGTGGCGCATCGATAGTAAGCGGCCGTGCCGCCTTCGCCGATGAACTCGAGGTCCTGGTGCCGGCACACATCGCGCCCAATCGTCGCAACCGGTCTGCCGTCTGCGGCTGTCATCGCCATGAACATGTGAATCCCCCCGGAATCGATGGAAATTGCACCGGTGTATGGCGGCCGCCGATGGGCGGGTGATCCTTCATACGATGGCGGCCAATCCGCCGTGAAATTTGCCGCTCATCCGCCAAAGTTCCGAGGGCACCGTCGGTGCTCGATGATCACGCCTAGGAACCGAACACTTCGTCCGCCTTGCTCGCGAAATTCCGCAGCTTGTCCTCCGTGAGACGCTCGTACCCGACGATGTAGTCACGCACATGCTCGTCGTCATATTCCATGACATCGATCACCGTCGGAATCCGAATCGCGTCGCCCATCACGGCGACAGTGCGGACGGGGATCTTCGAGAGGATGTTCGTCCACATCCCCTTGTCCGGGACCCCCGCCAACGCGGACTCGACGTCGCTCGGCTCCTTGAGGGACATGACGAACCGGTTCGCGAGCTGGCTCCGAACCTCGTCGCTGATCCGGGCGGGCCGCTGGTCAATCAGCGCGAGGATGAGGTTGAACTTCCGTGTCTCCCGCGCGAGGCGGCTGAACGTCGGCGCGAGGTCCGCGACCGCGGGGTCGAGGAACTTATGGGCCTCTTCAAGAAACAGGATGAGCCGAGGAAACTCCTGGTTCCTCTCTGCGTACAGGTCGAACAGACGGCGGGAGATCACGTTTGCGACGAACAGATACACCGTCTGATCCGTCCCGAAGTCACCGAAGTCGAGGACCACGGACCGGCCGTCCCTGATGAGTGAGGCAATCTGGTTGAACGCGTCCTTCCCCGTCGGGCTGAGGAACGGGAGCCGGTCGAGACGACCGACGCGGCGCTTCAGCGCCTGCAGGGACATCTCATGGGCCCGCTCCTCGCCGAGGTCCTCGAGGGACATCCGGCGGATCGCCGTAATCAGGTCCGCATCGCCCTTCGCTTTGTCGATCTCGTAGAGCGCGTCGATCATCGCCGGGCTGAGGCTCTGTAGCGCGACGATGAGATCCTCCGGCGTAATCTCCTTCGTGTTCAGGAGGAACGGATGGGCCTCCTTGTTCTTCGGATCCAGGGAGAAGATATCGACCTTCTCCGGGAACCAGTACTTCAGGCCGAACGTGTTGTCCGTCTTCGAGTACACGCCGTATTCCGAGTGCATGTCGAACAGCAGGACGCTCCCGGCGTCCCTCGCGAGGATCCCGCAGCAAATCAGCTTGTTCAGGATCGACTTGCCCGTACCCGTGCGGCCGAAGATCGCGAACGGCTTCTCGGCGAGCTTCCCGAAATCGATGTGGACGTAGAACCGTTCGACACCGGAAATCGTCCCGACGGGCGCCGACTTCTCCGTCACCTCGTAGATCAGGTCGACATCCTGTCGCGTCGCGTGGCGGCACTCCGCGAAGTACGGTGGAATTGTCTGCGGCTCGCTGAGTTCGCCGGTCTGCTTGTCGATGAGCTGGATCGGGCGCAGCTTTGCCATCGAGTAGAAGATCGGCCCGGAATAGCTCTCGTCGCTCTCCCCGCGCGGCATGATGACGTCCGCGATCGGGGATCCGGCGAGCTGGGTCGTGACGTCGCTCGCCTCGTTGAGGATGTCCTCGACGAGGCAGTAGAAGTCGTATCGCGCGCCCTCGACAATCACCGGATACGCGATGCGAAGCTCCTCGGGCACCGGAATCTGAAGCTTCGCAACGAGGCCCCCGAGGACACTCGCGGACACGACCTCGCCGATCTTCATCGAAGCCCCCTCGCGATTCGATCGAGGTATTCGTGGAAGGCGCCCGCGCGCCGCCCCTCCATCGCCGTGAGCCCATCGAGCACCTCCCTTATCTCCATTCCCATGCCGACGGCGGTGCGGATCACCATCTCCAGGTAGGGCGCCCGCAGTTGGCGGACCGTGACGGCCATCCGATGCGCTTCGAGCAAGGGCATCGCATAGCCGACGGAGAGGAGGGACCGGCAGTACGAAGCGATCTGTCCGAACACGAAATGCGGGTCGTCCCGGTGCGTGCCCACGTCGATGCGGAACCACTTTGGCGCCTGGCGGTGCAACTTTGCGAAGTAGACATCGCCGTACAGCAAACCTCGGCGTGCGGATTCGACCGCGGTGGGCGCCTTCACGTACAGGGGACCGTCCCCCGCGACGGGCTCGCACCGCCGAAGGAACTCCTCGTCCGTGAGCATGTGCCCGAACGTGTGGAGTGTCGAGTCCTTCGAGATGCCAAGAAGGATGTGCCCGCGATCCTCGCACACCTTCACGAGGCGCCCCATGAACTCGAACCGCTTCGGAAATTCCTGGAGGGCCCCATCGATTGAGACGATGCACTCCCGCTCGTCCTCCGCGAAGTTGATCGCGAGCTGGCCCTCGGTGAGCCGGCGATATTCGTTCACCATTTCCCGCGGGCGGTGCTCGGCGGGGGTGTTCGCGGTGAACTCGAAGAGGGCCTTGTGGAGTTCGTCCTGCTGCTCAACGTACTCCTCCCATGTAGAGACGCCGATGACGCGTTGCTCGAGGCGGTGTCGGCGGCGGTGATACGCAGACCCGTCGAACCCGAACTTCAGGAGCGCTACGGAGACGAGGGCGAGCCACCAGCTCGAGAGGTTCAGGAGGAAGCTGTACGAGCCGTCCACGCCGATCATCTCACGCGGCGCATCCGCAGGTTCGACGGGGTGGAACTCGGGGACCATCGCATCCGGGATCGGGCTCTCCGATCGTGCCCGCAGTGCCTTCGCTAGCTCCGCCCGCATCTCGTCCACGAAGGTCATGACACGATCTCGACCCGGGACTCCTGCGCCGGTGTCATGTCCACGCGGATTCGCCCCGGGAATTTCTCCGCGACTTCCGTGAGGTGCGTGATCAAGATGACTTTGTCGAAGAACTCGCCCATCTTGAACAGTTTCGCAACGAACAGGTCGCGGGACGTCTCCGTGTCGAGGGAACCGAGGTCGCCCTCGTCGATGAAGAGGGTCTTCATCCGGCCGTAGGTCCGGCCCACCTGCGGCATCGACGCGAGTTCACGCGCGATAGCGAACCGGAGGGCCGCGTTGATCTGCGTCTTCTCCCCGCCGCTAAACTCCCCGACATCGTGCCATTCACCGTCAACGCCTTCGACGAGAATCCTTATTCCGTGCCCCTTCCCTTCTTCGTAGGTTTCAAGCTTAATCTTCGAGAACCGCCCGTCCGTGAGGTCGATGAGGTTCTGCGACGCCTCGATCTCGAGCTCCGGAAGAAGCTGGTTCACCGCATACATCACAACGCCCTTCTTGTGGAACACCTGGTCCTTCAGGATCGCGAGGAGCTCCCGGTCCTGGCGGAGCGAATCAAGCTTCGCAATTGCCTGCTCATTCCTCCGGGCATCCTCCTCGAGTTCACCGAGGGCGCGCCGCCTCTCCTCCAGGCGTGCGGCGGTCTGTGACGCAACGATCTTCCCATCCTGGAGTTGCTGTCGGACATCCTCGAGCGTCCCGCGGGCCATCACGTACTCCGCCTCCATCACCGCCAAGGCGGAGAACCCGGCTTCGCCCGCCGCGATATCCCTCTCGATCCCCGTCCTCTGCGCGATGAGGTCTTCGAGGACCTTCGTCGCATCTCCCGCCGTCTGAAGCTTCTTCCGCGCAACTTCCAGTGCGTCCTGCTTCGGCTTCAGCTTCGTGAGTTGATCGCGGACTTCGGCGAGCCGTCGGCGTGCTTCGTCCGTGAACCCAACCTTTGCGATTTCGCGATCGCGCGATTCGAGTTCGGCGTCGATCTCGGCCACGCGAGCGGCGTACGATTCATCCTCGCTCCGGATCTCCTGTTTCGTCTCCGAGATCTGGCGCGTGATTTCCGTGAGGACGAACGAGTCCTCGTTGATTCTCCCAACGTCTCCCTTCACGCGCTCGAGCTGGATCTGCGCCTTTCTCCTTTCGAGATCGAGCTCCTTTAGGACTTCAGGTCGGTTCTGGAGCCAGACCACCTCCTTCTCAATTCTTGCGAGGCGTTCCGTCAGGCCGCCTTCATTCCTGAGAAGACCGAAGGCCTGGTCCAGGGAGACGTCCGTGCGGAGTTGCGCGACTCGCCGCTCAAGTTCGAAGAGCTTCTCGCTGAGTTGCCGGAGCCTCCGTTCGTGCTCCGCCTGGCTCTCCCGCCGGCGCTGATACGCCGACTCGCGATCTTTCAGGATGAGCTGATGGCGCTGCTGTACGTCCCGGAGTTGGTCTCCTTCTTCCTGGAGAGCCCCAAGCTCCCCGGTCTCATCCTGGAGGATGGAAATCTCCGCCTTCAGTCGCTCGGTCCGTTCCGCCTCCGACGTGACGGCCGCGATTCTTCCGTTGATCTCTTCGAGTCGCTTCCGGGTCTGCGCAAGCGAGGCGTCCGCCTTCACGTATTCTGTGTGGCGTGCCTCCAGTTCGCTGAGATGTTTCGTTGCGGAATCCATCGTCGCGGAGAGCTCCCGCACGTGCAAGGTTCCCACAGCGGCCTGCTTCTCTAGGGCGGCGAGTTCCTCCTGCACCGTGGGGAGTCGTGCGAGTCGCTCCGCCCGAGTCGCTATCTCGCGCTCTTGCGATTCGACTTTCGCGCTGAGCTCGTCGTGGCGCTCTTTCGTCCGGAGCTGCGCGCGCTCGAACGTCTCGAGCCGGAACAGCTTTTGAAAGATCATGAGCCGGTCCGAGCCTCGCTGGGCGCCGAGCTCCTTCATCTCCTCCTGCCGGACGAATGTCGAGTTGCAGAATCCCGCATAGTCGAGTCCGATGATGTCCCGGATCGCTCGCTCTCGTTCCGGGATCGATCCTCCGATCGATTCCCCATTCCGGAGAAGCTCGAGGTACGGCTCCCGCTTTGTCGTGAACCCGCGGCGGGCCTCGTAGTGGTCCTCGCCCTGCCAAAAGCCCACCCGCACGTGCCCGCCGGGTCGGCAAATCTCATCGATCGTCGCGTTCGCCGGCGGATCCGTCCGCGTCGTCGCCTTGTACAGGGTGAATGTGATCGCGTCGAGGATCGAACTCTTCCCCGCCCCCGTCTTACCGGTGATGACGGTGAACTTCTCGGGGAACCGGATTGGCGGGTCCGTCTTCGAGAGATACCGCATGAAACCCTTCATCTCGATCTCCTCGATCACAAAGCCCTCTGCGCGCGGCGTTGCCATCGTGATCGGGGCCGCCTCCACGGGCGTTTCGATGACGTCGTCCGCCTTCAACCGAGCACCTCTCGGAGGACTTTCTCACCCTCGGAGCGGATTGCGTCTTTGCGCGGATGGCCTGAAAACGTGCGGTCCACAAAGTCGCCAAGGAGTCTGAGCGGGTCGAGCGTGTACTCCGTCGGCATTGTCGTCTCCCGTACGGCCGGGATCCATCGGGCTTCGTAGTGAAAGGCGGGTTCCAGTCGCTGTGCGATCTTTCGCTCGTCGACCTGAGGCCGGAGCGCCTCCGGAATCGTAACGGACAGTCGGACCATCGCACCATCGACGCGATCCGGCAAGGCGGCCAAGATTGTCGCCGTCGCGTCATCATTCTCTCGAATCGTGACATCGACCTGGATCATCTCCCTCACGGGCAAAGGGATGAAATCAAACGACTTCGAGTCGGCATTGAGTGCGACGAACCCCTTTGGGTCGCCCCGTTCGCCCCAGTCGATTCGCTCCGGGGCACCCGTGTACACGACCTTGTCCCACAGCCTCTGGTGGAGGTGGATGTGGCCGAACACCGCGAGGTCGACGGCATCCGGAATCATGTCCCGTGTGAATCCGAATTCGCCGGGGAGGTGTTCGAGATACGTCGTGCTCGCGATTCGCGCGCCTTCCACGTAGAAGTGACCGAACAGCACGCGAAACCCCACATCGCTCATCTCTGCGGCGTGCCGCTCGATCCAACCCTTCCACATTGTCCGCGCGACCACGTACGCTTGCTCGATGGAGATCGACTCGTCCACGGCGCCCGAGCTGCGGGCCCGCTCGAGGACTTGCTCCGGGTGGAGGTA
>Ga0209521_10004531_pt1 | contig 11065 bp, 9 predicted proteins | sample Rifsed19ft4_FD_184016 | JGI IMG/M metagenome (GOLD analysis project Ga0209521, IMG submission 184016) | Soil microbial communities from Rifle, Colorado, USA - sediment 19ft 4 (version 2) | ecosystem: Environmental > Terrestrial > Deep subsurface > Rock core/Sediment | place: Rifle, Colorado... | reverse complement strand
TCGCCCATCCCCAGGATCCGCGAGGCCATCCGGTCGGGATGGAACGGCTGGAGCCCGTCGAGCTTCTCTCCCGTACCGACGAACAGCACCGGCGTCTGGGTCACCTCGACGATCGACAGCACGGCGCCGCCCGCCACGATCAGCGCCATGCCGAGCGCGATGCGGCGGTCGAAATTCTCCTTGAACGCGAACCAGGCCAGCAGCGCGGTGAACACGCCTTCCAGATTGAGCAGCAGCGAGGCCGCGGCGGCGCCGGTCGCGGCGAGCCCGAGCATGAGCAGCACCGGAGCGACCACTCCGCCCGACGCGACAGCCCCGGCTAGCCAGGCGAGCTCGGATCGCTGCAGCCGCATCGATCCGCCGCGGCGCACCGCGAGCCACGCCGACAGCCCGACCCCGCTTCCGGCGTACAGCAGCCCGGCGAGCAGCACCGGGTGCATCCCGACCGCGAGCGTTTTCGCGGCCGGCGTGCTCGCGCCGAAGAGCAGTGCCGCCGCCAGCGCGGCGAGGATAGGGTTCATATCGGCTAGGTCAACGCAACGATGACGAGCCCCGCGATGAGAAGTATGCGTGCGACGGGCGTCCACACGCCGTTCGCGACGTTGCGCGAGCATTTCCAGGCCAGGCGGAACCACAACCAGTAGGCGGCGAGCTTGACCGCGATGAACAGGTGCTCCAGCGCGGTCGATCCGGCGAAGTACGCGTACTCCGCGGCGAACGTGAGCGCGAACACCGTCGCGACCGCGGCAGGCCCGTAGATCCACCACGCCTTCCACAGCCTCTCCTCGCCGTCCCAGGCGCGGCGCATCGGAGAAAAAAAAGAGCGGGGCGCTCGCCCCGCTCCGTGACCCTTCGTGACGGCTTACAGCCCGGCGTTCTGGTACGCCACCATCATGTAGAGCATCGGGATCGAGAGCATCGTGTTGAAGCGCGAGGTCGCTCCCGCCATCTTCGCGGCGGCGGCCTTCTCCTCGGCGCCGACCTGCACGACGCCCAGCACTTTCTTCTGGTTCGGCCAGATGATGAACCAGACGTTGAACCACATGATGATGCCGAGCCACATGCCGAGCCCGATCGCATGGAACGGCTTCTGCAGACCCAGGGCGTTGACGAGGTAGCCGCTCATCCAGGCGAGGATCAGGCCGGTGATGATGGTCGACATCGCCGCCCAGCGGAACCAGAACAGCGCGGCGGGCGCGATCACCTTGCCGATCGCCGGCTTCTGCTCGTCCGGGATCTTGGGCATGGAGGGCGTCTGCACGAAATTGAAGTACCAGAGCAAACCGATCCACATCACTCCGGACAGGACGTGCAACCAGCGGAAGAAAAACTTCCACCAGTCCATCGTGTCGAGCTGAATCCATGCGCCCGTTCCAAGACCCGCGAGGATGATGAAAATAATGAGGAGGACGACGCCAGCGGTGATGGTCCGCCCGAGAGACTGAAAGAACGCAGCCATGAGTTTCTCCTTCAGTTGTTATCGATGGCCAGCGAAAAAGTCTAGCACAGCACCGCTGCGTAATTAAGCATCTGTTCCGGAAGGGTTTTGGCGGCTAATGCGAAACGCTAAGAACGCCCGAGGCCGCCGCGATCAACACCGCCAGCTGCGCCAGCGCGAGAGCAGCGTGCAGCCGCTCGCCGCGCGCGACGAGCAGCGGCACTACGCGCGCGTAGCAGCAGATCGTGACGAGCGCGAGCACGGCGATGGCCGCGAGATTCAGGTGGTCCGCCCTGCCGACGAGCGCGAGCCAGCCCCAGCCCGAGGGCGAGCCGCTTGCCGCAAGGTATTGATCCACCGGGAGCGCCCAAAGCGCGGGCAGCTCCGCAAGCGGGACGTGCGGCTCGACGACCCCGAACGCATAGACGAGGAACGCGACGGTGAGCGCCGCGAATCCGGCGCGCGTGGCGCGCTCGAGCCAGCGCGCGTAAACCAGCTGCTCGTGCGGCACGTGTGAGTCGGACTGTCGCATGAGCATCAGCTCCAGATGCCGAGCCCCTTGAGCAGCGCGCGCGCTCCCGCCACGAGCAGCAGCGCGATCACGAGGCGCCGCACCATCGCTGCCGGCGCGACGCGCAGCAGCCGCGCGCCGATCCTGGCGCCGAGCATGACCCCGATGATCGAGGGCGCGACGAGCAGCGGCAGCACCGCCCCGCGGTGGAAGTAGACCCAGGCCGCGGAAGTGTCGATCACCGACAGCAGGAAACCCGAGGTGCCGACCGAGAGCTTGAGCGGGGCGCCCATCAGCAGGTTGAGGACCGGCACGTTGGCCCATCCGGCGCCGAGGCCGAACATGCCGGCGAGAACGCCGATACCCGCGAAGGCCGCGATCGCCGCCGGCGTCCGATGCACCTTCCAGTCCACGTCGCGCCCGGTGGCCGGGTCGTGGAAAATGCCGTGCAGCCTGAGCGCCGCGCCGAGCGCGTCGGGAGCGGCGACCTCCGGATACTCGGATTTCTTCGCCGACCACATCAGCACGACGATCGCGAGGATCGTCACCCCGAGCGCGGTCTGCACGACATGAGCGGGAAGCGCGAGCCCGGCGAGCGCGCCGGCGATCGAGGTGATCGAGCCGACCAGCGCGAGCGGCATCGCGAGCCGCAGGCTGGCGAAGCCCGCGCGCAGCAGTGTCGGGCCGGCCGAGAGCGCGCCGGAGAGCGCGAGCAGCAGTCCGGCGCCGCGCACGAAATCGAGATGGAAGGGGAAAAAGCCGCCGACGATCGGCACGAACAGCACGCCGCCGCCCACTCCCGCCAGAACCGCGACGACGCCGAGCGCGAAACTGACTGCGAACAGCGCGATCGGCCACACCCACCACGGCGTTGCGCCGGCGTCGGCCGCAAGCGCGGGGAAGGACCAGGCCAACCCGAGAAGCAGCAAAGCGGCGCGCGGCACGGTGAGTAAAGTAGGCCTTTTTCTTCGCCCGATTCTCGCACGCACGACGCCGGCGGCGCGAACGGGATCATGTATGGGACGATCACGGTTCGCGATATCCTTCGCGCATGCCGAAGCTTGCGGCCAATCTCTCGACGCTGTTCCCGCAGCTCGAGTTCCTCGATCGCTTCGCCGCCGCGGCGCAAGCGGGATTCCGCGCGGTCGAGTACCAGTTCCCCTACGCCTCGAAGCCCGAGGAGCTGGCGGCGCGCGCGCGCGACGCGGGCGTCGAGGTGGTGCTGCACAACATGCCGCCGGGCGACGCGGCGCGCGGCGAACGCGGCACCGGCTGCCTGCCCGGGCGTGAGCGGCAGTTCCGCGAAGACCTGGAGCGCGCGGTCGCCTACGCGCGGGCGGTGAAATGCGAGCGCGTGCACTGCCTCGCCGGCGTTCTGCCCGAGGCCGGGGAGCGCGCGCGGGCGCATGCCGCCTACGTCGCGAACCTGAAGTACGCCGCCGCCCGGCTGCGCGACGAGGGAATGAAGCTGCTCATCGAGCCGCTCAGCACGCGCGCGGTCCCCGGTTACTTCCTCACCGGGAGCGCGCAGGCGGCGCAAGTGCTCGACGAGGTCGCCGCGGACAACGCCTTTATCCAGTACGACATCTTCCACATGCAGATCATGGAGGGCGATCTCGCGCGGACGATCGAGCGGCTGCTGCCGAAGATCGGGCACATGCAGCTCGCCGACGTGCCCGAGCGCCATGAGCCCGGCAGCGGCGAGATCAATTTCCCCTGGCTGCTCGCGCGCATCGACGCGCTGGGCTATTCGGGCTGGATCGGCTGCGAATACAATCCGGCGGGCGACACCGCCGGTGGCCTGACATGGGCGAGACCCTATCTCCGGAACGCGTAGACGCCGCGCGGCAAGGCGCGGTGGCGCGCGCGCTGCGCGAGTTCCTGCCCGAGCGCGCGGTGCTGTGGCAGGAGGAGGACACGCGCCCCTACGAATGCGACGGCCTGACCGCGTACCGGCGCGTGCCGATGGTGGTGGCGCTTCCCGAGACCGAGCAGCAGGTGCAGCGTGTGCTCAGGACCTGTTGGTCGATGGACGTGCCCGTGGTGCCGCGCGGTGCCGGCACCGGGCTCTCCGGCGGTGCGCTGCCGCCCGGGGACGGGGTGCTCCTGTCGATGGCGAAATTCATGCGCCTGGTGCGGCTCGACCCGAAGGCGCGTATCGCGGTGGTGCAGCCGGGAGTGCGCAACGCCGCGATCTCGGACATCGCTGCGCCGTTCGGCCTGTACTACGCGCCCGACCCGTCGAGCCAGATCGCCTGCACGATCGGCGGCAACGTCGCGGAGAACTCGGGCGGAGTGCACTGCCTGAAGTACGGTTTGACCGTTCATAACGTGCTGCGCGCGCGCGGGTACACGATCGAAGGCGAAGCAGTCGATTTCGGTTCCGAAGCACCGGATGCGCCGGGCTACGACCTGCTCGCGCTCGCGGTCGGCTCCGAGGGGATGCTCGCCGTGATCACCGAGGTCACGGTCAAGCTCCTGCCCAGGCCACAGAGCGCGCGCCTCATCATGGCTTCGTTCGACGACGTCGAAACAGCCGGCCGCGCGGTCGCTGAGGTGATCGCGGCGGGCATCGTCCCGGCGGGCCTCGAGATGATGGACAAGGCCGCGACGCTCGCGACCGAGCAGTTCGTCGGCGCGGGATACGATCTCGAGGCCGCGGCGATCCTGTTGTGCGAGTCGGACGGCATGCCCGAGGAGGTGGAGGAAGAAATCGCGCGCATGCGGGCGGTGCTCGAGCGCGCCGGCGCGACGCGGACCAAAGTATCGCGCGACGAGGCCGAGCGCCTGCGCTTCTGGTCCGGAAGGAAAGCCGCCTTCCCGGCGGTCGGCCGCATCTCGCCCGATTACTACTGCATGGACGGCACGATCCCGCGCAAGCGCCTCGGGGAGATCCTCAAATTCATCGGCGGGCTGGAGAAGAAATACGGCCTGCGCTGCCCGAACGTGTTCCATGCGGGCGACGGCAACCTGCATCCGCTGATCCTGTTCGACGCCAACAGCGCCGACGAGCTGCGGCGCACCGAGCTGTTCGCCGCGGAGGTGCTGGAGAAATGCGTCGAGGTCGGCGGCACCATCACCGGCGAGCACGGCGTGGGAGTGGAGAAGATCAACCAGATGTGCGTGCAGTTCAGCCCCGAGGAGCTCGAGGCGTTCCACGCGGTGAAGCGCGCCTTCGATCCGCGGGGCCTGCTCAATCCCGGCAAGGCGGTGCCGACGCTCGCGCGCTGTGCCGAGTACCGGTTGCTGCGGGGGCCCGGCGGCAAGCTCCCGCATCCGCAGCTGCCCAGGTTCTGATGGACACCGCCCTGGCGGGCCTCGCCGCGAGAATCCGCGAGGCTTCGGAGCGCGGCACCGCGCTGCGCCTGCGCGGCGGCGGCAGCAAGGATTTCTACGGCGGCACGCCGCGCGGCGAGCTGCTCGATACGCGGGCCTACGCGGGGATCGTGGCCCACGAGCCGACCGAGCTGGTCGTCACCGCGCGCTGCGGCACGCCGCTCTCGGAGCTCGAGTCGGCGCTCGCTGCGAACGGCCAGATGCTCGCCTTCGAGCCTCCGCACTTCGGACCCGGCGCCACCGTCGGTGGCTGCGTCGCCGCAGGCCTTTCCGGGCCGCGGCGCGCGGCCGCGGGCGCGCTGCGCGACTACGTGCTCGGCGCGAAGCTCGTCGACGGCCGCGGGCGCGTGCTGCGCTTCGGCGGCACCGTGATGAAGAACGTGGCGGGCTACGACGTGTCGCGGCTGCTCGCGGGAGCGCTCGGCACGCTCGGCCTGATCGCCGAGATTTCGCTCAAGCTGTTCCCCCGGCCGGGCGCGGAGCTGACGCTTCGCCTGGAGATGCCCGAGGAGCGCGCGCTGGAGTCGCTCAACCGCTGGGCGGGACAGCCGCTGCCGATCTCGGCAAGCGCCTGGAACGACGGCGATCTGGGCGTGCGGCTCTCGGGGGCCGACAGCGCGCTGCGCGCCGCGGCCGAGCGCATCGGCGGCGAGCGCGTGGAGGGCGGGGAGGCCGAGCGCTTCTGGTCCGGGATCCGCGAGCACACGATCGGGTTCTTCGGCGGCGACGCGCCGCTGTGGCGCCTCGCGGTGCGCTCGAGCGCCGCGCCGATCGAGCTGCCGGGCGAGCGCCTGATCGAGTGGGGCGGGGCGCTGCGCTGGGTTCGCACGCGCGCCGACGCGGCCGCGGTGCGCGCGGCGGCCGCCGCGGCGGGCGGGCACGCGACGCTTTTCCGCGCCGCCGACAAGTCGGCCGGCGCCTTCACGCCGCTCGATCCCGTCGCGATGCGGCTGCACCGCAACCTCAAGGCGGCGTTCGATCCGGCGGGCATCCTCAACCCCGGCCGGATGTACCCGGAGTTCTAGGGCCGTGCGCCGAAAAGTATAGCGAGCCCCATGCAGACTCAGCTCGCGGACTTCATCCGCGACACGCCCGAGGGTCGCGAGGCCGACGCCATCCTGCGCAAGTGCGTGCACTGCGGCTTCTGCACCGCCACCTGCCCGACCTATCAGCTGCTGGGCGACGAGCTCGACGGGCCGCGCGGCCGGATCTACCTGATCAAGCAGGCGCTGGAAGGCCACCCGGTGACGGAAAAGACGCGCCTGCACCTGGATCGCTGCCTGACCTGCCGCGCATGCGAAACCACCTGCCCCTCGGGGGTGCGCTATGGGCGGCTCGCCGACATCGGGCGCGGCGTGGTGGAAGCGCATACGCGACGCGGGGCGCTGGAGCGCGCCTGGCGCGCGGTCCTGTCCGTGGTGATGCCGCGCACCGCGCTGTTCGGGGCGCTGCTGCGCTTCGGACAGCTGGTGCGTCCGCTCCTGCCGCCGGGGCTGCGCGCGCGGATTCCGGCGCGCCACGCGCGGCGCGGTCGCTGGCCGGCGCCGCGCCACGCGAGGAAGATGCTCGCGCTCGCCGGCTGCGTGCAGCCGCCGCTCGCGCCGGGGATCAACGCGGCGGCGGCGCGCGTGCTCGACCGCATCGGCGTGTCGCTCGTCGAGGCGCCTGGCGCCGGCTGCTGCGGAGGAATCCGCTTCCATCTCAACGAGCAGGAGGCGGGCCGCGGCGACATGCGCGCGCTGATCGACGCCTGGTGGCCGCTGGTGGAAAGCAACGAAATCGAAGCGATCGTCGTTACGGCGAGCGGCTGCGGCGTGACGGTGAAGGATTACGTCCATCTGCTCGCGCACGATCCCGCGTACCGCGACAAGGCGCAGCGGATCTCGGGGCTGGCGAAAGACCTGTGCGAGGTGGTGCCGGCGGAGGCGATCGCCGCCGGGAGGGACCGCGGGCGGATCGCCTTCCAGTCGCCGTGCTCGCTGCAGCACGGCCAGCAGATCCGCGGCGCGGTGGAGGCGCTGCTCGCCCGCGCGGGCTACCAGCTGGCGCCGGTGCGCGACTCGCACCTTTGCTGCGGCTCGGCGGGCACCTACTCTTTGCTGCAGCCGGAAATAGCGCGCGAGCTGCGCGCGCGCAAGCTCGCCTCGCTCGCCGAGAGCATGCCGCAGGCGATCGCGAGCGCGAACCTCGGTTGCATGGTCCACCTCCAGTCTGCGAGCGAGCTTCCGGTGCGCCACTGGATCGAGCTGCTGGACGAGGCTTTGGCGGCACAGCCGTGACGCGCCGTCCGTCGGCGCAACCGGCGCGCCCGGCGGCGGATGGTAAGAAACGGTCAGGCCCGTGGGGGGATCGATACTGGAACGCGATCGAGCCGACGTAGCTTCCGGAGGAGTCGATTCCGGAGGCGAGGACGGCATGCAAGGCGAACGCGAAGCCGGGCCCGGGCAGCTCTCGGGCCAATCGCGCCTAGACGCGGCACGCGTCGAGGCGCTGTACCGCGTTTCGCGCCCGGCGTACTACGCGACGCTCGCGAACGCCGGCATCCTGCTGGTGGCGCTGTGGGGGCCGTTCACCGCCGAGGTGCTGCTGGTCTGGTTCGCGGCGCTCGTCGCGGTGTCGCTCGGCCGCATCGCGCTGCACTCGCGCTACACGCGCGCCGCCCGCGATTCCGGCGGCGCCGACGCGGCGGCGTGGGAGCGCCGCTACATGATCGGCGCGCTTGCGTCGGGGGCGGTGTGGTCGCTTTCGGCCGCCGTGTTCTTCCCGGCCGGCGATCCGCTGCTGCAGATGGCGGTAGTGCTGGTGGTGGGAGCCAGCGTGATCGGCGCGGCCGGCGTGTACGCGCCCAGCCCGCTTGCGTTCTACGCCTTCACCAGCCTGCCATTCGCCGCCATGCTGGTCCAGCTCGCGGCGCAGCCCGGCCGCACCTACGTGCTGCTCGCGCTGGTGCTGCTCGTCGTCGGCGGGGTGATGATCAAGGTGCACCGCGACGTCTACCGCGGCATCGTGGACACCCTGCGCGTCCAGCTGCGCAACGAGGAGCTGCACGCCCGCGCTGCGGCGACCGGGGGCGTGCTGCGCGACGCGATCGAAAGCCTGCCCGAGGGCATCGCGATCTGGGGCGCCGACGACCGGCTGGTGGTGTGCAACGACACCTACGCGAGCCTGTACGGCGGCGGGCTGGGCGCCGAGCGGCTCGCGGGCGCGACGTTTCGCAGGATCGCCGAGAACGCCTGGGACGCCGAGCGCATCGCGCCGGAATTCGAGGGCCGGCGCGACGAGTGGATCGAGCGGCGCGTCTCGCTGCATCGCGAAGGGCGCGGCGAGATGAACGAGTTCCAGGCGCGCGACGGCCGCTGGCGGCGCGGCGGCACGGTGCGCATGCGTCGCGGCGGCCTGGTCGGCCTGGTCTCGGACGTGAGCGGCCTCAAGCGGGCGCAGGAGGCGTACCTGGCGGTGCTGGCGGAGGAGAACCTGGTGCTCGATACGCTGCCGGTCGGCGTGGCGTTCGTCGAGCGGCACTCGATCGTGCGCTGCAACCGCAAGCTGGAGCAGATGCTCGGCTACGCGCCCGACGAGCTGCGCGGACAGTCGACGCGGGTGTGGTTCGCCAGCGACGACCGCTGGTACGCCGCGCGCGAGGAGAGCTATGCGCGCCTCGCGGACAGCGGGATGATGGAGGGCGATGCGCGCGTGCGGCGCAAGGACGGGACGGGCCTGTGGTGCCGGGTGCTCGCGCGCGCCGTCGACGCGAGCGAGCCCGAGGGCGGGTCGATCATCTTCGCCTTCACCGACGTCGACCAGCGCGTCGCCGCCGAGCAGGCGCTGCAGGAAAGCGTCGAGAAGCTCCAGCTCGCGGTCGACGCGGCCGACCTCTACTACTGGGAGTGGGACGCGGCGACCGATCGACTGCATTGGGGCCGCAATCCCTCGGCGCTTCCGGGCGCGCCCCGGGGGGGCGAGCAGAAATGGAGCGAATTCACGCAGCTCATCCACCCGGAGGACCGCGAGCGCTGCGATGCCCTGCATCGCGCCGCTCTCGAGCGCGGCCAGTCGTTCGCCAACGAATACCGCCTGGTCGGGCACGACGGGCAGCTGCTCTGGATCGCCGCTCGCGGGGTGCCGATGCGCGAAGCCTCCGGCAAGGTACACCGAATGATCGGCGTGTCGCAGGACATCACCGAGCGCAAGCGCCAGGAGGAGGAGGTGCGCTTCCTCGCCTACCACGACTCGCTCACCGGGATGCCCAACCGGCGGCTGCTCGACGACCGCCTCAAGCAGGCGGTCTACCTCGCGCAGCGGCGCGACACCAAGGTGGCCGTGATGCTGATCGACCTGGACGACTTCAAGCAGGTGAACGATTCGGTCGGGCACCGCGCCGGCGACGCGGTGCTGCGCGAGGTGGCGCAGCGCCTCGCCGGTTGCGTGCGCAAGGCCGACACGCTGGCGCGGCACGGCGGCGACGAGTTCGTGGTGGTGATCCCCGATCTGCAGCTCGAGGCCGATTGCCAGATCGTCGCCGAGAAGATCCTGCACGCGCTCACGCCCGAGTTCCAGGCCGACGGCCGGCATTTCAATCTCGGCGCGAGCATCGGGATCTCGATCTTCCCGTCGGACGCGGGCGACGGCGACGCGCTGCTCCGGAACGCCGACGCGGCGATGTACCGCGCCAAGCAGCTCGGCAAGAACAACTACCGCTTCTACGGCAGGTAGCGCCGCGCCCGCGGTATAGTTGGCGGGTGAGATCGTCGCAGAAATCGCTGGCGCGGCTCGCCCGTTTCGTGACGCCCTACCGCGCGCGCGTCGCCGCGGCGCTGGTCGCCTTGCTGGTCGCGGCCGCAGCGGTGCTCGCCCTGGGCCAGGGGCTCAGGCACGTGGTGGACAACGGCTTCGGCAGCGGCGACCCGCGGCTGCTCGACCAGGCGCTCGCGGCGATGATCGCGGTCGCCGTCGCCCTCTCGGTCGCCACCTGGTTCCGCTTCTATCTGATGATGACGACCGGTGAGCGCGTCGTCACCGACCTGCGGCGGGCGGTGTTCGACCACATCGTCGGGCTGGATCCCGCGTTCTTCGAGGCGACCCGCACCGGGGAAGTGATCTCGCGCCTTACCAACGACACCACGCTGCTGCAGCAGGTGATCGGCTACGGCCTGTCGATGTTCGTGAGGAACCTCATCATGATGGTCGGCGCGGCCGTGATGCTGTTCGTGACCAGCTGGAAGCTCGCGGCCCTGGTGCTGCTCGGCGTGCCGGCGACCCTCGTTCCGATCCTGCTGCTCGGGCGGCGCGTGCGGCGCCTGTCGCGCGACAACCAGGACCGCGTCGCCGACGTGTCCGCGTACGTGGACGAATCGGTGCACGAGATCCGCACCGTGCAGGCCTACGCGCACGAGCACGCGGACCGCGCGGCTTTCGCGCGCCACGCCGAGGCCGCGTACCGATCGGCCGTATCGCGCATCCGCCAGAAGGCGTTCCTCATCTCCTCGGTCATGCTGATCGCGTTCTGCGCCGTGGGCGTGATCCTGTGGATCGGCGGCCACGACGTGCTCGCCGGCCGCCTGTCGGCCGGAGAGCTCTCCGCATTCGTGTTCTACGCCGGGGTGGTGGCGGGCGGCGCGGGCACCGTGTCCGAGGTGTGGGGCGAGCTGCAGCGCGCCGCGGGTGCCACCGAGCGGCTGGTGGAGCTGCTGGACGACCCGTGGCTGCGCGTGCGCCTCGAGGCCGAGGTCGAAGAGGCGCAGCGCAGCGTCGAGCGCATCCGCGAGCGGATGGGTGCGGAA
>Ga0209521_10004527_pt1 | contig 11070 bp, 8 predicted proteins | sample Rifsed19ft4_FD_184016 | JGI IMG/M metagenome (GOLD analysis project Ga0209521, IMG submission 184016) | Soil microbial communities from Rifle, Colorado, USA - sediment 19ft 4 (version 2) | ecosystem: Environmental > Terrestrial > Deep subsurface > Rock core/Sediment | place: Rifle, Colorado... | reverse complement strand
TGGAGGCAGCTCGGATAGTCTCTTACCTTCCTTCTGCAAAGCGGTATCGACGCTACCCAGCAGTTCAGCCGTGTTGCTCGGCGGCGGCGCGGCCTCTTCCACCTTGGGAAGATCCGAGGCCGGCGCTTTCGGTAAGACGTTCTCAGTCCCTGAGTCGATCCCTTTCTGCTTTAGGGTTTCGTCAACATTGGATACCAACTGAGGATCCCGCCTTGCTTCGACCTTGGCCTTGGCAGCGAATGGGTTGAGACTGTTCCAAAATGAGCCCGCCGACTCCTCTTTCTTGGCGGCTTCTATTGGCTCTTTTTGATTTTCCTTTTTATCGTTGGAAGAGAACCACCCAAGGGGGTTAAGGGCGCTTCCTACCCTGCGCAACATCCCCTTTTCGTCGCCCGGCTCTTCGTGGACCACTTCTTTTTTCGCTACCAGGTTAAGGTCCTTTGGATTTTCGATTTTCGATTTTCGATTTTGGATTTCTCCGCTGCTCTCTCGCTGACCGCTGACCGCTGACCGCTGACTGCCTTCTGCTATCTGCTCGCTACTTTCCGCTGCCTGCCTACTGCCTACTGCCTTCTGCCTTCTGCCTTCTGGCGGAGGAGGGGTATAGACGGGCCTGCCGTCACGCTTGAGCAGCATTGCCAGCGGGTCCTGCTTCTCTTGGGCTAGCTCGCTTACACGAGCCTGGGCCGTCTTTGCCAAGGGATCTTCCGGATAGTGGTGAATCAACGCCTCGTAGGCCAGCCCCGCCTTAACCGTATTCTTCTCCAGCCGGTAGCTCTCCCCCAAATAGTAGAGCGCCTTGACTGCGAATGGCGTATCGCGGTAGCGGCGAAGAATTTCCTCTAGCCGGTCAATGGCCGCGGGATATTTTTTCTCGTTGAAATAGAACACGGCGATATTGAATTCGTGCTCGGAAAGGTACTCGATACATTTGGCCAGCTTTTCTCTCGCAGGGGCAGCGTACGGCGAGCCGGGGTGGTCCTTAACGACACTCTCAAAATAGCCCTTGGCAATCTCGGTCATCTTCTGGTAGCGGTCGCTGCTGGTAAATTGGTCAAAATGAACCAGGCCCCGATGGTAGAGAACGAACGGGATATTCTCGTTGTTCGGGTGCAGGGTTTGGAATTCCTTAAAGGCTGCGGCCGCCTCCGGGTACTGTTTGTTGAGGTAGTAGGCCTCGGCGAGCTTTAGCTCGGCAGGCACCAGTTGCGGGCTGAAGGGAAATTCAGCCTTTACCTTCTGAAAACGGTCGATTGCGAGAGCGTATTTTTTGTTGTTGAGGTAAGCCGTTCCCTCGTCGAAAAGGGCCTCTGCCGTGGCGTTGGGTTGCGTGGCCGGCGTTGACCAGGGCCAGGAAGGAAGTGAAGGAAGGGAAATAGAGGAGCAACCCGGCAGAAGGAAGATAAAGATTGCAAATAGCGAATAGCGAATTGCGAATTGCAAAATCATTTCGACCGATTTCTTTCTATCACTTTGCATTATTAAATTTGTCGTTCGACCCAGAGGCTCTCGACGGGCATTCTGCATTTTGCATTGAAAACTGGCTTATATGGTCCCCATCTTATATGGAGCTTTGGTGCGGAGTCAAGGAGCAGGAAGCACCCGGAGGGGCACCTGGGCCGCATTCGAGCGCAGGACAAAGGGCCATACGGGCGGGAAGGCCAGGTAGGCCGTGGTTTCGAGGAACGAATAGATGCTGTCCCCTGGGGGGCCTTTGTCGTCGTGGATGGTCACTTCGTACTCCCCAGGCGGCAGTTCAGGGATGCGGAACTGGAGGATCTTGTCTTCGATCCAGACGAGTTCCTCACCGGGGATTTCTCGTCTATCAGGTTTTTGCGCCAGGAGCTTTAGCTGGGAGAAATCCATCACCCGGCCGCCTATCTCCACGCGGGGCCATCCCACGAGGTATTCCATAGAGAGGCTTACTGTCGTACCCGGGCTGCCCTCTCTTGGGCTCATCTGCACGACCCGTGGCGCGCAGGCCGATAGCCCCTGAATAACGGCAAAAACCCCAACTGCGAGGTAAATAAGTCCTTTCTTCATTTGCAGTCGAAGATACACCAAATCTCCTCTTAAACCAATCCTTGCCTTCTCTCCTTACCGCCCGTTTAACCCTTTAACCATTGAACTCTGCTGTTCGATCCCACCCCCTCTCCAGCCACCCCCAGACCCCCCCCTAAAAAAATCTATTTTTTCTCTTGACAAGAGTTTAGAGATTAGTTAAAAGACCTAAGACTTTGGTTATATAAAAAGGTGGCCAATAGGCGCTATCGAGGATATTGCTAAGGATAGGTTTAGGACTTTAGATTGACAAAATAGGCTTTTAGTTGTAAATAACAGTTCAATAAACCATAAGGAGGCAAAGATGAAGAACAGACTACTTGGTTTTGCTGCTTTGGGCTTTTTGCTCATCGCCTTTGTCTTGGCATTTGCGCCGGTAGTGCGTGCAGGCGGCGTGGATGACAAGATCCAGACGTTGGAGCAGGAGCTGAATCGGCTTAAGAGTGAGCAGATGGAGTTAAAGAAGGAGGCGGTAGCGGCAGCGGCAGCTATGCCGACCTTTGACTATCGTCCTGGGCGCGGACTAGGGATTACCGCGGCGGACCAGAGCTGGGCGATCAAGTTCCTCTACGAGTTCAATCTCGACATGACCTGGCTGGAAGGGCAGGATTCGATAAGGAACGGCGACTTCGAGCTCTTTGGCCGCAGAAACCGTCCCTACATCTTCTATTACTGGGACCGGGGCTTCTATGAATTTCAGACCGCCATGGACATGGACGCTGGCGACGCGACCGAGATCCAGAGGGCGCGCTTTTATATCCACTACAACAAGATTAATCCCTGGCTGCCCAGCTTCCAGATTGGTATGGATGTCGGCGCCGCGTTTAATAGCTATGATCAGGGTTCTTCAAGCACAGCGGCGACCATAGAGTATCCGCTGGTGCGGCGCGACAACGGTTTCAATACGGGCGCTCACACCGGCATAGGGTTTCGGTGGGACGATCTCCCGATGAGGGTGACGCCAGGCACCTGGAATTTTCATTATTACTGGGTGATCAACGGCATGGGGCGTTCTGACGGTGACACCGACCAGAGCAGCAACATGGACCACGTCCTATGGTTTAAAACCGAGCCTTTTTCCCAGAGCAAGAACAAGTGGATCAGCGGGATCGGCTATAACATCGGTGTTTGGTTTGGCAACCCGGATGAGCGGAACACCACCAATTCCAGCCGCCGCCTGAGACTGCGTAACCAGCTTGGTCCGAACCGGATCACGCTGTTCGACAGCGGGAATGACATTGACCGGGGGCTTCATACCTTTATCTCTCCCGGTGTGAGCTACAAGGTTGGTCCGTATCAGTTGATGATCTCCGGCGGTTTTGACCGGTGGAATTCCAAATCGCGCGACCTTGAGGACAAGACGGGCAGGCCTGGAGAAGTGGGACGGATTTCAGCTAGCAATTTTAAGTTGATCAACGAGCTTTTTGCCTGGAGCCCGAAGGGGTTCTTCACCGGCTCGGCGACTACTCCTAACTCCCTGCTCATGGCTTTTTCTTTTGAGCGGGACGATGCCAAGTGCGGCCGGCCAAACTGCGACGAGACCGTTACCGCCGGCGGCGCTCAGTTCAGCAGGAACCGCATCCTGGTGCGGGAGCTGGACTTCCGGTACTTCTTCCGTCCGGCGCTTTCTCTGAACCTTGCCACGCGCTGGTACGATGCGTCGAACGTGCCGACCACGACGCAGGATGATATCGGCTGCAGCAAGAACAACAACCTGGTTGCGGGCAAGGGCTGCGACTGGACCGATGTAGCCCTCAGGCTGGCCTGGGAGTTCTAAGCCGGCAGCTTAGGGTAAAAAACAAAAAAGGGGTCTGCCATCTGGCGGGCCCCTTTTTTTTGCTCGCAAGGAGGCGAGGATGAAGAAACTACTTAGTATTACCGCTCTCGGCTCCCTGCTCGCTGCTTTAGTATTGGCAGTGGCGCCGGCGTGGGCCGAGAATGTGGACAGCCGCATTCAGGCGCTCGAGAATGAGCTAACACGGCTCAAGGGTGAGCAGATGGAGTTGAAGAGGGAAGCGGTAGCGGCTGCGGCAGCTATGCCGACCTTTAATTATCGTCCTGGCCGTGGGTTGACGTTGGAGGCGGCGGACAAGAGTTGGGCGTTCAGGGTTCGGTATGAGTTCAACATCGACTTAAACTGGCAGGAAGGCAACGATGGCAGAAGGAACGGTGACTTTGAGATCTTCGGCCGCAGGAACCGTCCGTTTTTCCATTATATCTCGAACGGCGGTTTATACGAGTATGAAATGGCGTTCGACTGCGATGCCAATGAAAAGTGCGGTGGGATTCACGCGGCAGTCTTCTATGTTCACTTCGAGAACATGAGCCCCTGGTTTCCCAAATTCCAGATCGGCATACACGAGCCTGCCGCCATTAACACCTACGATCAGGGCTCGACCAGGACTGCGGCGACTCTGGAGTATCCTCTGGTTCGCCGCGGCAACGGTTTCAACACCGGAATCCACACTGGGACGGGACTTGTGTGGGAGGATCTGCCGGCGCCTGGAGGACTCTTCCCCGGCACCTGGAATGCCCATTATTACTGGGTGATCAATGGCATGAGCCGTGGCAATGGTGACACGGACCAGAGCAGCAAGACGGACCATGTGGTTTATTTTAACGTGAATCCGTTCTCGCAGAGCAAGCACAAGTGGCTCAACGGGATCGGCGCGAGCGTGGGCGCCTGGTTTGGCAATGTTGATGAGCGCAACACCACCAACACGAGGAGACGTTTGCAGCTCCGCACCGCAACTGGCAGCACCAAGGTCTCGCTGTTTGACACCGGCACGGACGCGGACCGTGGTTTGCACGCCTATATCACTCCTGGTTTGAAGTATCGGGTAGGGCCATACACGCTGTTGGCCTCTGGCGGTTTTGACCGTTGGAATTCGAGCCAGCGGAGCGGCGCTGATAAGAAAGCCGGTAGAGGCGGAGAGGTGGGGCGAGTTGAAGGGACCTACTGGAAGTTGATCAACGAGATCTTTGTTTGGAGTCCGAAGGGTCTCTTTACGGGAACGACATCAACGCCGAAATCGTTGCTTATGGCATGGTCGTTTGAGCGGGACGATGCTGTCTGTGGTCGGCCGAATTGTAATGAGGATTCTGGTTCTAGCGGTCAGTTCTCAAGCAACCGCGTTCTCCTTCGCGAGTTGGACTTGAGGTACTTCGTCCAATCGAACGTCTCTGTGCTCCTAGGCTGGCAGTGGTACGATGCGGCCAATTTGGGAACGCAGCAGCAGGTGGAGGTAGGTTGCAGTAAGAACAATAACACCCGTGCGGGCAGGAGCTGTGACTGGCACGATGTGACTCTCCGGGTTGCCTACTACTTCTAAGCTAGCGACTTAGGGTAAAAGCAGAAAAGGGCCTGCCAGACGGCAGGCCCTTTTCTTGTTCCAATTCGTTCCTGATTGTTACGGCTGGTCGGCCCTTTCGCCTTCCCTTACTCGGTCCTCGCTCTTGTCCTCTCTGGCGCGGTCAATCTCCCGTTCGATCTCTTTGCCGATCCACTCGACGTTCTCGATCAGCTCTTTCCAGTTGACATCCCGCCCCTTAATCATGGCCAGGTTTCTCCGCGATTCGCCACGGATTGTTTTCGTGGGGTCCCAAAAACGGCCATCCGTGTGATACTGCTCGATATAATCGAGCCAATCTGCCAGCCCCGTAAGGCCTGTCTCGATCTCTCTCAAACCTCTCTGTTGCTCTCCGTCCCGCCCCAGCACCAGTCCCAGATAGAGCTTGGCCAGATCGTCCTGCTCATAGCGCGAACGCGCTCGTTCCAATGCCTGACGGGCCTCTGCCAGTTCCCCGGAAGCGTAGTTAGCCCGTCCCACATAGGTCCAAACCCCCTCCCTGAAAATTGAGTAGTCGAGCAGGTAATCAGGCTGCAACTCGGCAGCGCGTCGGAAATGGGATAGGGCCACCTTAGGGTCTCCGTACATGAGCTCCATCCTGCCCTTTTGAATCTCGCCCCCCAGCTCAAAGGCGGCGCAACCGGAAAAGAGAATTGCAAATTGCAAAAGGCAAAGCGCAAAGCGCAGAATTTTAAATTTTTCATTTTTCATTTTAAATTTCTCTTCTCCATAGATCACCTCCTAAGCTACGGATAAGGATAGGCGCTATTCATGAAATAATCAATAAGGCAAGTTTGACATTCTCTGATACTCTCAGGTATCTTCACTACGATGACAAATCGTAGAAACTCAACTATGGCTATTGCCTATCTCCTTTTGGCCATTAGCCTTCCATCTATCCCCGGTTGCAGCCGCCCCGCTTTCTTGGTTGGGATTGGCACCGGCGGGCGATATAGCGAGGCGAGGGAGGAGATCAGCCGCCGGCGTGGGGGCAACGTGGATAAGGCCATCCTTAATCTGGAGACGGTTGTGCGAGAGGATCCGACGTACAAGGACAGTCTCACCCTCTTAGGGCGGGCCTATTATATCAAGGGGAGGTATGGGGATGCCAGGCTGATTTTGCAAAGGGCCCTAGCGGTGAACAACGAGGACGAGATCGCCTGGATGGTCCTTGGTATCACACAGCTACGCCTGGGCGAAAATGACAAGGGGCTGGAGACGCTCCGCGGAGGGCTTACCCTGTTTAGTAAGAACTCTGTCGAGAGTTACCGGGGCTATACCTATTGGGACCGGGCCGGGAAGGTCAAAATCGTGCTGCGCAGAGCTATCTTTACTGCCCAGAAGGGACTCGATGAAAAGGAAAATTTGATGCGATCTGCGGAAAATCTTCTTGCCGCAATTGATGAGGAGGAGTGGAATCTGGGTCTTGAAAAGCAAATTGATAGGTATGGACTCTAGTTGGCTGCAAATCTCCAGTTCAACAAACTATTTTCACGTGACTATCGGTAGGCGATGCCGGTTGTTCCATTGTTCACCCAGAGCCCTCCCTCCTGTTTATAAAAATTTCAATCCCTGTCCGAGCATATAAATCGATGCGACGATGAGGAGAAAAACAAGCAACCGCTCCAGCCAGATAGAGGGAATCCGCGCTACCAGGATGGCGCCAATTTGCGCTCCTATAATGCCGGCTAGAATCAACGGGATCGAGATTTTAAGGTCGAAGTTCCCGAACTTCCAATGAGTAGCCGCCCCGGCGACAGCGGGGCCCAGGATCGCGAGCAGGGAGGTCCCCACCGCGATCCGTATCGGTATTCGCATTACCAGCACCAGCATGGGGACGAGCAGCCATCCCCCTCCTATGCCTAGCAGCCCGGCGACAATACCCAGACAGCCACCAAGGAGCAGGCCCGAAAAGATATTTACTGTGAAGAAAAGCTCCTCGTTTTTCACCCTTCTCCGGCGCAGCAGGATGTGGCGGTAGCGAGGGATAGCATCCGGTCGAGAAAAACTTTTTGCCGGCGCTCCATCCTTGCCGCGCCCCCGGCCTAGATACGTCGCCGTCGCCCCAATGGCTAAGAGAGCAAAAGCGATTTCAAGAACGTTGTTAGGGAGGACGGTGGCATAATGGGAACCGACCACAGCCATGGGTGTTGCCCCGGCCAGGAGGATCAGGGCAAGCATAGGATCGACCGTGCCGATTTTGAAATGGCGGAGGGTGGCTGAGGCGGCGGTGAAGACGACGTACAGAAGGCTTAAGCCGACCGCCTCACGCATTAAAAGGCCGGCGGCGTTTAGGAGGGGAATCATAATAAAGCCGCCGCCCACGCCCAATAGACCTGACAGTATCCCGGTTAGACCGCCGATGACAATCATTTCAAGCGTGAAGGACATGATAAGACTCAACAGGTCAGCGGATGAGCAGGAGATCCCCCAGGGTTGTCAGAAAATAGCCCACGCTCACATAGGCGTTGAAATCGAAGAAGGCCCGGTTGATCCGGGAAAGGTCATCGGGCTTAACCAGACGATGCTCCCAGAAGAGGATCAAAGAGATCGCGGCTATCCCGCTCCAGTAGATTACTCCTAATGCCGCGCTGATACCAACCAGAAACAAAAAGATTACGGTAAAGAAATGAAACAGGCTCGACAGCCTGAGGCCCCAGGCTACGCCAAAGCGGACGGGAATAGAGAAAAGACCATGACTGCGGTCGAAATCGTAGTCCTGAAGGGAATAGATCACATCAAAGCCGGCGAGCCAGAAGATAACGGCCGCGCCGAGGAGAAAAGGGGTAAGGAGCTCTTCCATAGTGCTCGGGACACCGATGACTGCCAGCCATGCCCCCATGGGCGCCAGAGAGAGCGCGAGGCCGAGAAAGAGGTGGGAGGCCCAGGTAAAGCGTTTGGTAAGGGAGTAGAAAAAGATGATGGCAAGCGCGAGCGGGGAGAAGGCAAAGCAGAGCGGGTTTAACTGGTAGGCAGCGTAGACAAGCAGCAGGGAAGAGAGTCCCGTCAACAATGATACCTCCCAGACTTTCACCTTCCCTTGAGGCAGCTCCCAGGGAAGGGTGCGCGGGTTTAGCGCGTCCAGTTTTCTGTCCGCCAGGCGATTAAAGCCCATGGCCGCGCTCCTGGCTCCAACCATGGCAACAAGGATCCAGATCAGGGTCCTGAGGCCCACCGGATGGGCAGGCCAGGCCAGGGCGACCGAGGCCAGCGCGAAGGGCAGGGCAAAGACCGTGTGGGAGAAGCGGATCAAGCGCCCAAAGTCGTGAATCTTTTCCGCTAGTGACATGTTGTGCTCAATGCGGGCCAATGCAAAATGCAAAGTGAAAAATGAAAAATGTAAAATGAAAAAAATTTAACTTTTACAATTTGCAATTTGAAATTTGCAATGGCCTCGCTTAGAGGCCAAGTTTAGCCCAGATCGAATCGACGTACTTTTTTGTCTTCTCATCCATCACGATCGGGGCGGGCCATTCCCGCTCGAAGCCCTCGCTCTTCCACTTCGCCGTCGCATCGATCCCCATCTTGGAACCGTAGCCCATCAGCGGGGCCGCATGGTCCAGGACATCAACCGGCCCTTCGACGAAGAGCACATCCCGTTTAGGATCGATGTGGTTGCCGGCGATCCAGGTGACTTCAGCGAGATCGTGGACATTGACATCGTGATCCACGACGATGATGATCTTGGTGAACATCATCTGGCCCAGCCCCCAGAGGCCGTGCATGATCTTGCGCGCGTGGGCGGGATATTCCTTTTTGATCGAGACGATGGCGAGGTTGTGAAAGACGCCGTGCGCCGGGAGATCGATATCCACGATCTCCGGAAATGTCAGGCGCAGCAGCGGCAGAAAGATCCTCTCCGTGGCCTTGCCCAGGTAAACGTCCTCCATGGGAGGTCGCCCGACGATGGTCGCGGGGTAGATGGGCTTTTTCTTGTGCGTGATGCAGGTGACATGGAAGACGGGGTAATCGTCGGCTAAGGAGTAAAAGCCGGTGTGATCGCCGAAGGGTCCCTCTGTGCGCAGCGGCTCCGCAGGATCGATATAGCCTTCGATCACGATATCTGAATTGGCCGGCACCTCCACATCCACGGTTATCGCCTTGACCAGCTCCAGCCGCTTTTTTCTGAGAAAGCCCGTGAATAGGAATTCATCGATCTGATCCGGCAAAGGCGCGGTCGCGGCGTATATGAGGGCCGGGTCTCCGCCGAGACAGGCGGCCAGCTCCATCCTCCCTTTCCGTTCCTTCTGCCGCTGGAAGTGGCGCGCCCCGACCTTATGGAGATGCCAGTGCATGGCGGTCGTGCGCGAATCGAAAACCTGCATGCGGTAAAGACCGACATTGCGCTGGCCACTGCCGGGGTCGCGCGAGATCACGGTCGGGAGCGTGATGAAGGGGCCGCCGTCTCCGGGCCAGCAGGTGAGGATGGGAAGGATATTCAAATCGGGATCGCGCTCAATCACTTCCTGGCACTCTCCCTCTTTGACCACGCTAGGGGCGATTCCGGCCAGCCGCGCCAGCTCAGGCAGCATCCGGAGCTTGTCCCACAGAGAGCCCGGCGGTTTCATGCGCGTGAGCTTCTCGATATCACGGGCGATCTCCTCGACATCCTCAACTCCCAACGCCATAGCCATGCGCTTCGGCGAGCCGAAGGCGTTGATGAGAACGGGAATCTTTTTGCCGACGACGTTTTCGAACAGTAAGGCAGGCCCGCCGGACTTCATCACCCGATCGGCGATCTCGGTGATCTCCAACTCAGCCTTGACGGGATAGGTGACGCGTTTGAGCTCGCCTTCGCGCTCCAAAACTTGAACGAACTCCTGCAAGCTGTTATAGGCCATAGCTTAAAAGAAACTATTAATCTTAGCACAATGATGGCCCATTCAGGCATCTACCTCTCTGTGGTGGTTCCGGCTTACAATAGAGCTACGATACTACCTGAAACCCTGAGAAGATTTCAAGAATATCTTTCCGCAAAGCCTTTCGCTTACCATCGTGCAAACCGGTAAATATCCGTAACTTCATCGGTAGACATGGAAGTTGGATAAAACCCCAATCGCTCGAGCTCCTCAACGAGAAGGGAATCAGGCTTTGGAACTTCCAGTCGTCCCATAGAGAAATTGCTGCTATGGAAAGCCACCCAAAAGGCACGTGCAGGCCCTAGCGTGGTCATAAAATCCTGCACGTCTTTTCGGGCCTCCTCTGAAGAGTTCAAGACTCGATCTGGATCATAGAAGCGCGGATCCTCTTCTGCCTCACGAGGAAACGCTCGGCACGCAAAACGCCGGCCAGTCGCTCGGTTTTCACAAGAACCTTCTTTCCACTGATAACCCAGACGATGCAAGTAGTAGAGAACTGGGAGCCCCCGGAGGCGCGTGAACACAACCACGTCGCCATTCTTCACATTGGCATCAATGAGTTTCGCGGTTGGCTGGGCGTCTGGAAGTGGAGGGACCTGATAATATAGATATAGCTTTGTGCCGATCGGTATGAAGAGAATCAAGGCAACAAGACAGGCTAATAACGGTCCAATTTCCTTAATAGTCTGAATTTTTGCCAGTGCGAAGCCAAGCAGGATTATGAAGGCAGGAAATGCCACCAGGTCATAGCGACCGGCCACGTAGAGGGGCCTGTAGAAGGACACCAGCCACAACGTTGC
>Ga0209521_10004525_pt1 | contig 11072 bp, 9 predicted proteins | sample Rifsed19ft4_FD_184016 | JGI IMG/M metagenome (GOLD analysis project Ga0209521, IMG submission 184016) | Soil microbial communities from Rifle, Colorado, USA - sediment 19ft 4 (version 2) | ecosystem: Environmental > Terrestrial > Deep subsurface > Rock core/Sediment | place: Rifle, Colorado... | reverse complement strand
GTGTGTTCGTCGTCTACGATCCCGCTTTAAACGGCTGGCTGATTAAATTGGCCAAAGAAGCCGCTCGTGCCCAGGGGCTGGAGTTGGTGGCGTACGAGGCGCAGGATCTGCGCAGTGCAGTACGGTTCTATCAGGAAATTTTTTCTGCGGCTGATGGTGACAGTGATGTCTTATGGTTGCCGCAGGATTCCACCACGGTGGAGGAAGGCTCAGTACTGCCTTTGGTGCTGCAGGAATCATGGAATCAAGGCATCGCGGTTTTTTCCAGCAATTCCACTCACGTCCGGCGTGGCGTGCTGTTTTCGCTTTATCCCGACAACGTAGCGCTGGGCAAGAGTCTTGCCGGTTTGGCTCAGGGTATTTTGACCTCGGGCGATTATGAAAGGCGTGGCATGATGCCATTGCGCGATGTGCAAAGCGCTGTCAACCTGCGCACTGCCAAACATCTGGGTCTCAAGCCGTCCCGCCAGCAGGGTTTCGACACGACATTCCCCGAGCAATAGACGCACTCGCCCATGAAGAAGATTCTCAACAGGTTTCTCCAAAGATTCACTTTTGAGCGCCAGCTTGGCATCATGGTTACGCTCGGTGTTCTTCTTCTGGCGTTGTTTTCCTCTCTGATGGGATCGTGGCTGAGTAACGAGCGGGTACGCCTTAACCTTCTTGAGCAGGGTCAGCGCATCACGGAGAATCTGGCCCGTCAGAGCGCCCTTGCGCTGATTTACGCTTCAGATGACAACGCCGCCGATGCAGTGAACGCTACCATGGCTTTCCCGGGCGTGGTCAGCGTTGAAATACGCGACGTCAGCCAGCGCACATTGTTGACGCGCGGCCCCGCCGGCCACGCCGAATTCCCTGCTGCAATCGAGCGAGCCAACTGGGAGCAGGCCGGTGCCGTTCTCGATGCGGAAAGCCGGAAGGCATGGCGTTTTGCTGCGCCGGTGTATACGCAGCCTTCTGCCGAATCGCCATTCAATGTGCAGACAGCCGCCCCCGAGTTGCTCGGCCATGTTTCGGTGGTGATGAGCAAGGCGGCGCTGTTTCAGACGACTACAGACATTTTTGTCGCTAACCTGGCCACGTCGTTTTCCTTCGCGCTGCTGTTCCTGTTCCTGATCCGCTTCATGGCCAACCGGATGACGCGGCCACTTAACCAGTTATCGGCCAGCATGGGGCGCGCCAAGGCGGGCGAATCGGAGGTGCGTGCCGTTCTGACCGGGCCGAAGGACATCTCCGACATGGCTCATGCCTTCAACAGCATGATGGCGGTGCTGGAAGAGCGCGAGGCAGCTTTGCGTGTTGCCGCCATTGCCTTCGAGATCGAAGAAGGCATGATCGTAACCGATAGTGATGAGGTGGTCATTCGGGTCAACCGTGTCTTCACGGAACTGACCGGCTACAGTGCCGAAGAAGCTATCGGCAAAAACCTGAGCATGTTCAAGTCTGACCGGCAAGATGCCGGGTTCTACCCGCGCATGCGTGAAATCCTGCATCGCGAAAATTACTGGCAAGGGGAGATATGGAACCGCCGCAAGAACGGCGAAGTCTATCCGGAGTGGCTGACTATTACTGCCGTTGTCGGCAAAGATGGCAAGATCACGAATTATATCAGTGCGTTTTTTGACATCACCGAGCGCAAGCTGGCTGAGGACAAGATCCACAATCTCGCATTCTATGATCCGCTCACACAGCTTCCTAACAGGCGCCTGCTGTTTGACCGTCTCCAGCAGGCGGTTGCCACCAGCGCACGCAACAAGACCAGCGCCGCGCTACTGTTCATCGATCTCGATAATTTCAAGATATTGAACGACACCAGAGGGCACGACATCGGCGACATGCTATTGATCGAGGTGGGCCGGCGCCTGCAAACCTGCTTGCGTGAGAGCGACACTTTAGCGCGTTTGGGCGGAGATGAATTTGTGGTGCTATTGGAGCAGTTAAGCGAAGACAAAACGCAGTCTGCTGTGCAAGCGCAGGGTGTGGGAGAAAAAGTGCTCAAGATCACCAGCCAACCCTATATGCTCAAAGATGTCGAGCATTACAGTTCGTCGAGTATAGGCATTTCCATGTTCGCCAATTACAGACAAAATCTCGACGATTTGCTCAAGCAGGCTGACACATCCATGTACGCAGCCAAAAAAGCCGGTCGAAATACCCTGCGTTTCTTCGACCCCGCGATGCAGGAAACGCTGGAACTGCGCAGTCAACTTGAAGCCGGGATGCGTAAGGCATTGCCGAAAAATGAATTCAGGCTTTACTACCAGGTACAGGTGGATAGCAACCAACGCTTCATTGGTGCGGAGGCACTGATCCGCTGGGAACATCCGGAGCAAGGCCTGATCTCCCCCGCACGATTCATTCCCGTTGCAGAAGAAACCGGGCTGATTCTGCCCATTGGCCAGTGGGTGTTACAGACGGCCTGCGCACAACTTAAAGAATGGGAAAACAATCCGCTCACTCGCGAATTAACGCTTGCCATAAACGTCAGTGCGCGGCAATTTCGTAAACCGGATTTCGTTCAGCAAGTGAGCGAAATAATCGAGCAAACCCTTATCAATCCGGTGCGCCTCAAACTTGAGTTGACCGAGAGCACGGTGCTCGAAAACGTCGCTGATACCATAGACAAGATGCATGCTTTGAAATCGATGGGTGTGCGCTTCGCAATGGATGATTTTGGCACAGGCTATTCATCGCTGGCTTATCTGACTCAATTGCCACTCGATCAATTGAAGATCGACCAGTCGTTCGTGCGCAACATCGGCACAAAATCTTCCGATGCGATGATTATTCAAACTATTATCGGCATGGCCAATAATCTGAGCATAGAGGTGATTGCCGAAGGAGTGGAAACCCAGGCTCAACGTGATTTCCTCTGGGGGGCCGGATGCATGCTTTATCAGGGTTATCTGTTCGGCAGACCTGTACCAGTGGAGGAATTTGCTGCCGCTCTAACATAGCCAGAACTCACAGACGTCCCGGATCACATCAGCAACAGCGGTGGAGGTGAATGAATGCTGCTCTTGATGCGAGTTCGAATTACTCCGATTCCCGATCAAACGTGCATTTTTGTAGGGCGGGCTTTGCCCGCCGGATCAAGCTGTCGGGCGAGCTTTGCATAGCCATTCGACTAGGCCGCCAAAATACGGCAGCCAAGTCGCTGGTTAAGCCAGACCTACGGATTGTTTTACCCTTGAAATGGAATTGGAATTATTTCGTGAGACTGGCGCGTGCCCGCGCGATCGCTGCAGCAACTTGTTGCGGCGCAGTGCCGCCGGTATGGTTCCGGCTGGCCAGGGATCCTTCCAGCGTAAGCACCTGATACACATCCTCTGCTATCAGGGTTGAGAATTGCTGAAACTCGGCAAGGCTGATGCCGCTTAAATCGCAGCCGCGCTGTTCGGCGAAGCGCACTGCCAGTGCCACGGCTTCATGGGCATCGCGGAACGGCAAACCTTTCTTCACCAGATAATCAGCCAGGTCGGTAGCGGTGGCATAGCCCTGCAAGGCCGCGCTGCGCATGGCTTCGGGATGGACCTTGATGCCGGCGATCATGTCGGCGTAGATGCGCAGTGTCTGCGTCAGCGTTTCCACCGTGTCGAACAGCGGTTCCTTATCTTCCTGATTGTCCTTGTTATAGGCCAGCGGCTGGCCCTTCATCAGCGTCAGCAATGCGACCAGATGGCCGTTCACGCGGCCGGTCTTGCCGCGCACCAGTTCCGGCACATCGGGGTTCTTCTTCTGCGGCATGATCGAAGAGCCGGTACAGAAGCGGTCGGCTATGTCGATGAAACCGAAGCGCGGGCTCATCCACAAAATCAATTCTTCCGAGAAGCGCGACAGGTGCGTCATGATCAGCGCGGCACAAGCGGTAAATTCGATCGCGAAGTCGCGATCCGACACCGCGTCCAGTGAGTTCTCGCACACCCCGTCAAAACCCAGCAACTCGGCGACATATTCGCGCTTGATCGGGTAGCTGGTCCCGGCCAGCGCGGCCGCGCCGAGAGGCAACCGGTTCACGCGCTTGCGGCAATCCTGCAAACGTTCCGCGTCGCGCTTGAGCATCTCGAAATAGGCCATCAGATGGTGTGCGAAACTGATCGGTTGCGCGACCTGCAAATGGGTGAAGCCGGGCATGATGGTATTGGTGTGCTGTTCGGCGAGGCCGAGCAGCGCGCTTTGCAACGCCCTGATGAGTCCGAGCAGCTCATCGATCGCGTGGCGCAGATACAGGCGCACATCGGTCGCCACCTGGTCGTTGCGCGAACGCCCGGTGTGCAGGCGCTTTCCGGCATCGCCGACCAAAGCGGTGAGCCGTTTCTCGATGTTGAGGTGCACATCTTCCATATCCAGCGACCAGGCGAATTCGCCGGCGATGATCTCATTCTCGATCTGCGCGAGGCCGCGCTGGATGTCACTCAGATCCTGTGTGGAGATGATGTCGCAGGCCGCCAGCATCTGCGCGTGCGCCAGCGAGCCCTGGATGTCGAACATGGCCAGCTTGTGGTCGAAGCCCACCGACGCGGTATAGCGCTTCACCAATTCCGCGACCGGTTCAGAGAAACGCCCAGACCAGCTATCTTTATCTTGCATCATTGCCCCCTCTTGTCCCAGAATAAAGCGCGAACCAGAGTTTCGCGCGAAAAACCAGGGAACTCTTAAACCGAAATAATCCATTCGGATGAAAAATGGCAATATACATACTCCTTACGAATAGCGCGGCAACACGGTTCTCCCCCTGATAAGGGGGAGTTAGAGGGGGTTTGCTTTGTGCGGAAACTCTAACCCCTCCCAGCCTCCCCTTGTCAGGGGAGGAGCGACGCAACCAACAGCTAAAGGAATACTCCATGCCTAATGGATTATCCGGGTTAAATACAGTCCACCATGAATAACGCGCGCAGTATAAAACAAAATGCCGGGGCCGATGCGTTGCCCAACTTTCGCAACCTCGGTATCACGTTGCGCATCCTGTTGATCAGCAACGGCATGGCATTGTTGCTGGCACTGATGCAGGCGGGCGGGTGGGCGGATGTGCCACAGCGCATGATGCAGATCGCCACGCTGCTCACGCCTATCCTGCTGGCCATGCTGGTGCTGCTATGGGCAGCGCAGCCGTGGCTGGATCGGCTGGGTTACTGGCGCGGCGTGCTGGCGGTGAATCTGTCGGTGGTAGCGATGACGCTGGCTACCTATTACCTGGGCGGTGAATTGTACCGCCCGCCGAACAGAGACGATGGTAATTTCGATGTGGTGCGTTATGTGCTGCTCAGTGTTACGGTGAGCAGCACCTTGCTGATGTATTTCCGGCTGCGCACCCATGCGTTGTCGCACGCCCTGCACGATGCGCGCTTGCAGGTGTTGCGCGCGCGTATCAGGCCGCATTTCCTGTTCAACACCATCAATGCCGTGCTCGGTATCGTGCGCACCCAGCCCAGGCAAGCGGAAACCGCGCTGGAAGACATGGCGGACCTGTTTCGGATGGCGATGTCGGATGCGCGGGATCTGGTGCCGCTGCAAAAGGAGATCCAATTGAGCAAACAATATGCTGCCCTTGAGCAGTTGCGCATGGGCGAACGGTTGCGCGTGGACTGGCAGATGCAGGACCTGCCGGAAGATGCGCTGATCCCGCAGTTGCTGTTGCAGCCGCTGCTGGAGAACGCCGTGTATCATGGCATCGAGCCATTGCCGCAGGGCGGCTGTATCAAAGTGATGCTGCGCCGCAGCGGCGACGAGTTGCAGCTCAAGGTGGAAAACCCCTCTCTGCCGCGCAGCGAGGGGACGCATCGCGGCAACAAGGTGGCATTGCGCAATATCCGCGAACGGCTGGACCTGTTGTTCGATGTCGAGGCGCGCTATCAGGTCGAAAGCGGCAACGATTTTTACCGGGTGGAGATCACGCTGCCCTATGTGAAAGAGCGGCCCAAAATAAAGGAGCGGTCATCATGAGCGGGAACGAGCAAACTCTGCGCGTGTTCATCGTGGACGATGAGCCGCCCGCGCGCAATCGGCTGCGCGACGTGCTGAAAGATTGCAGTGAAAAGTTGCCGCTGCAGATCGTCGGTGAGGCGGGCAACGGCCGCGAGGCATTGGACAGGCTCGTGGAACTGCCTGTCGATGTGGTGTTGCTCGACATCCGGATGCCGCAAATGGATGGCATCGAACTCGCGCAGCACTTGCAAAAGCTGCCCAAGACGCCGGTGATCATTTTCACCACTGCCTACGATGACTACGCGATCAAGGCATTTGAATTGCATGCCGTCGATTACCTGCTCAAACCGATACGCCTGGCGCGGCTGTTCGAGGCGCTGACCCGCGCGCGCGATGCGGTGCCGGTGCAAAACGAAGTGCTGCGGGAGCTTTCGCCAGAGCCGCGCAAGAATCTGTCCAGTCATGAACGCGGCAAGATCTATCTGATACCCATCGAGCAGGTGCTATACCTGCGCGCCGAGTTGAAATACATCACGGTGCGCACCGCCGAACGCGAGTACCTGATCGAGGAATCGCTGTCGGCACTGGAAAAGGAATTCGCCGCGCGCTTCGTGCGCATCCACCGCAACTGCCTGGTGGCAAAGGAAGCGATCGAGGGATTCGAGAAGGGCGGCGAAGACAGCGCCGAAAGCGCGGGATGGATGGTGAAGCTGAAAGGCCTGGGCGAACTGCTTGCAATCAGCCGCCGCCAGCAGCATATCGTCAAAGAATTCGGATGATCTGCGCCAAACCGCATTGAGGTTTCCTATTGAGCTTTACATAATTCATGACTGTTAAGTGATTTACCGTAGGGCGGGCTTTGCCCGCCGTGTTGGGCGTAGCCCGACCTACGAGATGCGGAGACTCTGTCTTCAAATATGTAATCCTCAATAATGGATTATCTGGGTTGAATGTAACAGGAGGTCAAAAATGAAACGCTCTGCTCTTGCCGTCATTCTATTGATTCTTGCTTTGACCGCTTGTGAGAAAAAGCCTGCGGAAACGTCCGCTGGAGTTTCCGCCGGGTCAAAAGTCGACATCTCCGCACCAGTCGACGGAGCCAGGCTCGATGCCAAGGCGCAAATCAAACTGGACTATGACATCACTCTGGGCGGGGAGGGCGACCATGCCCATGTTTACGTGGATGACAGGCGCATCGCCATGCTGCGCCAGATGAAGGGCAGCTACATGATCTTTCCGCTGGATCCGGGTGTGCGGGAAATTTGCATCAAGGTCGTCAACAGCAACCACACACCGACCGGTGTGGCGCGTTGTGTCAAGGTTACGGCCGGATAGCATCCATCAAAAGCGAGCGTAGCCCGGATGAAATGCAATGGAATCCGGGGCAACTTTCGGCATGGACGCCAATACCCCGGATTCCGGCCTACGGCCTGCATCCGGGCTACGGCACTCGATAGTTTGGCGGCTATTAATCGGCGAAAACGACCCGGAAAATATCGCTTCAACAAGTCCTTTGACAATACCTGACAGGTGCCTGTATAAACCCGATTACGTTCACGGAAAATATCCAAAGAGCGTGAGTAAATCAAGGTTTTCCTATTTAACTTTTTAGGGAGTAAACATGAAAAAACTTATTGCAGTATTGTCTTTGGTCGTGGCACTGCCAACAGCAGCGTTAGCAGCTGACGGTGCGGATGGCAGCTGCGGTGTGGGTTCCATGATATTCAAGGGCCAATCCGGTGTTGGTCCGCAGATACTGGCTATCACCACTAACGGTTCCACATTAAACCAGATGTTCGGTGTTTCCAGCGGTACATTGGGCTGCACACCAAATGCTACGGTGAAATCAAACATGAAGACAGCCATGTTCATCGACGGCAACAAGGATCAGTTGGCACGCGACATGTCAGTCGGTAGCGGAGAGACCTTGGCTGCGTTGGCGCATCTGATCGGCGTACAGGCTCAAGATCAGGTTGCGTTCAACCGTCTGGCCAAGGACAACGTGGCGCGTATCTTCACCTCCGAGAGCGTGGCGACCGAGCAAGTGGTCGCGGCATTGCGCGAAGTGCTGGCTTCGGATGCGACTCTCGCGCATTATCAAACTGCACTGTAATACAGGCGCTCGTTTCAGATACCCAGTGGTTTCACCACTGGGTTTTTTCTTACCTAAAATATCCAGAAAATGCGTCTGATATGGTTCATAATCACTGCGGCGTTACTCCTGCCGCAGGCTTCCGCGTTTGGCGCGGCAGATGAACAGCTTTTATCCCGGCACCGGGATGACGCATATCTCGCGGAGTTGATAGCGAAAGCCAGGCAACTCCGGCTCGCAGATCGTCCGGAATGGCGCAAGCTGGTGCATTACGTTCCCGATCTATTATCTTCAAATGTACACGGCATGGTCGATAGCCCCCAGTTTTACAACGCGACTGACGGAAAAACCAATCCGCAATCAGAGCTCGAGGCCACGCTCGCGAGCTTTTACTCGGACATAGAAGAAAGCGGCACGCAACAAAATCCCCAATGTCTGTTCGTGGCTCGTTACGCGTGGCTGGACGAGCAACTCGCGTTCGATCCGCAGCGGCTGCCGCGCCAGGTATGCAAGCGCTACCAGCAGTGGTATGACGGACTTAACCCGAGCGGGCTGACGCTGATCTTCGCTTCGGCATACCTCAATAACCCGTCTTCGATGTACGGACATCCTCTCGTCAGGGTGGATGCGAAGGATCAGAACGAGCAAACCCGGCTGCTCGCCTATGCGATCACCTTTGCGGCGAACACCGATGAAACCAACGGCATCGCCTTTGCGGTGAAAGGATTGTCCGGCGGCTATCCCGGCGTATATTCGGTCATGCCCTACTACGTCAAAGTGCGCGAATACAGAGACTTTGAAAATCGCGACATCTGGGAATATCAATTGAACCTTGATTCCGAAGAGACCGATCGCGTTCTGCGGCATGCATGGGAGCTCGGCTCCACCTATTTTGAGTATTATTTCTTCGACGAGAACTGCGCCTACCATTTGCTGGGTCTGCTCCAGGTCGCGCGTCCCGATCTGGATCTCACCAGCCAGTTCCGCTGGTGGGCGATTCCCACGGACTCGGTGCGCGAAATCACCAAGCAAAAGGATATGGTGAAAAAGGTTGTTTATCGTCCGGCAAGCGCCACGGTGATTCATCACAGGCTGAGAGGATTGAACGATCAAGAGCGCAGGCTCGCCAAGGATCTGAGTACGAAGCGCGTCGCAGTTTACGATCCGGCACTGAGCGAGTTGACCGCGAATCGCGCAGCCGCAGTGATAGAGACCAGCCAGGACTATGTCAGCTATCGCCGCGCCATCGGCAAAAATGACGTGGCCGATCCTGGCGGGCTTGCGCGCGAATTGCTCACTGCGCGTGGACGCCTGGAAGCAGTGGCGCAGAAACCGGAGGTCCCCATTCCGGAAGTTCATCCCGATCAGGGGCACGGTTCATCACGCATTACCATAGGTGCCGGGCGCAGGAGCGGACAGAGTTTTCAGGAGCTGAGTGCTCGCGCCACATATCATGAAATCATGGATGCTGATGGCGGATACGCGCGCGGTGCGCAGATCGAATTTTTCAGTCTTGCCTTACGTCACTACGATGCTGGTACTACCCGGGATTCCGGCACGACCAGGGTCGAAAAATTCACGCCGATAAGTATTATTTCGCTGACTCCACGCGACGATTTTTTTCAGTCCATGTCATGGAAGTTTTCAGCCGGATGGCAGCGTGTACGCACACCCAATGGCAACGAGCCGCTGGTATTTTCGCTGGATGGTGGAGCCGGAAGGGCATGGTCGAACGGGGATGACTCGGCGCTCTGGTATGCCCTGTTCGATGGCAGCTCGCGGCACAACAGCGCGTTGGCGAGCGGATATGCGCTGGGTGCGGGAGCTAGCGTGGGTGGTTTACTTGACCTAAGCCCGCGCTGGCGCATGCACGGCTATGTGCGCAGCTTGAGATACTTTCTGGGTCAGCGCGATACGACCCGCACACTGGGTTTGGAGCAGCGCTTCGCGCTCGGCAAGGATATCGCATTACGTGTGGATTTCGCGCGCAACCGCGAATCAGAGCGGAGCTACAATAGCGGCACCGCGTCGATGTTGTACTACTTCTAATTTTGATTCTAAATCAAACGTGCATTGTTGTCGTTGTAGTGGTAGGGCGGGCTCTGCCCGCCGGGTCAAGTTGTCGGGCGTAGCCCGCCTACGGATTGTTTTACCTTTGAAATGGAATGATATGCGTACGCCAGGATTGCTTCTGCTCACCCTGTTGCTCTCAGGCTGCACCCAGCTGTTTTTCCATCCCCACAGTTTACTGATCGATACGCCGGAGCGGCATGGTATCGCTTACCAGGTGGAAACTTTGCAGGCGGCGGACGGCACATCGCTCAATGCGTGGTTCCTTCCGGCCCGGGATAAGGCAGGGGGCGGGGCGAAAGCCACGGTGCTGTTCCTGCACGGCAACGCCGAGAACATCAGCACGCATTTTCGCAGCATCGCGTGGATGCCGGCCGAGGGTTTCAATGTGCTTGCGCTCGATTACCGAGGCTACGGTGTATCTGAAGGAACGCCCTCTCTGGCGGGCATGCAGCTCGACATCGATGCGGCGATGCGCAGCCTGCTTGCGCGCAAGGATGTGGATGCAAACCGTATCGTTATCTTCGGGCAGAGCATAGGCGGAGCGCTTGCCATCCATTACGCAGCACATGGTGCATATCGGGCCAGGGTGCGCGCGGTTGTCGCCGACAGCGCGTTTTCCGATTACCGCCAGATCACCCAGGAAAAGCTGGCCGGTTTCTTCCTCACCTGGCCGTTCCAGTGGTTGCCCTGGTTGACGATCAACAATGACTATTCACCGGCAGCCTCGGTCGCCGCGCTGAGTCCTGTGCCGCTGCTGCTGATCCACGGCGACCGTGATGCGGTGATCCCGTTGCATCATTCCCGGCGGCTGTTCGAGCGGGCCGGAGAACCCAGGGAGCTGTGGATCGTTCCTGGTGCCGGGCATATACAGTCGCTGAATAGCGAAGCAGTACGCAACAGGCTGGTTGAGTTCCTGCTGCGCCATACAAGCTATACACAGTGACATTAATCTACTGCGCGATTCGTGGGCGGGGTCGGGCAG
>Ga0209521_10004524_pt1 | contig 11076 bp, 11 predicted proteins | sample Rifsed19ft4_FD_184016 | JGI IMG/M metagenome (GOLD analysis project Ga0209521, IMG submission 184016) | Soil microbial communities from Rifle, Colorado, USA - sediment 19ft 4 (version 2) | ecosystem: Environmental > Terrestrial > Deep subsurface > Rock core/Sediment | place: Rifle, Colorado... | reverse complement strand
GGTGTAGATCTCCAGGGTCGGCCCATCATCACCGTGGCCCGGAAGCCGCAGGTGGACCCCACGCAGCGCAGCGTCCCGAACGCCGGTCCCGGCCTCCAGATCGCGACCGCGATAGTCGCGCTCGGGCGGGACCACGACGCAGCCGAACAGCTCGACGTAGAACGCCGCCAGCCGCTGCCAGTCGCGTGCCACGAGGTTGGTATGGCCGTATCGGGCGCGCATTTCGCGCAGTATATGGACCGATGGCAGCAGAGCAGCCGGTCGGCGCGGTGATCCTGGGGGCCGGCACCTCGCGCCGATTCGGCAGCCCGAAGCAGCTCGCCGTGCTGGACGGGCGCACGCTGCTGGAACATGTCATCGATGCTGCCGCCGCCGCGAGCCCGGGGCCGGTGGCGGTGGTTGTCCCGGTCTGGCTGTCCCGTCCGGCGCACTACCACGATCCGCGCCTGCGCTGGGTGCGCAACCCGTTCCCCGAACGGGGATTGAGCTCGTCGTTGCGCCTCGGCCTCGATGCGATCCGCCACGAGGTGAGCGCTGCGGTGATCCTGCTCGGTGACCAACTCCTCGGTTCGACTCTGATCGCCGAGATCGTCGCCGCGCGCGGCAGGAAGCCGCTCATCGCCACCGCGGCGCGTGGCGTGCTCGCGCCACCGCTGCTCATCGAGCAGAGCCATTTTGAGCTCGTGGACGGGCTGAGCGGCGACATCGGCCTGCGCGAGATCCTGCGCGACAACCCGGCCCTCGTGCACACCGTCGCCATCGCCGAGCATCCGAGCGACGTCGACACGCCGTCCGACCTCACGCGCCTCACGCGCCCGTAGAATGGCCGGGTGACCATCGAGCGCATAGCCACCGGCGCCGTGGGTGAAGAGGAGCTCGCCCTCGAGTCCACCGTGCGGCCGCGCCGACTCGACGAGTTCGCCGGGCAGGATCGCGTCAAGGAGAACCTCGCGATCCTGATCGACGCCGCGCGCCACCGCGAGGAGCCTGTCGACCACGTGCTGCTGTACGGCCCTCCCGGACTCGGCAAGACGACGCTCGCCAACATCGTGGCGGCCGAGATGGGCGCGCAGATCCGCACCACTTCCGGCCCAGCCATCGAGCGTGCCGGCGATCTTGCGGCCGTGCTGACGTCGCTCGGCAAGGGCGACGTCCTGTTCATCGACGAGATCCATCGCCTGTCCCACGTGGTCGAGGAGATCCTCTACCCGGCGATGGAGGACTTCGCCCTCGACGTCGTGCTGGGGAAGGGCCCGGGGGCGCGAACGGTGCGGCTCCAGATCGAGCAGATCACGGTGATCGGCGCCACCACCCGGGTCGGGAGCATCACCGGGCCGCTGCGAGATCGCTTCGGCGTGACCTATCGGCTCGACTACTACGGCCAGGCGGACCTCGAGCGGATCCTGCGCCGCAGCGCCGACATCCTCGACGTCTCCCTGGATGAGGACGCGGCGGCCATCGTCGCGCGGCGCAGCCGCGGAACGCCGCGCATCGCCAACCGCCTGCTCAAGCGCGTGCGGGACTTCGCGCAGGTGCGTGGCGCGACGGGTGCCGCCGTCAGCGCCCAGCTGGCCTCGGAGGCGCTCGACCTGCTGGAGATCGACGACCGTGGACTCGACGCGCTCGATCGCCAGCTGCTGCGCGCAATCGCCGAACACCACGGCGGGGGCCCGGTTGGACTCCAGACCATGGCCGCCACCATCAGTGAGCCGGTCGAGACGCTCGAGGATGTCATCGAGCCGTACCTGATGCAGACCGGCCTGCTTGCCCGCACCTCCCGAGGCCGGCAGCTCACCGCGGGCGCCTGGGAGCACCTCGGCCTGACCCCTCCCCACGCGCCTGCATCATCCCCGCCGGCAGGCCTCTTCGACTGAGCCGAGACGGCGCCCGTCCCGCCGCCATCGACGACAGATGCGCAATGTGAGCCCCCGACGATTGACGCCGGGGACTACCATCGGCGGCGACGGTCACCTAGCCCGCGACCGCCGTGATGGGGGGTATTGGAGGGACTGGAGGAGGATCTTCTTTTGGAAGCAATCGCGCAGTACTTCAAGTTTGGTGAACGCGGCACGACGTTTGGGACAGAGGTGCGGGCCGGCGTGACCACCTTCATGGTCATGGTCTACATCGTGGCCCTGAACGGGGCGATCATCGCGGGCCCGCTGGGGCTCGATCCGGTGGCCGTGGCGGCTGGCACCGCCCTGGTGGCCGGGGTCATGACCATCGCCATGGGTGTGCTGACCAACTACCCGTTCGCGCTCGCGGCAGGCTTGGGACTGAATGCCGCGGTGGCGTTCGGCCTGACCGCGCTCGGCATGACCCCCGCCCAAGCTATGGGCGTGATCGTCATCGAGGGCGTGATCATTACCATCCTCGTCCTGGTCGGCCTGCGCGAGGCGATCATGACGGCTGTCCCGCTTGCCCTGAAGCGGGCGATCGGCGTCGGCATCGGGCTCTTCATCCTCTTCATCGGCTTCTGGGATGGCGGGATGATCGTGGGCGTCACGCCCGAGTTCGCGCCGGCCCCACCGCCGCTGGCGTTCGTCTTTCCGAACACCGCGGCCCAGTGGGTGTTCCTTGTCGGGCTGGTGATCACGGCTGCACTGTGGGCCCGCAAGGTCAAGGGTGCCCTGGTCATCAGTATCGCGCTGACGACCGTAATTGCGATCGTGCTGGGCGTGCAGGAGCTCCCAAAGACCTTCAGTGTCACCCCCAACTTCGGGACGCTCGGATTGGGCCTCCAGGACCTTGGTGGCGTGTTCACCATCGAGGCTGGAGTGCTCGCCGCCGTGCTGGCCATCTTCGCCATCATGCTCAGTGACTTCTTCGACACGATGGGGACGGTGACCGGCATCGCAGCCGAGGCCGGGCTGAGTGACAAGGACGGCCAGGTCCCCGGCGTGGGCCGGGTCCTGCTGGTCGACAGTCTGGCAGCCGTCGTCGGCGGGGCCGCGGGAGTTAGCTCCAACACCACCTACATCGAGAGCGCCGCGGGCGTCGCCGAAGGTGGGCGAACCGGGATCACTTCGGTCGTCACCGGCGTCCTCTTCCTGCTGGCCATCTTCCTCGCGCCGGTCGTGCAGATCATCCCGCTGCAGGCAGCCGCCCCGGCCCTGGTGCTGGTCGGTTACCTGATGTTCACCCAGATCGGCGAGATCGATGCCCGGGACGTATGGACCGGCCTGCCGGCCCTCCTGATCATCATCCTCATGCCGCTCACGTTCACCATCACGATCGGCATCGGTGCCGGCATCGTGATGTGGGTCGTGCTGAGGATCGTCGCCGGGCGCCTCGGCGAGGTCCACTGGCTGATGTGGCTGGTCTTCGGGGCCTTCATGCTCTACTTCGCACAGGAGGTCATTAGGCCGCTGCTCTAGGCTCTTCCATACCGATAGCGCCCGGCCGGGCCATCCGGCCGGGCGCTACGCTGTCCCGGCCCGATGAGCCTCCAACCTGACCCCGCCGCGCGCCTGCGAGTCGACGACTTCGACTACGACCTGCCGGAGGGCGCCATCGCCCAGGTTCCGGCCGAGGCGCGCGATGCCGCACGCCTCATGGTTCTCGACCGCTCGCGCTCAGCGTCCGGACAACCGAGCCTCGAACACCGCACCTTCTCCGAGCTGGGGGCGCTTCTTCGGCCAGGCGATCTGCTGGTCGTCAACGACTCGCGCGTGATTCCCGCGCGGCTGACAGCGACCCTGCCCGGCGGCGGCGCGGCCGAGGTACTTGCGCTTCGCGTATTGGACGAGCCGAACCGCTGGGAGGCGCTCGTCCGTCCGTCGCGACGCCTGGCGGTCGGCAGCCGCCTGATGCTCCGCGGCGGCGATGGCGTCGAGGTGGGGGAGCGGCTTGACGGCGGGACCCGGGTGGTGACCTTTTTCCGCGATCCGGCGCTGGTCATGGCGGCCGCCGGCGAGACGCCACTGCCGCCCTACATCCGGGACCACTCGACACCGGCGGAGCGTTACCAGACGGTCTATGCGCGGCCGCCCGGTTCCGCGGCGGCTCCGACCGCCGGACTCCACTTCACCGAGCGCCTCCTCGCCGAGCTCCAAGCGACCGGCATTGCCCGGGCCAGCGTGACGCTGCACGTGGGGCTCGATACCTTCCGGCCGCTGGAGGGCGAGTTCATCGACGAGCACCGGATCCACCGCGAGTGGTACGAGGTGCCGCCGGTGACGGCGGCAGCCGTTGCCGAGACCAGGCGGGCTGGCGGCCGCGTGGTGGCCGTGGGTACGACAAGCCTGCGCGTCCTCGAAACGGCCGGACAGGCCGCAGCCGCCCAGGGTTGGACGGACCTGTACGTCACGCCGCCGTATGAGTTTCGGACGGTCGACGCACTCATCACGAACTTCCACCTGCCCCGCAGCTCGCTGCTCCTGCTGGTGACCGCGTTCGTCCAGGCGGGCATGCCAGGCTCCGACGCAATCGGCGCGCGGGACACGCTGCTGGCCGCCTACCGTGCTGCGCTCGCAGAGCGGTACCGCTTCTTCAGCTTCGGCGACGCGATGTTCATCGGCTAGGCTGGCCGTCATGTCTCCGCCCGTCTCGTTCGTGTCACGCCCGGCAGGCGTCGGTCGCGCCCGGCTGGGGCAGCTGACCACGCCGCACGGCGTCATCGACACGCCCCAGTTCATGCCGGTCGGCACGCAGGCATCGGTCAAGAGCCTGACTCCCGGCGACCTGCGAACCGCCGGCGCCCAGGTGATCCTGGCCAACACCTATCACCTCTCGCTGCGCCCCGGCCATGAGCGGATCGCCCGCCTCGGGGGGCTTCATCGGTTCATGAGCTGGGATGGGCCGATCCTCACCGACTCGGGCGGTTTCCAGGTGTTCAGCCTGGCCCACCTGGGGACGGTTGATGACGACGGTGTCACCTTCGCGAGCCATCTCGATGGGTCGATACAGCGCCTGACTCCTGAGCGGGCAGTTGCCATCCAGGAGGCGCTCGGCAGCGATATTGCCATGGCCTTTGACCAGCTGATCGACGCGACCGCCCCTCGCGCCCAGGTGGCAGCCGCGATGGAACGCACCCATCGCTGGGCCGGTCGCTGCATCGAGGCACGGAGCCGGGAGGACCAGGCACTCTTCGGGATCGTCCAGGGCGGAGTGGACCAGGAACTGCGGAGGCAGAGTGTTGCCGTCATCGCGGGAATGCCTTTCGACGGGATCGCTATCGGCGGCCTCTCGGTGGGGGAGAGCAAGCCAGAGATGCGCGAGTCGCTTGACGCGACCGCCGACGCACTCGCCGACGACCCGCGGGTTCGCTACCTGATGGGGGTCGGTGCGCCGCCGGACTTCTTCGCCGCGGTGGAGCGGGGTATCGACCTCTTCGATTGCGTCCTGCCGACTCGGGTAGCGCGCAATGGCCAGCTCTGGACGACCGCTGGGAAACTCAATCTGCGCAACACGCGCTTTCTCGACGACCCCGGCCCGGCCGATCCTGACTGCCCCTGCGAGACGTGCAGCGACTACTCGCGGGCATACCTCGCGCACCTGTTCCGGGCGCGCGAACTGCTCGCCTACCGCCTCGCCTCGCTCCACAACCTCACCTATACTCTGGGCCTGATGCGGAGCATCCGCGGCGCCCTCGCCGATGGGTCGTTCGCATCTCTGCGGGACGCCGTGGCGGCGAAGTACGGGGAGCGCCGGGGCGAGGCCGAGTAAGGCAGGGATAAGAGCCCGGTAAGGGCACTCTGGCAGGCTTGGAGACCTCGACCGGCAAGATCGGAGGACTTGCACGCGATGGCCAAGGGTCGAGATCGACCGCGCCACCAGGAGAAGCGCAAGCCGAAGGAGAAGGCGCCCAAGATCCAGCCGGCATCGACCTGGGATCAGCCGATGACGGTCGAGGTCGTCAAGAAGAAGCGGAAGCCGCGCAGCGAACCCGGCGAGGAGGCGTGACCAACTGCCGCCGGCACCAATGACAGAAGGAGCCCGATTGATCATGGACGCCCCGGCGGCATCGGCCGAGCCTCAGACACCCACCCCACGCACCGGTGAGCGCGGACGCGCTGTCGATGCCGCCATCCTGCAGATCGAGAAGCAGTTCGGTCGCGGCGCGATCATGCGGCTCGGCGACAAGGGCGCCAAGACCGTCGTAGAGGTGGTCTCCACCGGCTCGATCGCCCTCGACCTGGCGCTCGGCGTGGGCGGCATCCCACGGGGGCGGATCACCGAGATCTTCGGCCCCGAGTCGAGTGGCAAGACGACCCTCTGCTACCACATCGCCGCCAACGCCCAGCGCGCCGGCGGGATCGTGGCCTTCATCGACGCGGAGCACGCGCTCGACCCGACCTACGCTCGCAATGTCGGCCTGAACGTCGATGAGCTGCTCGTCTCGCAGCCGGACACCGGCGAGCAGGCCCTGGAGATCGCTGAGACGCTGATTCGAAGCAACGGCGTGGACGTCGTGATCATCGACTCGGTCGCCGCGCTGGTGCCGCGTGCCGAGATCGAGGGCGACATGGGGGACAGTTTCGTCGGTCTCCAGGCACGGCTGATGAGCCAGGCGCTGCGCAAGCTGACCGGGGCGATCAACCGCAGCAACACCGCGCTCATCTTCACCAACCAGCTGCGCGAGAAGATCGGCGTCATGTTCGGCAGCCCCGAGACGACACCCGGCGGCCGGGCGCTGAAGTTCTATTGCTCGGTTCGCCTCGATATCCGCCGAATCGAGACCCTCAAGACGGGGACCGACGCCATCGGGTCGCGTACCCGGGTCAAGGTGGTGAAGAACAAGGTCGCCAGCCCGTTCCGGCTCGCCGAGTTCGACATCATGTACAACGAGGGAATCAGCCGGGAAGGTGGCCTCCTCGACGTCGGGATCGCCGCCGGCGTGCTGACCAAGACCGGCGCCTGGTTCAACTACGGCGAGACGCGCCTCGGGCAGGGCCGCGAGAATTCGCGCGACTTCCTCAAGGCGCATCCCAACCTGGCCGATCGAGTTGAATCGGAGATCAGGGGCAAGGTCTCGTCGATCGAGGTGGGGGTCGAGGGGATCTCCGAGGCGGAGTAGGGGAGCATCCCCGCGACCGTGACCGGACGGCGACCGTCGGGCGCCCGCGAGCGGGATCGGCCGACGCCCGATGTCGGGAGCGCGGTGGAGATCGCGCTGCACTACCTCGGAGCACGGCCGCGCACGCGATGGGAGCTTGAGCGCCGCCTGCGCCGCACTTCGGCCAGCGAAGAGGTGATCGCGGGTGCCATGGAACGCCTCGCGCGCCTCGGCTACCTGGACGACACCGCCTTCGCGCGTTGGTGGGCGGAGCAGCGCGACCGCCACTCCCCGCGCGGACGGCGCATGGTGGAGGCCGAGCTGCGCCAGCGCGGGGTGTCACGGGAGGTGCTCGAGGCGATGCGTGGCAGCGAGTTGAGCGAACCGGGACTTGATGACGAGATCCTCCCGGACAGCGAGGCTGAGCGGGCCCGCACCGCCCTGGACCGCCACATGAAGGGTCGCCCGCTGCCGGACGACTTCAAGGCGCTCCAGCGCATCGGCGCCTTCCTCATGCGCCGCGGCTTCGACCCCGACACGGTCCGGGCCACGCTGCGAGCGGCGGGCCGCGACGACTCCGGCGAGCGCTGACGGGTACCGCGGCCGCAGGATGCGAATTGGCCCAGGACGAGTTGCGCTACACTCGGTGGAAGGCCATTACCGCTCCGGCACGGCCGGGGCACGACTGTTGACCAACAACGACTGACCGTGCCGCGCGGGCGGCTCGACCTTCGCCCATGCGGGCTCCAACCCACCGGAGGAGCCGATGCCTGATATCACCGTTGCCGTCGCGGCGACCGCCGCGCTGATCGTGGGGATTGCGATCGGTTACCTCGTGCGCCGCTATCTCGCTGCAAGCAACACCAAGCACGCCGAGAGCTACGCAGAGCGGCTGATGGCTGACGCGCGCGCCAAGCAGAAGGAGCTCGTCCTCGAAGCAAAGGACGATGCCCTCAAGGGGCAGCGCGCCGCCGAGGAGGAGGCACGCGCGAAGCGGGCCGACCTTCAGCGCCAGGAGCGCCTCCTGCTCGACCGTTCGGAGAACCTCGATCGCAAGGTTGAGGCCGTTGAGCGACGCGAGACCGCATTCGAGGAACGACAGCGCGAGATGGAGGAGGAGAAGGCTCGACTCGGGGCGCTTCAGCAGCGTCAGCTGGCTGAACTGGAGCGGGTGAGCGGCCTCACCGCCATCGAGGCGCGCCAGAACCTGATCCAGCTGATCTCCGACGAGGCGGAGGCGGAGGCTCATCAACGCGTCCGAATCATCGAGCGACGCGCGCAGGAGGAGGGCGAAGAGCGCGCACGAGACGTGCTCACCACCGTCATGCAGCGCATCGCGGCCGACCACACCAGCGAGACCACCGTGACGGTGGTGCCGCTCCCGTCGGAGGAGATGAAGGGCCGCATCATCGGTCGCGAGGGCCGCAACATCCGGGCCCTTGAACTGGCCACCGGGGTCGACCTGATCATCGACGATACCCCGGAGGCGGTGGTCCTTTCGGGCTTCGATCCGGTGCGCCGCGAGGTGGCGCGCATGGCACTCACCAAGTTGATCAGCGACGGGCGGATCCACCCCGGGCGGATCGAGGAGACGGTCGCGAAGTGCCGCTCGGAGATCGAGGTGGTGATGCGACAGGCCGGCGAGCAGGCGGCCTATGACGCCGGGGTCCCGGGGCTGCACCCCGAGTTGATCAAGCTCATCGGTCGGCTCAAGTACCGCACCAGCTACGGGCAGAACGTGCTGAACCACTGCGTCGAGACCGCACGCCTGTCCGGTCTGCTGGCCGCCGAGATCGGCGCCAACGTGCCCGAATCGAAGAAGGGCGGACTGCTCCACGACATCGGCAAGGCGATCGATCACGAGGTGGATGGGCCACACGCGCAGATCGGCGGCGACATCGCCAAGCGCTACGGCATCAACGCAGTGGTCTGCAACGCCATCGCCGCCCATCACCAGGAGGTGGAGCAGGAGTCGATCGAAGCGACCGTGGTGCAGATCGCCGACGCGATCAGCGCATCGCGCCCCGGAGCGCGCGGCGAGTCACTCGACAACTACGTCAAGCGGCTCGACGACTTGCAGCAAATCGCGCTCAGCTTCCCCGGCGTGGAGCGCTGCTATGCCATCCAGGCTGGCCGCGAGATCCGGATCCTGGTGCGCCCCGAATCGGTCGACGACCTCGCCTCGAGCCGGCTCGCCCGTGACGTCGTGAAGAAGATCGAAGAGCAGCTGCAGTACCCCGGGCAGATCAAGGTGACCGTCATCCGCGAGACGCGCGCGGTCGACTTCGCCCGATGAGCGACCGCGCCGCACTGCTGCGGTGCATGGTGATCGGCGACATCATCGGCAAGCCGGGCCGGCTGGCGATCGTGCAGGCGCTGGCTGACCTGCGGGCCGAGCTCGACCTGGACCTGGTGATCGCCAACGGGGAGAACCTGGCGGCCGGCGCGGGGCTGACCCCCAGCCTGGCCGAGGAGCTGCTGGCGCATGGCGTGGATGTCATCACCAGTGGCAACCACATCTGGGACAAGCGCGAGATCTACGACTACCTCGAGACCGATCGTCCGGTCCTGCGGCCGATGAACTACCCGCACGACGCCCCGGGGCGGGGGTGGCTGCTGCACGTGCTGCCCGATGGCGACCAGGTCGCGGTGGTCAACGTGATGGGCCGGGTGTTCATGAACCAGCTCGACTCGCCGTTCACCGCCATGGACGGATTGCTCGACGGCGCGGCCGAGCCGCTCCCGCCCCTGCGGATCGTGGACTTCCACTGCGAGATCACCAGCGAGAAGAACGCCATGGGCTGGTACCTCGACGGCCGGGTGACCGCCGTGGTGGGCACGCATACCCACGTTCCCACCGCGGACGCCCGCATCCTGCCCAAGGGGACCGCCTACATCAGCGATGTCGGCATGACGGGGCCACGAGACTCGGTGATCGGCTTCTCGCTCGAGACGGTGCTGCCGCGCTTCCTGACGCATCTGCCAACGCGGTTCGCCGTGGCCGATGGGCCGGTGAGCCTGAACGCGGTCGTCATCGAGGCCGATCGCCGCACCGGCGGCGCCGTCTCGATCACCCAGCTGCAGCGACTGATCGAGGTCTGAGCAGAGGGCCGATGCCGCCGCCAGCCGGCGAACAGCAGCCATCGAGCCTGCCGATCGGTGCCATCGTCGGCTCCACGGCGACCGGCAAGACGGAGCTCGCCATGGCCGTCGCGGGCGGACTTGCGGTCGAGATCCTGGTCGCGGACTCTCGACAGGTCTACCGGGGCATGGATATCGGCACCGCCAAGCCCGACGCCGCTGCGCAGGCGGCCGTACCGCACCACTTGCTCGACCTGGCGGCGCCGGACCAGCCCTTCAGCCTGGCCGATTGGCTGATGGCTGCGCGGGACGCCGTGACGCAGGTCGCCACCCGGGGCCGATTGCCACTGCTGGTCGGCGGCAGCGGACTCTACGTGGCGGCACTGCTCGATGGATACGACCTCGGCGCGGCGCCTCCGTCGCCCGCCATCCGCACCGAGCTCGAGGCCGCGTTGGCGCAAGACGGGCTGCCCGCACTTGCCGCCCGGCTCGCCGATCTCGACCCGTTGACCGCCGCGGCCACCGACCTTCGTAATCCGCGGCGCGTGGTGCGCGCCCTCGAGCGCGCCCAGCTGCTGGGGGGGAACGCGCCCCGTCCTCGATCGCTTCCCTGGATCGGGCCCGTGACGCAGATCGGACTGCGACGGCCGCGTGCGGTCCTCGACCGTCGTATCGATGCACGCGCCGCGCAGCTCTTCTCCGGCGGCCTGCTGCCGGAGGTCCAGGGGCTGCTGGACGCCGGATACGGCCGCGACCTGCCGCCCATGACCGGCCATGGATACGCAGAAGCTGCGCGCTTCCTGGCGGGAGAGTGGAGCCTCGATGAGGCCATAGCGGTGACGGCCCGCCGTACCCGCCAATATGCCCGCCGCCAGGAGACATGGTTCCGGCGAGATGCCCGAATCCTCTGGCTTGATGCGGGGAGCGCCAGCGCGGCTGAACCCGACCTGGTGGGTCGTGCCCTATCGGCCCTGGGCTCGACTGCCGGCTGAGCCTAC
>Ga0209521_10004516_pt1 | contig 11084 bp, 29 predicted proteins | sample Rifsed19ft4_FD_184016 | JGI IMG/M metagenome (GOLD analysis project Ga0209521, IMG submission 184016) | Soil microbial communities from Rifle, Colorado, USA - sediment 19ft 4 (version 2) | ecosystem: Environmental > Terrestrial > Deep subsurface > Rock core/Sediment | place: Rifle, Colorado... | reverse complement strand
GGAGTTATATGGGATTCATGTTGGAATTTGGTTTATTCGTTGTTTTTCCACAATATTACATTGATAAAGGACATCCTGAAACATCATACTCTAAGATGTGGAGAGAATTAGTAAGGCAATCAACAATACTCGGAAATAATATCTTCTAAATTTTACTCAGGTATGAATATGATAAACGTATTTGAAAGATTGGGAAAAGCGTTTGGCATAGACGAATACGAGTTAGAAGAAATGCTCTCTACTAATTTTGGCATGAATTTTAGAGGGTTAACAATATACGTTCAAACTGGAAAGAAGAAAACAAGAATCGGCGTAGAAGACGTTATCCAATATTACGCTTATGAAGCTGGTAATCTCTCTTCTGGATGTCGAACTTTGGCTGGAATCATAGGTGACTGGCGACCTGTAGATGAACTGGCGAAGCAATGCTTAGAAATATACAAAGTTCTCAAAAGAGACGAAATGGTTAAGATAGCTCGTAAATTCGGTATGACTCCTAAAGGATGGTAAACCTTTAAATAGGACGTTGCTATATCTTTTTCTCAGGTGTTAGAAAATGAGTAAAACTATTAAAGTTGGAAGTCTCCAAATTCCTGAAGATATAGAACATGCAACCACTGAAGAACTACTTAACGTATTTGACCCATTAAAGAAAAGAATCTATCAATATCATGCAGAAAAATATAGACCTTATTGGGACAGAGTAGTTAAAGAACTACAGAAACGTGGTTCATGTGCATTATATTAATCCATTTTTCAGGTGTTAAAGTTGGAACTTAAAGATATAAAGAATAATGAAGTAAGGAACTTAACTGAAGTGATAATAGAAGTTCTTAACGATAACGTGAAAGAAAAGTACAAATTGGAAATTCTTAATTACGTTATAGCGATAACAGTCACTAAGCAAGAAAAGGCTAAGGATGGCATATAAAAATGGATAAAGAAACTGTAAATAGGATTGCTCTAAGAATAGCCGAAGCTCTTAACAGTCATTCTTTGCTTACGAAGAATAATGTTAGAGGGGCAAAAGTAATTATCGCTATGGAATTAGACAGAGAATTCGTTAGACCATTGGAAGAACTTAATAGAAAAATGATGGAGAAAGATTGTGAAGAAACCCCTTAAACTTATCAGGTGTATAGGATGAAACTTTGGGAAATAATAATTAACGGAGTAAAATATACTTCAAAAGATGGAACGCCTGTTAAGGCAAGTCAAATGTGGACGGCTATAGATAGATGCTTAAAAGTTCACTTTAAGAAATTTCCTAAACAAAGGTTCTGTAAAGCTGATATATACGTGAAGTGTTTAGGAGAATCACCATAATTTTTCTTTCTCAGGAAGCATTTAGTGATAAGGTGTAGCATACTCTGGTCGTCCATGCATGGCTGGCGAAAGCCATATCCAGAGAGGACGGTTCAAATCCGTGTTGCTTCCTAATCAGGTGTATAAAAATGAGTATAAAAATAGAACATGACCAAGATGGCAATTATGCTATAAAACTCTGGAAAAGTAGAACAACATTTCATGCTAAAACTATTAAGCAATTGGCTCTTGCAGTTGAACATTACTTTGGAACTAAGGCACATGTCACCAGAAATAATAACTGGAAAGGCTTAAAGAATTGCCCCTTATGCGAAGCTTTTGAGGGATAATTATGGCTAAAAAGAGAGAACCCAGAGACAGAATGAATAAAGATGTTTACGATACTCCATTAAGCAATAAGAAACTTAGTGGTGAAGACCTAATAGAACTTGCTGAATATTGCTTAAAATATACGCCTTTCACCAATGGCTTGCTCGTTATGGAAACCCCTATTCTCACGATAAAGCAATTCTGTGAAGAGTTAATTAAAGAAATGAATTATCATAGAGAACTTGACGAAATAGAGTTTGAAAAACCACCAAAATCAATTTTTGTACCACTAAAATAGGAAGGTTTTTATATCAGGATGCTATTCTATTTCAGGTAAAGTGATTGAAGTGTTTAATAAGAAACTTGAAGAGAAACTAAGAAAACAAGAAATTGACATAGAAATTCTTACGAGACAGAAGATAGCTCTTGAGACAATGAATAAGGAAAGAGGAATAACTCTTAACGAAAATAGATATAGAATCCAGTTTTTAGAGGAACAAAATAAAGATGTGAATTCTCTTAGAGATTTTAAGAGAATAGCTGAAATTGGTGGACGTTTTCTTAATACGTGGTTTACATATACTATTTTACCACAATCCTGTGACAGTAAACTTGAATTAACTTACGCTGGATTTAACTTAAAGTTTTCTCCTAACAATTTCAATCACGAAAAGTTTCCAGAAATGACTCTTTACGTCTTTCAAGGCGATTATAACCTTGAATGTAGAGTAGAAATGAATGCTATCGAAAACAAATTATTGAATGACATCTTTGCACATCTATTAAAGAATCATAAGAAACTTGGTCAATATGCGTATGTATGGGATAAAAGAATAGATATGTTCAATAAATCCTATAGTTTCCCTGAGACACGAGAATTCTTAGAAGACATAGTAAAGGTTTATCGTGAAGCATTCTCTCTATACTGGAAGATAATTAAGCAGTCGGAGAAAGATAAAGAGAAGGCTTAACACCTTTTTTCAGGTGTAATAAATAAAATGTTAAGACAAGAAGAATTAAAAAAGCTTGAAACAACTTTGCCACAATTAAGGAATTGGCAATTAGAAGCTCTGCTCACAATGCCTAACTCATATGTTCCTAAAGAAGAAAAGACAATCATAAGAGAAATTCTCACTGAACGATACGAGCAGAAAGACTAATTTTTTCTATCAGGTATCTATATGATAACAGTAGAAGACCTTCAAAAAGAACTAAAGAGATTAAAAGTTAAGCCTAAAGACGTATTGACTGGTTGTAATTGTGGAGAAGAACTTTACGTTTGGCGAAACGAGAAAGAGTATGCAAAAATACAACTAAGAAACCCCCCCACCCTCTAAAATATTTTTAGTTTAAACAGGCTTTCCAAAAAAAGTCTCTGTAAAATTCAGGTATTAGAAATGGCTGAACGTAATAATGTGGAAACCTTAGATAAACTCTATTTGAAAATAACTTTCAATATAAAGAGAACGAATTCCATGAGTTTAATCCATCAAATTCTGGAATTGTACGGCGTAAAATTCGTGGAACAGACAAAATAAATTTAGCTCTAAAACCTTCTTATGTGCTCTTTTATGTGTCCAGTTTTCAACCCATTCGACCTCATACGACCAGTCTTTAAACTCTATTGCTCCAACAGAGCTTAATCTGGTCTTCTTTAGCTTATTACCATTACTTCGAAGCTTTTCGACTTTGGAAACTTGGCGAATATTTTAAAGCTCCGCTATATTTCCAATTTAGCTTTAACGTTTATGCTTTAACCTGAAAAAAGGCTTAAGGTCTATAGCCACACAGAGAACAGAATTTTTTAAGGCATTCTGAGCAAACTAACTTTTTTCTTTTCATTCATACACCTGAAAAACAAGAGAGAGTTTAAGAACAGATAAACCCATCTATTCTTAAATGGCTTATTACGGATTCACGACTTAACCCATATGTTCTCATAAACCATCTAATCTCAGATTCTTTAGTTCTTTTCACTTCGAACACCTGATAAGAATATTCCGCATTTATAAAGCCATTTCGAAATTTGGCATGTACGGAATAAAGAGAGCATCCTTACTTATATAGTTTCATGGACAGATTAGGAAGCTCAATTTAGGCTTTATTTTCAGAAATGTTTATTAATTAGGTTGTTATTATGTTTCACTATTAAGAATGTGGTTAAAAAATGGGAGCTAAAGAGAGACGTTGGTATAATAAAGTAAAAGGCATACCTGAATTTAAAAAGAAACAAAAAGAGAGAAATAAAACGCATTATGCCAAAAATAAAAAAGCTGATAATGATAAATCTAAAGCTTATTACAATTCACATAAAGAAGAACTTAAACTTAAGAAGAGAGAATTAAAAGTGAAATTATTAAAACTTATTGGAGATAAATGTATTATTTGCCATAAACCTAAAGGAATTATATTTTTAACATTTCACGAAATACATGGAAAAACTCATTCCAATAATAATTTAAATTATTATTTTAAACATTATAAAGATTTTATTCCCTTATGCCTTGTGCATCATAGAGCTATTCACGAAATAGCGAAACTTAACGAAAATAATTTTAAGTTGGTGATGGAGTTAATTCACCAATTAAAATAAATTACCTATATCACCAGTCACACCACACAGTTTAAATCCTTCATTCAGAGCTTAACTTTTTTAGCCAATTATGCTACATTATTTGTTTAATTTTTCATGTTCTTCATGGTGACAATTAGAGCATAATAGTTTTATTTTCCCTTCTAAAATTAATTTTCTTAAAGCTGAATTACAAACATTTCGTTTAGATTCTTTTTCTTTAGGGTTTAAATGGTGAAATTCTAAAGCTGAGATACTTCTATTATATCCGTTTTTACATGCACAGTTAGGATTAGAACATTTCCCACCTAACATATTTACAAACTCAATTTTAAGTTTTTTATTTCTCTCATTTTGTCTTATTTTTACTCTCTCTTTTTGTTGTGATGTTCTATTTTCATATAACTTTTTTCTCTGTGCCTTATATCTTTCTGGGTTTTTTAATTTCCAATCTCTATTTTTTTCTTTAGCATATTGAGGATGTTCTTTTCTCCAATTTTTCATATACTCTTTTCTATCAAACACTTTTTACCACATCATAAAAAAATTAATGCAATAAAAACTATTTAAATATTTTTATCAGATTTAACAAAAAATGTAATGCTAACTACTGTAGAAACGTTTAAGCTTAATGTTTAATTCTCTCTTAAGCCATTTTTATCGTGTACACTTTTGTACATAAGTGATAGTAAAGTGTACACAAACATTTATTAATAACCACACCTTTAGACTACCAGAGAGAAAAAGGTGTTAAGAAATGACTAAACGAAAAACTCAAAAAAAGAAACTTAGCCAAAAAGACTTTAGCGAAATGCTAAATATTCTTTTGCCAATAAAGACAAAAGAAGAAACACCAAAACAGATTAATCAACAGAGAAAAGAAACTTTAAGAATTCCATAAGAAGGCTTAAAGAATGAAATGCCAAAAGCTCTTTTTCCATGCGGAGAGCATTAAAGAACAATATGGCTTAACAGATAAAGAAATTAAAGAAGTTTTAGAAATGGCAATAGAAGGCTTTTAAAAATGGATAAGCAAAAAATCGAAACTCTGCTTAGAAATGGCTTATTCTTAAGCTACCATGCTAAAGACAAAATGCGATTAGAAAAGATAAGCATGGAGCAAATAAAAGAAGCTCTGCTTAATGGTGTTTCAAAAGCTGATAATTCGACACAAAACGATAAGAGTTTTGCATGGAATAAGGCACAACATTTTAGCGTTTACCATGAAGGCTTAAACTTAACTGTGGTGTTCTGTGAGAGCAGAGAAAAAGGCTTAATGTTAGTTTCTGCTTATCGAGGAAAAGCTCACCAAATAGAAACTAATCCATATTACAGAAAAAGATTATATTACTAAATCTCCATGATGTTCTATTCTATGGCAATTTGAACATAAAAGCATAAGATTATCCTTATTCTTTTCAATATAAAACTCAAATACCCTTAAACCCATTCTATCTTTTCCTATTCTACCTTTTTCTTTTATGGATTTATCTATATGGTGAACATCATAGACTGCAACATATTTAGTTTCTAATCCGCATTTCATACATTTATTTCCAAGAAACTTAAACACTATTTGCCATTTTAATAAATGAATTTTATCCCTATATCTTTTAGCTATAGAATTGTATTTTTTTCTATTATTTTGTGTCCAATTTAAATGAGTTTTACTTACTTCATTTCTATGAAGTTTATTATATTCTTTGATATATTTCATAATATGAACTTTATTATTTTTTCTCCAATTTTTAGATGCTAATTTATGATATTCAGACATATTAAATTTCTCCTTATTATACAATTAGTTGATAATCAGATATATAAGACTTTTTATCAGATTAAACAATTTTAGTAAATTTCTGAATGTAAGGTTTATAAGTAAGTATGCTATTAATCTCTTAAGGATATTAAGAAAATGATAACACTAAAAGAAATAAGCCATGCAATACAAACAAATCCCTTTTATCACAGAAAATATTAAAGTTTCTCTCTCAGGTGAAAAAGTAAAATGCAATTTAAAAACGTGAGTCAAATAGAAATGCAAAAAGCTTTAGACGTAGTTAACAGAAAATACGGCGATAATGTCCAATTCGGAAGATTAGACAATAAAGGGAAAACCATAATTGCGACATTAAGAGTAATTTCAGCTAAAAAAGGAGCTAAGGGTAGAAAACTTAATCAGTCATGGCTTATTTATGGAAATGGCATTAAAAGCAATGGTTCCGCATGTTGGCACGTACACGGCGACTTTTTCGAAGCTCTCTTAAACATTAATCCGAAAGCCATAATCTTAAGCATGTTGTCGAAAATATTCATTAATGAGAATGGTATGACTGTTGGAAATTGGCAAGACCGCAATATAGGCTCTATGATAAACCCAATTATGTATAGTGGTGCATGTGAATGTAACGACAACATAAACGAAACAGAGCTTAAAATCACAGAGCTTAAAACTGCACAAGTTAAAACAGTTTCACAGAATAAGTTAAGCTCTGAATGTTGGACTGTTCAAATTTGGGGCTTAACTAAATGTGAAACGTGCGACTTAAAAGGAAAAAATTAACACCTTTAGAAACTCTATTGTTAAATAAAGCATTGATAAATCCTTAAATCAGGTGTTGAAAATTGGAAAAATTAAAAAGCGTAAAACTGATAAAGCGATACAAAAAGGGAAATGTAAGAGAAACGGAATTCTACCAAAACTTAAAAGCTCATAGAATAGATAAAACACCACGTTTAAGAGCTTTTACAATCTAAACTTTTTTCAGGTGTAAAACATGGAATTAAAAGTATTTGTAGTCGAAACAGAGCTTAAGAAACTTAACGGAGAACAGAGTATTAAGGCTTACTTTAAACTGCTTAAGCTCCAAACGGATTTAATTAAGCTCTTTAATGGATTAACAGAGCTTAAAAATGTTGTTGGCTATTGGATAAACGATAAAGGCTTAATCGAAAGCGATAACGTTAGCTTATGGCTAATCTACACGGATAAAACAGAGTTAATAAATAACGAAAGCGTTTTACTGTGGGATGTTTGGAATAAATTCATATTGATAATAGAAGAAATAAAAGCCTTAACTATGCAAAAAACACAGATGTACACAATAAACGAAAAAGCCATAAAGAGGTTTTATTAACATATCTTTAAAAGATATATCTTTAAAATCACAAAGGTTTATTAAGTCGTATGCCTTTAACCTTCTTATCAAAAGGTGAGAAACAAAATGCAAAAAAACCCAATATTTAACGGAGATATAGACACGATTAACGGAAAAGATATTCTATTCTCTGTGGTGCATCCTAAAACCCTAAAAACTGAGCTATGGAAAGGCACAATAACACAGAGCTATAGACGAAAAAATTTAGACGGGCGAGTGTTTATTGTTGCGTCTCAAGGCTTAACTTTAGCAATTCACGAAAGCTTAAGTCATGGACAAACAATAAACACAGAAATAAAGAACATAACGACAATAACGGAGCAATACTTAACAGAGCTTAACGCACATGACTATTTAGAAGAGATTCAGAGAGACTAAACGTTTTTCTCAGGTGTTCGAATATGAATAAAAAATATTGTGGAAATTGTCAAAAAGAAACAGAATTCACTAAAGAAGGCACATGTAAAACATGTAACTATCAACAATTTATTAACGGATTTAACGTTAATTTAATGTGATAAATCATAAAGCCTTAAATAGATGTACACTTTTGTACACAAGGGTTTATTAAGAACTGTGCCTTTAAGTTCTCTATAGGTGTTAAGAAATGCGAAAAGCTCTTAAAGTTGGAATAATCGCAATAACCTTAAGCTTAATAGCCATAAGCTTATTTTTAGCTCTTAAGCCTTCTAACTCTGTTAACTCACAGCTTAACAAAACAGAGCTTAATGAATCAGTAACAGAAACACAAACAGAGACAAACACCACTATAAGCGATAATGGAAAAGTAGATTTTAACGTTTCTGTTGACGTTAAATTAAGTTTAGATGTTGACTTTAAAAACGTAGTTTCTACACTACCAGAAAACCAGAGAATACTATTAACTAATAAGGGAAAAGACGCTTTAAGTGAAGGTTTAAATTGGCATTTAAGCGTTTTGGCTAATAGTACAGAATTCACTAAAGAAGGCTTAACACCTTTAGTTAAACCTTATGAAACAGTTCTTTTAACACGTTTAGACATACAAGGCACACCAAACACAACATTTAAGCTTACTCTAACAATATCAGAGCTTAACTTAACTATTGAAAAGATAATACAAACAAATCCTTAAAACTAATATCAGGTGTTTAACATGGAAAAAGAAATAAGCGAAGTAAAAGAAATATGCTCAAATTGCTTTAAAGAACATGGCTTTATCTGTGCGGCTAAACTTCATAAAGAAACATGTAATATAGGCTTAAGGATAAGCTTTATAGAGAACACAATGGAGCTAAAGCTTTATCATAAAAACGTTTTAGCCTTTAACTTTAAGCCAAAAGCGAAATGGTATAAAGTTTATAAGAATAAGGCTTAAGTTTCTTTCAGGTGTGAATGATGAAAAGTCTAATACCGAGAAAATTTAGAATAGGGCAAAAAGTAAAAACCAAAAGCGGTTTAATCGGTGTTGTTATAGGTTCCGCTTTATACGGTGTAGTAGATGGAAAAATAACACCTTTTACCCATGTTGTTTATAGGGTAAAAATAGACGGACATAGTAAAACCCTATACCGAAAAGAAACAGAATTAAATAAACCTTAATTTTTCTCTCTCAGGTGTTCGAATTGGGTAAAGCCATGTACAAAAGTGTACGCTAACCTTTATATATAGCCGTGTCTCTTACTCTTTTAGAGGTTAAACAAAAATGTACATGCGAATAAATGGGAAATGGATTGAGATTTTCGCAACGTCTCAAACAGAATTTTATATTAAACTCTGTGTTGGAGAATATAGAGAAATAGAGTTTAAAGGTGTTTGTGTTTAATCAGGTGTTAACCATGAGAAACTTAAAACTAAATGAGATTTATTATATAAGTTTCTCAGTCTTCATATTAAACGTTTTAGACGTTATTTTAACTCTAATAGGCTTAAGCTTAGGACACACAGAGTTAAACCCATTATTCGAACATGGCTATAACGCTTTTAATTTACCTTTTAAACTTCTCTCTATCAGCTTTATTAACTGTGCCTTTTTCTTTTTATTCTCTAAATTCTCTCTGAGAAGGGATAAACGAATTATAGAAATTTCGCTTATTCTTATGCTTCTATATTATGCTTTTGTCACACTAAATAATTTAACTGTGGTGTTATCTTAATGTTCTCAATATTAGAGCTAACCAGAGAGGGAAAAGAGAAACTTAAGCATATGACAATAGAAGAAAAGATAAAGTATTATGAATCAATGAGAGCTTATTCTTATCGTGTCCGTGTATGGAGAATTTTATTTAAAACTATTAGATACAGAAGAAAATGTGAGTATGTAAGAAGGGTTAACGCATGGATAAATAGGCTTAAATGCGGATTCTTATATCATGGCACAACGGAGAAAAGATTAAACAGTATTTTAGAGCATGGCTTAAAGCCTAATAATCAAATTCCAAAAGAATTTATCAATTATCCAGATTTAAGCAGAGATAAAAGCGTTTATTTAACATCTGATATGAGCACAGCTTTATTATTTGCACGAAATAACAGAATTGAAAAATATATTAATGGTGAATACATAACTGAAAAAATGGTTTTATTATGCATTTCTAAAAGCGTTATTCCTAAAAAGAAACTTCTAAAAGATGAAAATTTAAGTTTCTCTATAGATTGTTTTAGAATAGAGGACACGATAATAAACGACTTTTTCCCATTAATATTAAATGAGGACATAAAGCTTTTAAATGCATATGCTTAAAGTTTATTATCAGGTGTTTAAATGGCAAATCCCGAAATATGGAAAAATGCAATGCATATATCAGAGAAAAAGCCAAATAAAAGAGAAGATTTAGAAACGGAATACGTTAACCTCTATAGACGCGCTTGGATGTCAAACGCTGGATTAGACTCAGAGAAAATAAAGAACATGACAACAAAACATCTTAAGCAATGCGTTAAAAGCTTAAGGGAATTCGTTAAGCAAACAGAGAAACAGAGAGAATTACAACGTTTAGAGAGAGCAACAACGTTTAAACTATAGCTCAAGAGTGCATAATTAAGGCTTAGTCACGTACAAAAGTGTACACAAGGCTTTATATATAGCTGTGCTATTACCTTCTAATAGGTAAAAACAAAATGCCAAAACTAAACACTAAAGAAGCTCAAATAAAATTCGATATGCTTAACGACTTAAGACGAAACGGCAAAAACATGACTATGGAAGAAACGGAGCAATGGATACACAGTGATAAGAGCTTAAGAGAGTTTTTAGGTTCTAAACGCTTTATAGAAAAAGGCTTTAGAATGAACAAGAACGGAGAAATGAAGCTTAAGTAAAAGGTGTTATTGCTTAAGTAAGGTGTTCTATAGAGCTATAAACAGAGAACAATATAACACATTCTATATAAGAACACCCTATAAAATGGAGCTATAGAGAGACTAACTAACCTAAACTGTATAATACACCCTATAGAAATGGCATATCTATACTTGTCTATTCTATTCTCAATAACTTTAATTTGTGCATATCTGGTATAGACAACGACATAAGGTAAGCATACCGCAACGTTTATATAGATGTTAGTCATAATGATATGCTAATATGACCTAAATATGTCGTGATATGCTTAGTAGTAATAAACATAGAAATAAAATGTGCTGATTGTGAGAGAAAAGATAATTTAGAACTTCACGAAATACATGGCAATAAGCATCCTTATTCAGTTCTTTATTTCCTTTTACATTCTGAGGATTTT
>Ga0209521_10004510_pt1 | contig 11088 bp, 8 predicted proteins | sample Rifsed19ft4_FD_184016 | JGI IMG/M metagenome (GOLD analysis project Ga0209521, IMG submission 184016) | Soil microbial communities from Rifle, Colorado, USA - sediment 19ft 4 (version 2) | ecosystem: Environmental > Terrestrial > Deep subsurface > Rock core/Sediment | place: Rifle, Colorado... | reverse complement strand
CCGCTGTCCGCCCGAGTCTCTCATCGAGCGTCACGAGCTCGGCTTTCAACTGGAGGGCGAGCCAAAGGTAAGAAGCATCGTAGCAGGTGAGCCGATGCTTTTCGGCGAGAGCGAGCACGTCTTCCAAGGATACTTCGACTTCTTCCACCGGAGCGCTCGCCCGGAGCGCATAGGCGGCCAGCAATCGCTCTCGCATATCGGGATGACGCTGGATTTTCTTCAGGCAAACGCTCGCTACCTCGAACGGCAAGAGAGCGGGCGCCACCAGGCGACTGGCCCGCAGGCGTTCGGCAACGAGCTCGGCTTCCGGCTCGCCGAACAGGAGCGCGGCGAAGGCGGAAGCGTCCAGGACCTTAACGACCATCCCGGTCGGCTCGGATCATTTCCGCGGCTTCCGAGGGCGTCGAGACGCCCCGGCTTCGAACCTCTTGCCGGAGGTCTTCGATGGTGAGGTGCTTCTCGGCTTTGAGCGTCGTCTCGAGGATACTCATCAACTCGCCCTGAAGAGAGCGGTGATGCCGGTCGGCCCTCTCCCGGAGGCGCTCCACCCAACCCTCGGGTACGTTCTTGATGGACAAGCTGACACCCATGCTTAGCTCCAATTTAGCCTTGTTTACATTCTATTCCAAATCTAAAATGAAGTCAATATGAATCTGCAGGAGATGGACGGCCTCGAGGTGCTGCCGAGAGTCAAGGGCATCCGGCCCGATCTTCCGGTCATCATCCTAATCCTAGCGAACCTTTGACTTGGAAACCCGTATCGAACTATCTTGTGCGTCATGCCCTTGACCCCCGGTACCAAGCTCGGCCCTTACGAGATTCTGTCTCCCCTCGGTGCGGGAGGCATGGGTGAAGTCTACAAGGCACAGGACACCCGGCTGGAGCGGACGGTAGCCATCAAGGTGTTACCCGCGCACTTGTCGGACGATGACGATCTACGCCAGCGTTTCGAGCGAGAAGCGCGGGCGGTTTCGAGCTTGAACCACCCTCATATTTGCACGCTCCACGACATCGGCCGGGAAGGAGGCGTGGTCTTCCTGGTGATGGAGCACATCGAAGGGGAGACGTTGGCCGAGCGGCTGAAGAAGGGGCCGGTGCCGTTGACCGAAGCGCTCCGCTACGCCATCCAGATCTCGGAGGCTCTGGACAAGGCGCACCGTCAGGGTGTCGTGCACCGGGATCTGAAACCGGGGAATGTCATGCTGACCAAGTCCGGAGCCAAGCTCCTGGACTTCGGACTGGCGAAACTGGCGAGCACCATTTCCGGCGCTCCGGGTATGTCGACCCTGTCATCGCTTCCCACCGAGCAGAAGTCGTTGACCGCGGCGGGAACCATTCTGGGAACATTTCAATACATGGCTCCCGAGCAGCTCGAAGGCAGAGAGGCCGACGCTCGGACGGACATTTTCGCGCTCGGTGCTTTGATTTACGAGATGGTCACGGGGAAAAAGGCATTCGAGGGCAAGAGCCAGGCGAGCTTGATCTCGTCCATCATGTCGGCGGAGCCGGCTTTGGTCTCGACGGTTCAGTCGTTTTCACCCGTCGCGCTGGACCGCGTCATCCGAACCTGTCTGGCCAAGGACCCCGACAAGAGGTGGCAGAGCGCCGGGGACGTCGCCCGCGAGCTGGAGTGGGTTGCGGAGGCGGGCCCCGAGGCAGCGGCCCGTCCCTCTGTGGGTGGTCGTCTCCGAGAGCGTTTGGCCTGGGGCGCCGTTTCGGTGACAGCGCTGGCCGCCGTCGCCTTTGCGGTTCTTTGGGCCATGCGCGCCCCCGCCCCGCCACAAGTTGTTCGCTTCGATGTGCCGCCGCCGGAAAGCCTGCCCGTTGTGGGTTCGCCCAAGCTCTCTCCGGACGGCCGCTATCTCGCCTTCAATGGCATCGACGAGCAGGGAAAGGCTCAGATCTGGCTGCGGCCGCTCAACGCCTTGGAAGCCCAACCTCTGCCCGGAACCGAAGGTGCCGGTCGCCCCTTCTGGTCCCCCGACAGCAGCCAGTTGGGTTTTTTTTCCGGCGGTAAGCTGAAGAAGATCGCGGTCAGCGGAGGTCCACCGCAGACGATCTGTGACGCGCCGACGGGTGCCGACGGTGCCTGGAACGAAGACGGCGTGATTCTCTATGACGGCCAGGGAACCGACCCTATCATGCGGGTCTCTGCCGCAGGGGGGATCGCATCTCCTCAGATTACTCCTGAGGGCGAGAAGGCGGCGCAGGTGGGTTGGCCCCAGTTTCTCCCCGGCGGCGGCAAGTTTCTCTACGTGGTGTTTGGAGCGAACCAGGCGGAGGAGGTTCGCATCGGCTCTTTGGACGGAGGCGAGTCCAAGACGGTCCTGGCCGGTCTGTCCCGTGTCGAGTACGCTCCACCCGGCTACCTCCTCTATGTCCGCGAGAACACTCTGGTGGCTCAGCCCTTCGACGCCACTTCCGGCGAGACGAGGGGTGAGCCAGTGCCGCTTGCCGAGGATCTCGGCATCGACGCCGTCGGACTCGCCCACTTCTCCGCTTCCCGGACGGGTGTCCTGGGCTTCCGGGGCGGTGAGGCAGGCGGCGGCCAGCTCGTCTGGACGAATCCGAGTGGGGAGATCGATCGTTCCGAGGGGGATCCTGCTGACATTTTTGGCACGAGTCTGTCTTCCGACGGGCGATGGCTGGCCATGGAGATGAACGCGGGCTCGGGCCAAGACATCTGGGTACGCGATCTGGTCCGAGGGGTGACTTCGAGATTCACATTTGGCGAAGAGCGGGAGCAGACTCCTATCTGGTCCCCCGACGGACAACGCATCGCCTTTGCGATGGAGCGAGAAGGCGACTTCGATCTGGTGGTCAAGACGGTTGCCGGCGGGAACGAGGAGATTCTTCTCGATAGGGAGAATCGTCAACATCCAAGCTCTTGGTCGGGGGACGGCCGCTTCCTCCTCTACTATGAGCAGCACCCGGAAAGCTCTTGGGACGTCTGGGTTCTTCCGCTCGAAGGAGAGGATCGGGAGCCGAAGCCCTTCCTGAACACTCCCTTCCTCGAGATACGAGCGCGGTTTTCTCCCGACGGCCGTTGGGTGGCCTACGAGTCCGAGGAATCCGGGCGCGGGGAGATCTACGTAGGTTCCTTTTCAGGAACGGGCGGCAAGTGGCAGATCTCCACCAGCGGCGGTACCGAGCCGCAATGGAGTCGCGATGGGCGCGAGCTCTACTACATAGCGCCCGATTTGAAGATGATGCAGGTGAAGGTGGAGACGGGTGAAACCTTCGAGGCAGGGATTCCAGAGCCTCTCTTCACGGTCAGCCTGCGACCCGTACAGACCGCCAACCGCTTCCTGGTGGCCCAGGACGGGCGCTTCTTGCTCTTGAGCTCGCTGGGGGAGGGATCCACACCTCCCACCACCATCGTCCTCAATTGGATCGCCGAGCTGGGCCGCTAACTGGCCCAGCTTCGTCTGGGAGTGTGTTGAATCAGTCCAGACGCCGGAGCTCGTCTTCGATGAACTGGGCCACCGTCTCGTAGGGTAGCGCCCCGCTCGGGGCGGGAATGCCGTTCACGAAGAGGGCCGGCGTTCCGGTGACACCGGCCTGCGTTCCGGCTTGCAGGTCTTTTTGGATTTGTTCTGCGTATTTTCCCGAGTCCAAGCATTCGGCGAAGGCCTTCTCATCGAGTCCCAATCGGCTGGCCTTCTCTTTGAGATTCGGTACCCCGAGCTGGCGTTGATCTCCAAACATGGAGTCGTGCATCTGCCAGAACCGGTCCTGCTCGTTGGCGCACATGGACGCCTCTGCCGCCTTGGGAGCGCTGGGATGCATGCTGAGCGGGAAGTGCCGGAAGACTAGACGCACCCGGTCGCCGTACTTGGCTTGGACCTCTTCGAGCGTGGTGACGAACTGGCTGCAGTAAGGGCACTCGAAGTCGGAGAACTCGACCAAGGTGATCGGGGCATCGGCGGGGCCCATAGTGGGAGCGCCTTCGGCCTCTACGTTCGCCCGGTAGGGCCCCACGAAATAGGCGATCTCCTTCCCCTTCTCGAGCTCCTTCCCAAAATCGTAGCGCGCCTTCTGGCGTTGGGATTCCACCAAGTACTGTTGGATCTGAAGAGAGATCGTCTCCAGAGGTCTCCCGCCCGCTCGCTCCTTGTTCTCTTCGTACCAGGCGTTCACGTCATCCGGGGTCACTTCAATCGCGCTGTCGATCTCGGCAAGAAGCTTCTCCTTGTCCGTCCCGCGATTTGCAGCTTCCCCCTCCACCAACCGGTCGAAAACGATTTGCTCGGTGGTGGTGTGGAGAAGCTGCTGGCGCTGCCGGAGATATTGAGATTCCATGCTGGCCAGCTGGTCTCCCACCCGCTCCTCCAGATCCGCCAAGGTGATGGGGGCGCCGTCGATGGTGGCCAGGACCTCCGGGGTCTCGGGGGTAGCGGGCCGCGGAGTCGGTACCGGGGCGGCGGCTCTCGAGACCGGCTCGGTCTGCGACGAGCAACCGGCGAAGAACGAGCCGATGAGGAGGAGCGTCAGTGTTTCGGCGAGCCTTGCAGGAATTTTCTTCATGTTTCTCCTTTGATCAGGATGGTGCCATCCGGACGAATCTCCACTTGCTGGCCGCTCTTCAAGGCCTCGAAATCCTCAGGCGTCGTCAGAACGATGGGAATCCGTACGCCATACATCTCATCCGCCACGATCGCGGCTAGCGAGAGGAAGGCATCGGTGCGGTTGCAGACAACCGCCGCCGGCGCCGTCCCTGCCTTCACCGATTCTACTAGAACCCCGGTGGTGGTGCTGGAGCCGCGTGTATAAGGGATCCCTAATATCCTACCGCAAGCGCTCTCGCCGTTCAACGGATGGCGGCGATCGATGATGAAACCGTTTCGGTGGTCGTAGCCGCCCCAAAAGCTTAACGGCTGGTCACTTATGAGGGCCTCCCCAGTGGCTGCCCCGGCTACCAAGGCCTTACCGCGGATCAGCCTGTCCATAAAGACTCGTCCCTTATTACGCGGCCGGTGACGGCCGACTGAACGCAGTCCGCCAGGCTCCCGAAGATCACCCGCGTGCCCAGCATTCCGGGCGCGTAGTAGGCGTACTTCGCGGAGTTGGTCATGAGGATCTTGACGGAAGGGGGAAGCATGGGGGTAGCGAGGATGCAGGTATCCACCGTTACCTGGCCGCCGAACCTCTCGAGCGGCTCCAGCAGACCGCCGCGTTCCGCCAGCCCCTTCATGGTCCGGCTGGAAGTCACCAGGAACTTTACGTCAGGGTGGCGGTGCCGGCCTTCCAGGAGAGGCGCCAGTCGCGCGAACTCGGCGAAAGAGAAATGGGGGCTCCCCAATACCACCATGTCGAGTCTTTCTTCCCGTGCGGTGGTCAGCGTCTGCCACGCCCCCCGAAGCCGGCTGAGGGTAATGTCCACGGTGGACTGCGGGCCGCGTCCCTGAAAGGCAGCCTCGAGCGTTGGTGCCTCGGGCGTCGTGCCCACGATGTGAAAGAGGGCGACGGTTCCGGAAGAGGAGGCGGCGGCGCCCAGCGCCTTGAGCCGATCCTCGCTCGGTGTGACCTTCAGTCCTTCCAGGACAGGAATGCGATCTTCAGCGATCTGACCCATGAGGTGCCCCAACGTGGCATAGAAAGAGTCGTCTTCCTGCAAGCGACGCGGAACGTCCACCAAACGCATCAACACCTGACCGGCACGGTTCTTGGTCAGGTGCAGGCCCACCGCCGGGACACGCCCGGTAATCGCCGCGCAAATGTCCATGAAATCGGGATAACGCTCGGTGCGCGCTCCGATGACCGAGTTGGCGAAGACGATCGCATTCGACTCGCCCCAGGCGATTTGCTGTCCAAACCGGGGCGCCGTCTCCGTCTGGTAGGGAGCACAGGTCCAGGTGGGCTGACAGCCCATCGTTTGGTAGGCGATCATCTGGCGGTGGGCCTTTTCCGCCCAATCGGCGGGCACGTTCCAATCTCGCCAATGATGCTCGTCCAGGCCGCTCACGTTGAGCGTGGTGGGAACGCTGACCTTGGCTCCCAGGCCGGCCAGACGTTCGGCGAACTCGAGACCCGCCTCGCCGATGTAGATGGCGCTGTCGACGTGCGCTTGGGTGATGTCCATCATTTCCTCGGCTTCCTGGATCTCCGCCATGCGCACCAGGATGGTCATCGCCATCCGGGCCCCCGGCCCGCACCGACCGTCCAGCAAATCGCGATCACGATCGCTCAGACGCAATCGAGCTCTTGTTTCCTTCAAGGCATTCCTCACGCTCGCCAGAGAATACCCACAAAGCGCTTGCTTTGCGACAGTCCGATCGGTCGGACTAGAATCAGACGTCTTCGGAGCATCCTGGAGAATCGTGAGCCGTCATCGGGACAGGAAAAAGCACCGGCCCGCCGAGCCTCCGTCGAGCGCGAGCTCGAGTCCTTCTCGCCGGCGGTGGCTCGCCCCGTTCGTCTTGGCGGCGACCCTGGGAATCCTGCTGCTCTGGCAATGGCCTTCGGTGCGTGACTTCGGGGCCGGGGAGAAGACTCCCCTGAACGTCGTGCTGGTCACGGCGGACACCCTGCGAGCGGACAAGCTAGGCTGCTACGGCAACCCACGTATCCAGACGCCGCACATCGACCGCCTGGCGGAGCAGGGCGTTCTCTTCGAGAATGCGACGACTGTCGTTCCCCTGACCCTTCCCGCCCATTCGTCGATTCTTACTGGGACGTTCCCCATGTATCACGGCGTGCGCGACAACGGCGGCTATTATCTCGATGCCGAGCAGATGACGCTCGCCGAGACTCTGCAAGCGAAAGGATACGCGACGGGAGCCTTCGTGGCGGCATTCGTCCTCGATTCTCGCTGGGGGTTGGATCAGGGGTTCGATCGCTACTTCGATGATTTCGATCTGGCGGATTACGAAAAGGTGAGCCTCGACTCGGTACAGCGGAGCGGCGACGAGGTGCTCGCCGAGGCAGAGGCCTGGATGGAATCGGTCGGGGAGGGTCCGTTCTTTTCTTGGATTCATCTCTATGACGCGCACACTCCTTACGAGCCTCCCGAGCCCTATCTGAGCCAATATGGCAGAGGCCCCTTCGAACGTTACGATGGCGAAGTCGCCTATGTGGACAGTCTGATGGGTCGGCTACTGAAGTGGCTGGACGAGAGAGAGCTCGCCGATTCCACCGTGGTCGCTTTCCTCGGCGATCACGGTGAGAGTCTGGGGGAGCACCGCGAGACCACTCACGGCTATTTCATCTACGACTCCACCACGCACGTGCCCTTCATCTTGAAGTCCCCTTCACTCGGACGTGGGAGCCGACGGGTGGCGGCGCAGGTTCGGGTCGTCGACATGATGCCGACGCTTCTCGATCTGGTGGAGGTGGAGATCCCGGCGCTCGTCCAGGGCGAGAGTCTTGTCGATCTCGCCACCGGTGAAGTCGAGGACCTGGGTCTGGTCGCCTACAGCGAGTCGTACTATCCCCGCAATCACTACGGCTGGAGCGATTTGAAATCGGTCCGGGACGGGGTGCTCCATTTCATCGCTGCCCCCCGGCCGGAGCTCTTCGATCTCGCCGAGGACCCGAGACAGCAGAACAATCTCGCACCCCAACGTGCGAGGACCATAAGCGAGTTTCAGGAGACGCTGGATGCCATGCTGGATCGCTACAGCGCCGAGGACATCGAGGAGCGAGCTCCCGTCACTCTCGATGCGGAGACACACGCCCAGCTCGCCGCACTCGGCTACCTGGGCGGGCCCTCCAAGATCAAGATCGATCCGGACAAGCCGCTCGCCGATCCGAAGGACAAGATCCAGCTATTCAACCTCATCAAAAGGGCAGGGTCGGACTCCAGCGAAGGACGGGTCGACGAAGCCTTGGCCAAGATTCGAGAGGTCCTCGCCGAGGATCCGGATATATTGGAAGCCCACAGCATTCTCGGTAACCTTTATGTAAAGAAAGAGGAACAGGAGAAAGCGCTCCGAGCCTACCAAGATGCCCTCGCCCGGGAGCCGGAGTTCAAGCCGGCGCTCTTCGGGCTTGCTTCTGTTTACGAGCAGATGGGGCGTCTGGACGATGCCGCGGCTGGGTTTCGCCGTCTCATCGAGATTGATCCCCGAGACAACGGCGCCTTCTTTCGCTTAGCGGCCATCCATGCGCAGCAGAAAGAGTTCGAGGAGGCTCTCGAGCTTTTGCAGGAAGCGGAAAAGCTCGGAAGTGAACGGCCTCCCGTCCACAATCTCATGGCGGAGTGCTACATCGGTCTCGAGCGGTTCGAGGAGGCGGAAGAGCAGGTGCGGATCGCCTTGGAGATGAAACCGGATCTGCCGAGCGCCCACTACAATCTGGCGCTCATTCTGGAGGCAAGGGAGGACGTACCGGGTGCCATCGCCGCCTACCAGAGGGATCTGGAAGTCGCGCCAAGAAACTTCCGGACTCATTTCAACCTGGCCAAGCTCTATGGCCAGGTGGGACGCTCCGACGAGATGGTCGAGCATTTCGAGCGATCCATCGAGCTCAATGAGAAGTTCGCCATCGGCCATTTGTACCTTTCCAAGCACTACCTGGACGTCGGCGATCTAGATCGCTCCCTGGAGCTTGCTCAACGAGGCATCGAGCTGGGGCCGGAGCCCTCCATGGCGCCCCTCGGCCATTTCATTCTCGCCGACGTCTACAATCGCATGGGACGACTGCAGGACGCCGAGCGGGAGCTCGCGCAAGCGAAAAGGCTGGAAGGCTCCTGATGATGAAGCACATTGGACAAACACTCGTACTCACCGTTGTGCTCTGCGCGCCCGCCCAGGGCCAGGAGGCGTCTCGAGACCACCTTTCCCAAAGGGCAGTGGTGGCAAGAGCTAATTGCGATCTAAAATGACTCGCTGCTCGGACATCATGTCCCGCCGGGGAACGGGGTTGTAACCCCGCCCGGCTTCGTTCTTGACATTCGAGGAGGAAAATCACAATGCAGTCTCATTTGAAGAAATGCCTGGGCCTCGTTTCTTGGGGTCTGTCTTTTGCGACGATGGTGGTGGTAGCACAAGCTTCGGTGCAGGCTCAATCTGCCAGCAACATGGACATCCTGCGGGAGAAGCTTAAGGCGGACAAGAAGCTCCTTATTGCGGAAAACCTCGGGCTCACCGATGCTGAATCGAGCGCATTCTGGCCTATTTATGACGAGTACCAGAAGGAGCTCGAGGGCATCAACCAGCGGCTGGGCCGCACCGTCCAGAGTTATGCCAACGAGTACAATGCCAGCACGCTCACCGACGACAAGGCCAAAGCGTTGATGAACGAGGCGCTCGCCATCGAAGAGGCAGAGGTTGCTCTCAAGAAAAAGTATCTGGCGAGACTAGAAGGCGTCGTCCCGGCGATGAAGGCGGTGCGCTACCTCCAGATGGAGAACAAGATTCGAGCGCTGGTCCGTTATGATCTGTCGACGCAGATCCCGCTGGTGGAGTAGCTCGGATTTCCGCGCGGGCTCTCCGATGTCAGCCAGGCAGGGTAGGGTGGATCCCTGAGATTTCCACTCTGAAGACCCCGAAGTGATTCTGGATCTTCTCGGGGACTATTCTTCCTGCCAACACGCAGAGAAGGACTCGCGCACCCTGCGCCCTCAAGAACGCTGCGCAGGCCTGTGCTCGGGCGGCATCGGCCAGATAATCGACCAGAACGACCGGTCTATCCCACGCGATTCTTCCCAAGACGGCCAAGTTCTCGCAAAGCCGTGCCGGGTCTTTTGCCTCGATGCCGAGGGACGACAGGCCTTTTTTCCAGCGGAGGACATCGAGCGCTTCCGCTTCTCCCTCGAACTTGGAGGCGATGGCCATCGCGGTGAGCGAGGTCCAGGGACCGGCGCTCGATTCCAGCGTGGTATTGGTATCCGGTATGGGAACCACGAAAAAGGGTGGCGGTATCGAGTGACGTAGGAAGTAGTTGGCGACCATCTCCCCGAACCAATCGATGGCTTCGTCCAGGTTGTCGTTATTGAGGCGCCGGAGCTTGCCGGCCATGGGGATGGTGGCCTCTCCCGTGATGCGCTCGCCCTTGAGAGCCCGCAAGAAGTTGAGGGCACTGATATTTGCAGAGATCTGCTCGGTAGGATCGCTCGATCCGGTGCAGAACCAAACGAGCTTGAGGGGCGTGGGACGAGACGAACGGGATTCCGTCAACTCGAGGTGAACGCTAGACACACACGTATCCTCTCTGCGCCGAGCATCGCCAAGCCGCGCTCGCGTTTAGAGCTCTGTAGGTTGGAACAGCCTCATTTGGTTGGGGCCAGCTATATACCATTTCCAGGGGATGGCTGTCAATGGAGGATCTTGGCGGGATAGCTGATGACCGCCCACGTTCCCTTCCCGATCTTCTTCAAGGAGCGGCCGAAGCGTTGCACCTGGATGTCCTTGACGTCCTCATTGGACATCATGGTCTGGTAACCGTGGGAGTTCCAGGCTGGGAAATACACGGTCCGCAGCAGCCTCGCAGGCGTCTCCTTCAAGACCCGGCCGGTGACCCGGCTCATGAGGTAGTCACCCTGCCGGAAGTCTGGATCGAGCTCGACCAAGATGCCGGCGATGGTGAGCTGGGACTTGATGAAGATGGCGGTGTTGAATCGGATGGAAAAGCCTTCACGAGCGAGCGTCGTGATCAGCTCGTTCAGCGACTCAAAGGTCTCGCGAGCCTTGTCTTGCAGGACCTGATCCACTAAATCCCGCATCGATTCTTGTTGAGCGGGGGAGGCGTCTTCGATTTCCAATAGCGCGCTCAAATTGTTGACCAGACGCTTGGGGTCGTTGAGCGTGAGGCCGACCAGGAGTTGAACGAGTTGTGCCCTCTGAGGCTTGGGGAACGTCTCGGCCAGGCCCCAGTCGATGAGAGCGATCCGATAGGGGTCCTCCGGATCCTTCGAGACGTGCATCACGTTGCCGGCGTGGGGATCGCCATGAAATAGGGCGTCCTCCTTGTCGGAGAAAATGACGTCGAAGGTAAGGGCATCGCTGAGACGCTTGGCGAGCTCGGCCCGCGCCTTGGTGTCGCCGGAGAACGCATCAGTGATCTTGACTCCGTCCACGTACTGCATGCAGGTGACGCCCGGCGTCGAGAAGGGATAGATCCCGGGAACGAGGATCGCCTTCTCGTCTC
>Ga0209521_10004505_pt1 | contig 11095 bp, 14 predicted proteins | sample Rifsed19ft4_FD_184016 | JGI IMG/M metagenome (GOLD analysis project Ga0209521, IMG submission 184016) | Soil microbial communities from Rifle, Colorado, USA - sediment 19ft 4 (version 2) | ecosystem: Environmental > Terrestrial > Deep subsurface > Rock core/Sediment | place: Rifle, Colorado... | reverse complement strand
GTTCCACGTGGAACAATTAACCTTAAATGTGGTCAGTGTGCGATTATTTTCCTGATTAACCAGGCATAGCTATTAAGAAAGTAGTATGAGGCGATGGGGTTAGCTATAGCGGATTTCAGCGTCGCGAAAGCTCACCAGGATGCCCGCCGAGAATGAGCTAATGCTAACCCCATCGCCTCATACCATGTTGCTCAATGTTTATACCTGGGTATTACTTATTACTTCCATTCATGTTAATATTATGATAAAATTTGTTAGTTACCTTATTAATGTTTGTAACCTATTGATTTTATGGGAAAAATCATCTCTATAACAAATCAGAAGGGTGGAGTTGGAAAGACCACAACTGCCATCAATATTGCTGCATCTCTGGCAGTAGCAGAGAAGAGTGTGCTCCTCGTTGATTTAGACCCGCAGGGGAATGCAACAAGCGGCTGTGGTGTAGACATAAAGGCTCTAAATACGTCCATATATGATGCATTTACTGGTAATAGGAATATAAGAGATTTAGTCCTGTCAACAGAGCTTAAGCATTTTAAACTTGTTCCTGCGAATATTGACCTGATTGGTGCTGAAATAGAGCTAATAGACCATGAATACAGGGAACATGTACTCCATAAAGCCATTGGCAAGTTAAGGGAAGATTTTGATTTTATAATACTGGATTGTCCTCCCTCCCTCGGTCTCCTTACTATTAATGCACTGACAGCAGCAGACTCAGTCATAATACCCGTCCAGTGTGAGTATTTTGCCATGGAGGGATTGAGCCAGATACTGAAGACTATAGACCTTGTTCAAAACTCTCTTAATAAAGACCTGTTTATTGAGGGCATACTTCTGACCATGTTTGACAGCAGGAATAATCTGTCCCACCAGGTTGCAGATGAGATCAGGGGGCATTTTAAAGAGATAGTATTTAACTCTGTTATCCCCCGGAATGTTTCCCTTGGTGAGGCGCCGAGCCATGGCAAGCCAATAATACTATATAATATTAACTCAAGGGGTGCACAGTCCTATCTGGAACTGGCACTGGAGGTAGTAAAAAATGACAAAAAAGGCACTCGGTAGGGGACTCGGAACACTGATTCCAGGTGCAGGTGGTAACGCAACTATCGAGAAAAGAGCGGGAGTAACAGAGCTGGAAACCGCAAGGATAGTCCCCAACAGATTTCAACCACGGCATGAATTCGATGATAAGGGTCTTGAGGAGCTTGCAGATTCAATAAGGGTCAATGGTATTATCCAGCCGGTGATTGTCAGACGTCTTGACAACGGAATATTTGAGCTAATAGCAGGAGAGAGACGCTGGCGGGCTGCTCAATTGGTCGGGTTAAAAAAGATACCGGTTGTTGTCAAAGAGACCACAGATGAAAAATCATTAGAGATAGCCTTAATAGAGAACCTCCAGCGCGAAGACCTTAATCCAATTGAGTCAGCACAGGGATATCAGAGACTTTTAAAGGATTTCAGACTTTCCCAGGAAGAGATTGCAAAGAGGGTCGGGAAAGAACGTTCTACAGTAGCAAACTATTTAAGGCTGCTGACACTTCCTGAAAAGATAAGAGGTTATCTCTCAAAGGGGGCCCTCACCCCCGGACATGCTAAGGCAATACTATCAATAACAAACAGAGATGAGCAGACCAGGTTTGCTGATTATATAGTAAACAAAGGTGCATCTGTGAGGGAGGCAGAGACATCGTCAAAGAGCTGGGGAATCCAGAAAAAGAAAAAGCGGGTGACTGAAAGAAGGGATCCAACCTTAAAGGATGTAGAGGAAAGGTTACAGCGTGTATTCGGGACTAAGGTAAGGATATACCCGGGGAAAAAGGGTGGGAAGCTAATTCTGGAATATTATTCAGTGGATGATTTAAACAGGATTCTGGATATTGTTAATAGATAATGAAAAACCTGACTCTGTCAGACAAGATGCTTGACCTATAAATCATTTAATCATTGTGTGGATGGTTATGTTGATGACAAGTATTTAAATAGAATCTATATAAAGTTGCGCTTTCTACAGGTCAGGCTTCCAGCCTGACAATAATCATTATGAACAGGATTTACAGATGACACGGAAAAAGGTTGTAGTTGGTATGAGTGGTGGTATAGATAGTTCTGTTGCTGCCATGCTTTTAGTTGAACAGGGCTATGATGTAATAGGTGCCACACTCAAGATATGGGAAGAGGGGGAGTACCTCGATGGGGAGTGGCATGACCGTTCATGCTGTAAGATCGGCCTTGCGAGGTATGCGGCTGACAGGTTAAATATTCCCTATTTTGTCTGGGATGCACATAAGGAATTTAAAAATTGGGTGGTTGATGAATTCTGTAATGAGTATATGAGAGGCCGTACACCCAATCCATGCGTAAGATGCAATGAAAAGATAAAGTTTGCGCTCCTTATTGAAAAGGCAATTGGTATAGGTGCAGACTACATTGCTACCGGGCACTATGCACGAATAACTTGTAACAAAGAGAATAACAAATTCTACCTGAGGAGAGGGGCAGATACTGAGAAGGACCAGAGTTATTTCTTATACAGGCTTACACAGAATCAACTCTCCAGGATTATCTTCCCTCTTGGTGAATATACAAAACCTGAAGTTTTGGATATTGCCGGCTCACTTGACCTCCCTCTTGATGAGATCAGGGAAAGCCAGGAGGTCTGCTTTGTCACACAGGATGGATACCAGGAGTTCCTATCAAACAAAGTACCTGCATCAGTAAGTCCTGGTAAATTTGTTACCCCATCAGGTAATATCGTAGGAGAACATAAGGGGATTGCCTTTTATACAGTTGGTCAAAGGAGGGGTCTTGGTGTCTCAGCCGGTGAAAGACTTTATGTGATAAATATTAATGCACCTAAAAATGAAATCGTCCTCGGAAAGGAAGAAGAAGTATATACGAGAGGGCTTATCGCCAGTGATATACATACGATAAGTGGTGAACCCATGAGGGAGGCTGTGCGGTTATTAGCCAGGATCAGGTACCGGCATGAGGCCTCAAAGGCTGCCATTACGCCCATTGGAGAAGGCCGTCAAAGGGTTATATTTGATGAACCACAGTGGGCCATTACCCCTGGCCAGTCAATTGTATACTATGATGGAGATATGGTAATTGGAGGAGGTATTATAGAAAGTCCCATTCATTAAACCGCCGGCAGGGATTAAAGCTTTGATATGTTTTCGATCAGACCTCTTAATCCCAGAAATCGCACCTTGATATTATCATATGTCTTAGAAAATGCCTTATCTGTATCTGATGTGACTACATAGTTAATTCCATGTGGATATTGCCTTCGAAAGGCCCTGATATTCCCAGGCTCAAACGCTGCTGCAGACCATTTGCACTCTATAACAACAGGTTCTGTTTTGTTTTTAATAATTATAAAATCTACTTCATGCCCGCGTTTATCCCTCCAATATAAGATCTTTCGTGATTGACTATGTGCATGTATCTCATTTAATACAAAATGTTCCCATAGAATACCAAGGTCCTCATGACGAATATCATGCCAGCCACGGTAGTAACACATAAATCCTGTATCAAAGGCATATACTTTAGGGGCTGATACTATTTCTGTTGCACGATGCGAACTGAATGGACGAACTATATGCACGACAAAAGTAGCCTCAAGGACAGATAAGTAGTTAGCAATTGTTGAACGGCTGACCTCACATGGGCGAGCAAACCTTGTTGCTTCAAATATTCCTCCGCTTTGGGCAATCAGAAGCTCAGTAAATTTTAAAAATGAGTGGCGGCGTTCCAGCCGGAACAACTCTTGAATATCCTTGGCCCAGTATGCCTCCATCCATTCCTGGAAGTCACGTTCCGGGATAGTCTCTGACAGAAAGAAAGGTGGTAAGCCTCCGTGAAGAAAGCGGTGCTTCAAATCAATATTTTTGAACTCAGTTAAATCATGAGAAATCATGGGGGTTAGCCATATTTCTGCTTTACGTCCGGACAGAGTGTCACGGAATTTTATCGATGCTCCAAGTGTAGATGAACCAGTTGCTAATATCTTAGTGTTTGGATAGTGATCTGCAGCAATTTTAAGTATCTCTGATGGGTTGTCCAGACGATGGATTTCATCCAAGACTATCGTATGTTCTTTTAAATCATCCAGAAAAGACTGAGGGTCTTCCATCATTCGTCTTACTCTTGGCAGCTCACAATCGAAATATTCAACGTCTGGAAGACTATGACAGAGGTATGTCTTGCCTGCCCGCCGTACACCTGATAACCAGAGTACTGAACGGTAACTCCATGCCAGCTTTATTTTCTTAAGCCAAAAACTTCTCTGAACCATATGCCGTTATGTTAGCATATGGTGCTACTAAATGCAAATATTGTAGTAGATAGTACTGCATCAGGTTTATACTGGTTTTGGTTGGCCTGATTTGATTAAGTTTAGTACTATATCAAGGGCCATAAGGTGCATCCCAACCCGCTCTTCCATGGGGAAGCGGGTGGGGGATTCAATAGTTAGACAGTGTTTCACACTACGAAGATAGAGATATAATGGGAGGGGTAGATCTTTTTTTCTTATATGAAATCTTTTTCTATCTTTTTGAGGACATATGACCCCGCCGCAATTAGGAAATCCATCTATACATTCCCGCCGGTCAACAGGATAATTCCTGGAAATGTTCCTGATAATCTCTTCTGAAAGATGATTAACACCTTTTCGCATCACCTCGTAGAGATAAAAACCTTCTCCATCTGTATCCTCATGAAAATCCATATAAAGATCAAATTGCCCTCCCTTTAATGCATCCTGAAGAATCATAACCTCCTCTGGAGGATTGGTGCTATTGAATTTACGATTAAGGTCTATACCATTAATATTCTCACGTGTGCCTCTTTCAAAACCAGCAGGGTTAGTGCAGGGAAGGACTGTGAATTTGTACATCATTCCCCATTTCCTTATCCCATTATTAATCCGTCCTTGTGTTCCTTCAAGGAAGCGGAGCAGTGCCTCTACACCTGCAGGTTCATCACCATGGATACCTGCTGATAGTACAATCCTGATATCTCCTTCACCACAGGTCACCTTATAAATATGATAGCTACCCTCAATTATGCCTATATCAGCAATCTTAAGTCCCTGGAGAGTATCAAGTCTATTGCTTATGTCCTTATAATCCGGCATATAACAATACCATTGTGGGATTCAATATATGTATACTCTTAAATCAATCTTTTTCAATAAATTCTGGATGGGTTTGAACCCATTGAAGGATAGCATTAAGGACTTGGTCTATATCACCAAGTTGTTTCGTTGAGATGTCGTATAACTCTTCCGTACTAATCTCGTCATAAAAATGAACCATTCTATTTCTATATCCTGCAAGTTCTCGCATTATTGTTGCATCTGCTTCTTTTAAGACCCCGCTTTCCCGTAATTTAACTGGTATATCTTTGTATTCGGAAACTACTTTACTAAAACCTTTTGCAAGGACATGTCTCCCAATATCCATAAGGGCCTCCAGTCCTCGCCTAAGATAGGATTCTGCTGCTGCAACAGTTCTCGGATCAGATGTAAAAACATCCATAGTATCTTGAGGTAATGCCTTAATACCAGATATCATTTGTCTGATCCATGAGGTTCTATCGGCTATGATCTTTTCACGAATCCTTGATGTCATAAGGCCCCTTTGGTTATTATTTGTTTTAACCTGTATTGTTCAAATGGGTAGATATCCCCTGCATGACGCATCACATACAGTTCATATTCTGCTGTGCGATCTGGATTTGCATCATATACTAATTTCCCCCGAATTATCTCAAGCGCAAGAAAGATAGATGCCTCGGTTAAAACTACAAGATCCACTCTCATTACGAGAAAGACATCTTCAAGCTCGGCAATTAAACGTACCTTTTTCTGAACGTCAAGTATTATCCCCTCTATTGGAAGAATTCCTATATCAACATCTGAGAGTGGTTCCTCTGTTTTATCTTTTTCCTTATCTTGTATCTTATAAATACGATCGAATATCTCATCTGACCTGCTTCCGAAAACATATAGCGCTTCAATACCATATTTTTTACAGATAGCTTTAATGGCTTCAGAAAGACAAACATTGTGCAACAAACCCTTAATCTCCTTCATAGTTTATATATCCTAACAAAACATATTTTATAGCATTGATTTATGAAATTGCAATAAAAAACCCTCTTCTAATCCGGCAATTGACAACACCATCCTTCCTGTTATTAAATATAATAACATGGATATATAACAAGTATTTACTACAAAATATACCCGGGGAGAAGATTAAAGGTTTATCTTAAAAAGGGACAAAGGTAATATTTATGGATAAAGAGTGGTTAAAAGTGTTTTCATGGAATGCAATCGAGACCGTACTTCTCGATATGGACGGTACACTGCTTGATAAATATTTCGATGACTATTTCTGGGAACACCTCATGCCCGAGGAGTATGCGAAAAAGTATAACCTCAATATAAGTGAGGCAAAACAACAGCTTCTATCACGATATAAGCAGGAAGAGGGAAAACTTACATGGACAGATCTGGACTACTGGTCAAAGGAATTTGATATAGACATACCTGCCCTGAAAGAGCAGGTAAACCACCTTATCGCAGTTCATCCAAATGTGGAGGACTTCCTGCAGTTTCTCCGTAAGGAAAACAAAGGAATATACCTTGTTACAAACGCCCATTATAAAACCCTTGATATAAAACTCAAAAAGACAGAGATAGGTAAATACTTTGATTCAGTAATATGTGCATTTGATATCGGCCTTCCGAAAGAAGAAAGCGCCTTCTGGGGAAAACTTGCAGGATTGCTTAATTTCAGGAAAGAAAACACAATGTTAATAGACGATAATGAAGGTGTGCTCCTCTCTGCAAGAGATTACGGGATTAAATATCTTATTTTAAAGGCAAGACCAAGCTCCAGAGGCGGGATCAGAACATCAGAACACTTCCCTGCTATATCCTACTTTAAAGAGCTTTTTAACAAAAATTGACTTTCCCTTTCCTGAAAGGTAAGCTAAAAACATAAACAAGGATGAGGCAATTATGATAGTTGAGATATCACTCGCAGTAATAGCAGCATGTTTTGTCCTGATCGTCATCCGATTGTATTCACTTAGCATCCGGATAGAAGAGGCTATCAGACGTTTCGAAGAACTTCTTTCACGATTGGAGAATGATATCAGGCCAATACTGTACGATGTAAAATATATAATTAGTGATATAAAAGGGATTACTGAGATTGCTAAAGAGGGTTCAAAGAAGATAGACCATTTAATTGAGGCAGTTATGGGGCCATTTCAGACCCTCAGTATATTTTTAAAGGCTGTCAGGGCAGGATTTAATGCATTTTTCAGGAAAGAAAGGGGGTAGATGAGCATGTCATGCGATCACAGAAGGGGTGAAAGCTTAATATTTTTTATTATAGGCGGTCTTATTGGAGCCGGTATTGCCTTGCTTTACGCCCCTAAGTCAGGGAAGGAGACAAGAGAGGACATCAAGAGAATTGCCAAAAAGGGGGTAGAGCATATAAGGGAAGAAAAAGAGGTAGTCCAACAGAAGCTTTCTGACCTGATGCATCAGATCAGCAGCAAGACAGAAGAACTCGTACATGGTGGCGTACAGATGGCTGAGGATAAAAAGCGCGAACTACTTGCAGCCATACAGGCAGCCAAGAAGGCTTATGATGAGGAGAGGCGTAAACTGGAAGAGGAAAGGGGAGGCTAATAAACAGTTATCTCTCTTTCTTTATTTTTTCTTCACTCGTGCTAGTGCGATGAGATAATCAAGCAGCGGTCTAAAGAGGTCAGGGACTGCTGACTCATCCATTTTAATGGTCTTAACACGGCCCTCCGCCTCTGCCATTATTTCGTATTGGAACCGGTCAACCTGCTGCATGGATGATGTGAATGACTGCGGCTGGTTAAAAAAAGAGATGGCATCCATGAGTTTATGCAGACGTTTGGAATCCGCTTCAGGAAGCGCCACCGTATCCAATGTTACTGAAAGAGAAATGGCTGCCAGGCCTCCGGTTCGCTTAAAGCATACCTTCATAAAGGACCTCAGTACCTATATCTTCAGACCAACCTCAGCCCATCCATCTTTAACTGCCTTCTGCTCAAGACTCCCGGCTCCGTAAAGCTCACCTGCCACTGCCATCATCAAGCCGGCGGTATCCTCAAAATTAGATCGTGGTCTCAGTTTATCCCTAAGGGCAACATACCATATCTGCCCGGCCTTATCCCATGCATGACCTCCCAGTCGAACAGCGGTTTCGTAGAAGGCCCGGTTGGGAATCCCAGAGTTGATGTGGACACCACCATTATCTTCCCTGGTCTTCACATAATCCTTCATATGGCCCGGCTGCGGGTCCCTGCCGAGAACCGGGTCATCATATGCAGTCCCTGGTTCCTTCATAGAGCGAAGCCCTTTGCCATTGACGTTCTTTGTAAAAAGCCTCTCCCCGATCAGCCAGTTCGCATCCTTTGCCTCCTGACCCCGCCTGTACTGTTTTACGAGAGAACCAAATACATCAGATAAGGACTCGTTCATCGCCCCGGCCTGGTCCTGATACTCAAGCCCTGCCTCATACTGGGTTACACCATGGGTTAGCTCATGTGCTATCACATCAATTGCTATTGTAAAACGATTGAACAACTCACCATCCCCGTCTCCGTAGACCATCTGCTGACCATTCCAGAAGGCGTTATCATAGTCTTTACCATAGTGGACAGTAGAATCAAGGCGCATCCCCCTGTCGTCGATAGAGTTCCGGGCAAAGACCTTTTTAAACAGGTCGTATGTAATACCTGCACCTGCATACGCCTCATTGACTGTCCGATCCCTGCTTTTTGGAGATCCCTCTGATCTAACGAGACGTCCCGGCAGGTTATAAACATTACCTGCATCATACACGGTGCGCCTTCTGGTGCCGGTTGCCGTACTTCCAATTGATGAGATCATCGTGAGGGCGAGACGCTGCCCACGGATCTGCTCGGACATGGTCAGGGACTCCCAGGCACACTGCTGCTGCTTAGCATTCCCCTGCCTTGCAATCTCCTTTAACATATGCGGGGGGATAATAAAACAGATTCCGTATGTCATCTGAGTGTGATTCATACCATTAAGCGGTGAAATCAGAAATACTTGTAGATTCAGTCCGTTGTGTATGGGTGTGTACTATTTTTAGCTCATCCCCATTTTTAATCGGTTCATAAAAGCCAGGATTGTAAGTTGGAACCAAACATTTCATTTTTTCAAGAAGGTCCATCTTGTCATTACCCAAGGCGCTTATCTGTAATCCTATCAGTTGGTCAAAGAACTTCGCTGAATCATTATTGTGGACAATGGAGATTGCCTTAAATATCTTCCTGTGAGGGGTTTCCTTAATCTTTTCATCCTCTTCAAAGAGTTCTTCATACAGCTTTTCACCAGGCCTGAGGCCTGTGAAGGCAATCTTTATATCCTTATCAGGAGTTAGCCCTGATAGGGTGATCAGGTTTTTTGCCAGGTCTACAATTTTGATAGGCTCACCCATGTCCAATACAAAAACTTCTCCACCCTTGCCCATATATGCAGCCTGCAGCACTAACTGCACTGCCTCAGGGATGGTCATAAAATAACGCTGCATATCAGGGTGTGTGACTGTAATAGGCCCTCCTTTCAGAATCTGATCCTTAAACAATGGGACTACACTGCCATTACTATCCAGCACATTACCGAATCGTACTACCATAAATTTTGTTTTACTAACCATATTTATATGTCTGACAATCATCTCGGCAATCCGCTTTGAAACACCCATGATACTGGTGGGATTAACGGCTTTATCCGTTGAGATCTGAACAAATGACTCAACATTAAACTGGTTAGAAAGCTCCACCAGGTTCCATGTCCCCACAACATTATTTTTCACACTCTCCACCACATTGTCTTCCATCAGTGGTACATGCTTGTATGCTGCGGCATGGAATATAATCTGTGGGCTGTATTTCCGGAACTTCAGTGATAGCCTGTTCATATCACAAATGTCCCCAATAATAACGCTGAAGAAATCTCTTGAATGTTTTTCACTCAGCTCCCTGTCAATCAAATAGAGACCATTTTCATTACGGTCATATAAGATTAGTTGTCTTGGATTGTGCTGCATGATCTGCCTGCAGAGCTCAGATCCTATAGACCCGGCGGCCCCGGTAACCAGCACCCTTTTGCCGCAAACAAGGTCTTTCAGGTTTTCAATATCTACCTGTACAGGCTCTCTGAACAATAGATCCTCTACAGATATATCCCTTATCTGATTTACTGATACCTGTCCATATATAACATCTTTAAGACTTGGAAGGGTCTTAAGGGTAATCTCAAACTTCTTGCACTCGTTCATAATAGTCCTCATCTGTGAGGGTTTGGCAGACGGGATAGCGATAATAATCTCAACAGGAGTATATTTCTTTATAAGCCGTTCGAGGTCTTTCCCTGAGCCAAGTACAGGGACTGAATGAATCTTAAGTCCTTTTTTCCTTTCATCATCATCAATAAAACCAACCGGGTGATAATTGTATTTCGGGTTTTTAAGCATGTCACGAAGTAATAATTCACCTGCATCACCTGCCCCATAAATAAAGACCCCTTTTTTATCAAAGAGATTAATCCTGTTTCTTTCTCTTAGTAATCTTGTAAACATCCTTGTGCCGCCCATTAACATTATTAAAAAAATGCAGTCCATTATCAGGATTGATCTTGGATATGTGTTTAATCCCATAACAGGATATATTATTAACCCAATAATAACAGAACTTAAAACAACCCCTTTTATAATATGATACAGGTCTGAAATACTTACATACCGCCAAAGTCCTGCATTTATTTCATAAAAGTAAAAGATCCCGATACGGACTATGACAATAAAAGGCATAGTAGTTTTGATCATACCAACATATTCTGGTGGAACCCTCCACTCAAAGCGTAGAAAGAATGCAAGTAAATTAGCTGCTACAATAAGGAAAAGATTCACAAAGAGCACCACAATCTTGCGATACTTCATGACATAATCTGTGAGCATAGATGAATCTCCTTTTTAGTTTGATCTTTATAGCTTTG
>Ga0209521_10004501_pt1 | contig 11105 bp, 15 predicted proteins | sample Rifsed19ft4_FD_184016 | JGI IMG/M metagenome (GOLD analysis project Ga0209521, IMG submission 184016) | Soil microbial communities from Rifle, Colorado, USA - sediment 19ft 4 (version 2) | ecosystem: Environmental > Terrestrial > Deep subsurface > Rock core/Sediment | place: Rifle, Colorado... | reverse complement strand
TGGGCGTTTTCCGTGCTCGTGGAAGCCGGCGCCCTGGCCCTCATCCGTAAGAAGGGATTCCGGGCCGTGGTTCGGCCTGTTCTTCTGGCCAACCTTGCCAGCTACATCCTGATTGCCACCGTTGTGCTCATCCAGGCGGTGCTCACCTGACTCGCGCCGATGCCCCAGCATGAACGGGGATGAGCCCGCGGACGACAACCGATGTTCGTAGCGTGGTTTGGTGGTCGAGGCGGCGCGCGAAGCGGCACGAGGCAGCCGGGCAGATGAAGCGCGCGCACCCGGACCAGGAGGTGAGAGAGATGCAGCCCAGAACCCGAAGCGCCATGTCGATGATCGTGGTCCTGATTGCGCTGAGTGCCGGCCTCAGCCTGATGCTGGCCTGTTCCTGGTCGGTGACCGTGAGCCCGGATGAGTCCGAGCGAACTCTCGAGGCCCTGGCCGAGGAGAATGAAGAGCAGGCGAGCCAAATCAGCGACCAGGCAACCTGGATCGCGCACCTGGCCACAAGAGTGGGTGCTCCGATCGCAACAGCCTACTGGATCATGGGGCCGACGCCGACACCCTACTGGACCACGCCGACCCCGCCGGTTTCCGGGTATGTCGAGATCGAGGAGGGCCAATGCTGCATCGGTGGCAGCGCGGGGTCGACGGTTGAGGTGCGGGTGGGCTTCTGGGCCTACAGCCCCTTCGCCGAAGTCACCCAGATGCGCGTGCTGAGCGGCGGCCAATGGTTTGATGAAGCACAACTGGCGGATGCCTCGTGGGAGCCCTACGTCGAGGGGAGGATCTACCCGGTCACGATCGCCCTCAACTGGACGGGGTTCTATGTGACCGTGCAGTACCGGGATTCCTTCGGGAATCTCTCGCCTGTCTACTTTGACGACATCTCCGTGGAAGGAATGCCCGTGGAAGAAATGCCCCTCACGCCGACGCCATACCCTACCCCTTACGGCTAGCCGGCATCGAGGCGACTGCGTGTTCCACGATATCCCCGAACCGGTGAAGCGTCGCATGGACGCGCTGCAGGCCCTCGATGCCGCAGACCGGGCCGACGGAACCCCACGCGCGAAGCGTCTCCGCCAGATCCTTCAGCCGATGCTCGATCGCGCCCAGGCCGACCCGAGAGTGGATGCCCTGATCGTGCCGATCGGAAACGGCGAGCTGCTTTGCCGCCGGGCGGGAGCGGCCGGCTCCGACCCGCGGATCGGATGAGCCATCTCAGGGCGAGTGGCTGCGTCTCGGGGGGCCGCGGCGCGAGACCGGTGTGATGGCGGGACCATGACAAGGGAACTGAAACCCGGCGTCTCTGAGATGCCCTTGAGCTCAACGCGGAAGATGGTTCGCGCCGCGGTGGGCCTGATCCTCTATTTGTTGCTGGCCCCGGGGGTCCTGTTTCTCAGTGCGGGCACGCTCGCGTGGCCGATGGCCTGGGCGTATTCTGCCCTCCTCCTGATAGCCACGCTGGGGAGCCGGCTGATCGTCCTGCGGCGGTCGCCCGACCTGCTGCGCGAGCGGGCGCAGTACACCCAGGCGGAAGGCGCCAAGCCTTGGGACCGCGCGCTGGTCGGCGTCGTGGCCCTCTACGGGCCGATCCTCACCGCCGTCGTGGCCGGGATCGATCATCGCGCCGCCTGGGCGCCGAGCATCCCCCCGGCTGCCCAAATCATGGCCGCGGTCCTCGTCGCGGGAGGATTCGCCGTTTCGTCTTGGGCCATGATCGTGAATCGGTTCTTCTCGGCTGTGGTCCGGATTCAGAGGGAGCGCGGGCACTCCGTAGTGAGTTCTGGCCCCTATCGGTTGATCCGCCATCCGGCGTACGCCGGAGGAATCCTCGCCTACCTGGCGATCCCCGTCATGCTCGACGCCTTCTGGGCGCTGATCCCCGCGCTGGCGGTTTCTGCAGCGATCGTCCTGCGGACTGCGCTCGAAGACCGAACGCTCATGGAGGAATTGCCGGGCTATCCCGAGTACGCCGCTCAAACCCGACATCGGTTGGTTCCGGGCATCTGGTGAGGATCGGCGTCACTTCCGAGAGGAAGTGTGCGCCGGCAAGCCGAGGCCACGGTGCTTAGTCCGGGCCTCGGCGCGGCTGAGCCGGCGACCGATCACCTGGGAGGAAGGGGAGATGGAGATCAAAGATCCGTTCCGTTGGCTGCCGTCGCCGCACCGGGGCAAGGCCTTCACGCTGCTGGCCGTGCTCGCTGTCGCTTTGATGGCGATTCTCAATGTCTTGGGCGTTCCGCTTCGCACCGAGGCCTCTCCGGCGGGGATCATCAGCTACGAGTTCGCCGGGACCCTGCAGGCCTCGGGAGCGATCCTCCAGGCGTGGGGAGACCAGGGGCGAGTGTACGCCGGCCTCAACCTCGGCCTGGACTTCCTGTTCCTGCTCGCGTATGGATCGGCGATCTCGTTGGGGTGTGTGATGATTGCCAGGGGTCTACGCGCCAGCTCCAGCTCGTTCGGGGGGCTGGGCCTGTGGCTGGCCTGGGCTGTGCTCGCCGCAGCGCTCCTAGATGGGATCGAGAACTACGCGCTCATCCGGCTGCTTCTGGGCGCCGACGGCGCCTCGCTCCCGGCCGTGGCCTGGGTGTGTGCGAGCGTCAAGTTCCTCCTGGTCGTGCTCTCTCTTCTCTACGTCATCCTAGGGGCGCTGGTCTTGCGCCTTAGGAGGGCACCGACGCGGAGCTGAGAACGGTCCCTGAGCTGCCTCATGATGCCTCGCCTGGGCGTGGACCGCGGCGGAGAGATGATCGAGGTCTTGCTGGAGCGCGACCACATCCTCGCCGTCAACAAGCCCGAGGGCATGCCAACAATCCCTGGAGGCGGGTGGACGGGCCCGACGGCGCTTTCCGAGGCCGAGGCCACGGCTGGTGGGAAGCTCTACGTCGTCCACCGGCTCGACAAAGGGACCAGCGGCGTTGTGGTCTTCGCCCGGGACCCGGAGACGCACCGCTTCCTCAACGAGCGTTTCTCCCGGAGGGAAGTGCGGAAAACCTACCTTGCGCTGGTTCATGGGTTGGTCGCGGCGCCGAAGGGGGAAATCCTTCACCCGCTGCGCGAGTTCGGCTCGGGCCGCGTGGGAGCCGATCCTCGGGGGAAAGAGAGCCTCACCCGGTATGAGGTCTCTCAGCACATCGGTGACTATACCCTGGTTGTGGCATATCCACACACGGGCCGGCGCCACCAGGTGCGGGCCCACTTCTACAGCATCGGGCATCCCATCGTCGGCGATTCTCGCTACGGGAGCGGGCGACCCGCAGCCAGTTTCCCGCGCCTGATGTTGCACGCGCTGGCCATCGTCCTGGAGACGTCCCCGGGGACCCTGCTCACGATCGAAGCGCCTGTGCCTGTGTCCTTCCGGCGTGTCCTCGAGCGCATCGTAGAATCCAGCGAAGCGGGCCGGAGCCCAGGCGTCCGGCTGCAGGGGAGTTGAGGATGATCGATTTCTCCACCGAGTTGGGCGAACGGGCCCTTCGCTTGCTGAGGGAAGAGACCGTGATCTGGCTCACGACCGTGGCCCAGGACGGCACTCCCCAGCCGAGGCCGGTCTGGTTCCTCTGGGACGGACGCTCGCTCCTGATCTACAGCCGCCCGAAGGCCCACAAGATCCATCACCTCGAACAGCGTCCGCAGGTGGCCCTGAGTTTCAACACCGATCCCGAGGGCAGTGAGGTTACGGTCCTTACGGGGGAGGGCCACATCGAACGGACGGCGCCTCCGGCAAACCAGAATCTCGACTACATGCGCAAGTACCGCCAGGCGGTCGCCGACCTGGAGATGACCCCGGAGGAATTTGCCGAAGACTACTCCGTTCCAGTCCGCATCACACCGATCCGTCTGCGAGGCTTTTGAAACGGCGGCACCGGCATGGGAAAAGTCGACATGTATCGGGAAGCGCTGAAGGGGCTCTCGGATTGGGAGGGCTACCTTCTTGCCGAGTCGGGCCTCCCCGGTCCGAGGGGCAACCTCGAGCTCGCCGCGGCCTTCGCCGAGGAGGCGTCCTCCCCGCTCATCTGGCGCTATGCCGCGCTTCTTCCCGGGGCCGCGCCGGGGAGCACGGCCCGCGAGTTCCTCGCCTTCTGCGGGGTCCTCGGTTTGGGACGATTTCTGGTCGGCGGAAACGAAAAGGCCGCCAGGCTTCTGCGGGCGCGTGCCTCGGATCCACGCTGGAGGGTGCGGGAGGCCGTGGCCATGGCGCTCCAGACCTTGGGCGATGCCGACATGACCCGCCTCCAGAAGCTTGCCGACGACTGGGCCTCCGGGACATTCTTCGAGCAGCGGGCGGCAACCGCCGCCCGCTGTGAGCCTCGGTTGTTGCGCAAGAAGAGCGATGCGCAGGCCACGCTCAAGATCCTTGATCGGATCACCACTCTTATCCAGCGAGCGTCGGAGAGAGGGGAGGAGGGTTTCCGCGTGCTCCGAAAGGCGCTGGGGTATGGGTGGAGCGTGGCGGTCGCGGCGCTGCCCGTGGAGGGCAAGCGCCGCATGAAGGCGTGGCTCGAGGCGGAAGAGCCGGATATGAGATGGATCATGAGTGAGAATCTCAAGAAGAACCGCCTGGCCCGTCTCGACCCGGGCTGGGTGCGGGCCTGCCAGGCGAAGCTTGCCCGGAAGAAGGGCCCTCGCCGGCGTGACCCTTGATGTGCCGAGCCACAAGATGGCGCGCTTGTCCGCGGGATCGTCAGCTCTTCCGCGCTGCCCAACGGCAACCCTCCGATCCAGGCTTATCGCTGGCGTCCAGTCGGGCCTTTCCGACTAATTCTCCCGGTGAAGTGGATTTCACCTCGTTGGACGACGCCTCGCCTCCGCGAGTCGGCGAGTCGCTATGGCGGCTCCGCGACCATGTGGCCCAATTGCCATACGAATCATGTTAATTTCGTCCTTGACCCTGGTACGGCCGCTGAAGTACCTTAGGCGCGTACGTCCAACATCGAAGACCCTGAGGTGCGCACCATGGCCATGAAGATCACCGACGAGTGCATCTCCTGTGGAGCCTGCGAGCCCGAATGCCCGACCCAGTCGGTCTCCCAGGGTGACACGATCTATGCGATCAATACGGACACTTGTGTCGAGTGCCAGGGCCACTACGACTCGCCCCAATGCATCTCCGTGTGCCCCGTCGATTGCATCGTCAAAGCCTAGAAAGCCTCGAGTAGGCCCGTCCTCTACGCCCCGCCTGTCCCAGGGGCCGCCGCATGCGGCGGCCCCTGTTTGGTCTTTTGGCTAGATGAAAACGCTTGTTAGCCCGGGCTAGGCTGCATCTGGCCGCACCAGGGCGTGCCACTGCCCCCGGCGTCGTGGGACACGATGGCCTGAGGCAGGGGCGAGGCACAGCCCGCGCCGCATCGCCTCCGACGGGCCAACGTTTGGCCTTCGCCGCGATCGTTGTGCTGTGGCTGGATCTCCCGTCCATCGGCGTTGCCAAGCGCCGCCTGACGGGCGTGGGCGAGCAGCCGGGCTCCGAGCCCGGTGCGGCAACCGCCCTGCATGATGAGGAAGAGCCGGCGCGCCTCCTCGGTGCGATCCTGCGGACTCGTAGAAACGCAAGTCCCGTCTACGTCTCCCCCGGTCATCGGATCGACCTGCCGCGCAGCCTCGAATTCGTGCTAGGATGCTGCCGCGGTCGGCGCCTTCCCGAGCCGCTCCAACAGGCGCACGCCCTGGCGGCCTGCCGCGGGCCTGCTTGAGCGAGGCTGCGCCTCCGGATTGCGCCGGCCAGGGAGACCTGACAGTATGAGGGAGGGCTCAACTCCTGTCGGGGCCGCCAGCCCCTTCCTGAGGAGGCCTGGGGTTCCTATGGCGCGCGATGGGCACGGGTGAGAACGCGCCACCGGCTTGGAGGAGAGTGCTCCATCCCTCCACGGCCGCAGCCCTGGGGCTCTTCCTCGCGGCGCGCCTGATTCTGAGCGCGCTCGGGCTTGCCCTCTGGCAGGCCGGCTTCGTACCCACCGAGCCCGAGGCCGAGAGGCGCCCCTACTTCGGCGTTGCCCCTGCCAATCGCGGATTGCGCGGGGCGCTCCTGGGCGTCTGGCAGCGTTTCGACAGCATCCACTACCAGCGCATCGCAGAAAACGGCTATTCCTCCGAGGATCTCAGCGCGTTCCCGCCGCTCTACCCACTTCTTTCTCGCGCCGGGGGGCTGCTCTTCGGTGGTGACGCGCTCGCCGGCGGCCTACTGATTTCCAACGTCGCATGCCTGCTGGCGCTCATCGTCTTCCACCGGGGCCTCGAGCAAGAGGGCGCGCCGGGCGCTGTCGCAAACCGTTCCCTTGCCTATCTCCTTCTCTTCCCGACCGGCTTCTTTCTCCTGGCGCCCTACACCGAGTCGCTCTTCCTCCTGCTCGTCGTCATCTGCCTGCGCGAGGCTCGCCGCGAACGCTGGCCAGCCGCCGCCGCGGCCGGCTTCCTGGCGGCGTTGACGCGGCTCAACGGCGCGATGCTCAGCCTCGCACTCCTTGTTCAGGCCCTGAGCCAATCGCGATCGAGCCTGAGGGGCCTGGTTGCCCGCCTGCTGGCGGCCGCCGCGCCGGCAAGCGGGCTGGCCGCGTTTCTCCTCTGGCGCGACCTGGCCGGATTCCCCTCCCTGGCCGAAGTCCAGCTCCAATATTGGCAACGCCTCCCCGCGCTTCCCTGGGAGGCCGTTCTTCAGACGCTTCAACGCTTCGCCCGCGGTGAGTCGCAGATGATCGAGGCGCTCGATCTTGCCGTTGTCCTTGGCATGGTCGCCCTTGGCGTCGTCGTGGCCCGCCGTCTTCCGAAACCGTACGCCGTATACTTCTGGGCGATGCTTCTCTTCGCCCTCTTCCAGCTGCGAATCGGCCAGCCCCTCTCCGGCGTCGGCCGCTACAGCCTTGCCCTCTTTCCCGCGTTCACCATCCTCGCATGGTGGGGGCAGAGGCCGTGGGCCAATCGTGCGATCCTCTACCCTTTCATCGGCCTGTGGCTCTACCTCGCCGGGCAGTACGTTCTCTGGGGTTGGGTTGGATGACCTACGATCCGGGCGGGCCCGCGCGACGGCGAGGGTTTCCGCGTAGCGCGTGAACCCGGCGCGTTGACACGGGCCCCGCAGTGAGGATCAGGAGGGGGTCTCTGGGGTTTCGGGTGGCTCGGGGGGCTCGGGGGTGCGGCGTGGAGCAGCGCGCTGAAGTTGCTCCAGGGATATGGAGTTTGCATGCCGGCAGCGAGGGCAGCGCGCGTCGTAGTGGTTGCCGTGACTTTCCTCGAGGGCCCGAAGCGCGAACTCCAGCTCCTCCTGCTTGATCGCGAAACTCCAACCGCATCGATAGCAGCGCAGCTGCATGATGACCTCCGCAGGCCGGCCTAGCCGCTCCGCCCGGGCGCCGGGCGGCCGGCGATATAGATGCCGGCCAAGATCAGGATCATCGACCCCACCTTGAAGGCCGACGGTTGCTCGTCGAGCAGGAAGTACGCCAGGATCGACGAGCCCACAGGCTCCCCCAGAAGCGTGATCGCCACAACCGAGGCGGGCAGATACCGCAGCGCCCAGTTGAAGCTCGAATGGCCGAGAAGCTGCGGGCCAAGCGCCAGGAATACGAACAGCCCGTAGGCCTGGAGAGGGTAACCGAAAGCCGGCTGCCCGGCAAGGATCATCCATGCCAGAAGGAGGGCCGCAGCCGCCGAATAGGAAAGGCTGATATAGGTCAGAAGTGTGAGCTGGCGACGAAGGCGGCGGCCGATGAGCAAATAGCCCGCGCCGGCGATAGCCCCGGCGATCGCCAGCAGATCTCCCGTGAGCGGCGAGCCTGTCGCGTTGCCCGGTGCGGAAGGGGAGTCGCTGAGCGCGATCGCAATTCCGCCGGCCAGGGCCAGAGCAAGCCCGAGGATCACCGGGCGGGTGATCGGCTCGCGGAGGGTCACCGGCGCCAGAAGGGCGACGAAGAGCGGCATGGTGCTCACCAACACCACCGCGCTGGCCACACTTGTGGTTTCGAGGGAGGTGATCCAGGTGGCGAAGTGTAGCGCCAGAAAGGCACCCGAGCCCATAGCCAGGCCGAAGTCGCGCCGGGAGAGCGAGCGAAGGGAATCTCGCTCGCGGGTGAGCAGGATGGGGATGACCACCAGAGAGGCCCCGGTAAGCCGCCAGGCGGCGATCACGATCGATGATGCGTAGCCCTGCGCGTAGCGGATGGCGATCGAAGCCGTGGAGACGACGATGATGCCGAGGCCGATCCCCAGAAAGGGGCTCATGGAGGGCCTGGTGACCGGGCGCATAGTCCCTCAAGTGCTTTCAGGCACGAATGCTTGACAAAATGGTGCGCGGCGGTCTACAATCTCGCTCGCCCCTCACCGGGCGCGCGATGGTAATGGAATTGCCGGACCGGGTCAACCCGGCTTTGCTGAAGGAGGATTGGTACCGATGCCCCACGAACTGCCGAAGCTGTCCTATCCCTATGACGCGCTCGAGCCGCACATCGACGCCCGCACGATGGAGATCCACTACTCCAAACACCATGCGACCTATGTCGGCAATCTCAACACCGCGCTTGAGGCCCACGCTGCCCTGAAGAACAAACCGGTCGAGCAGCTCCTTGCCGATCTGAGCGCGGTGCCCGAGGCGATCCGCACCGCCGTCCGCAACAACGGTGGCGGGCACGCCAACCACACACTCTTCTGGACCATCATGGGCCCCGGCGGAGGCGGCGAGCCGACCGGCTCGCTCAAGAAGGAGATCGAGAAGTCGTTCGGAAGCTTCGCGGGCTTCAAAGAGGAGCTCACCAAGACGGCCATCACGCGCTTCGGCAGCGGATGGGCCTGGCTTGTCCTGGACGGCTCGGGCCAGCTCAAGGTGCTTTCGACCGCCAACCAGGATTCGCCGGTTTCGGACGGAATGAAGCCTCTCTTGATGGTCGACGTCTGGGAGCACGCCTACTATCTCAAGTATCAAAACCGCCGGGCCGACTACCTGGCCGCCTGGTGGAACACGGTGAACTGGGCCGAAGTCAACCGCCGCGACGAAGCGGCCCGCGGCTAGAACTCCGCGTTCACTCTGGCCTCGGTCCGGAGGAGACAAAGGAGAACCACGGATGACGCACATCATCACGAGCCTATGCTTGCGCGATGCGGGGTGCGTCGACGTATGCCCGGTGGAGTGTATCGTCCCCGGAAAACCGATCGACCAGTGGCCCTGGTTCTACATCGACCCCGACACGTGCATCGATTGCGGCGCCTGCATCCCGGAATGCCCCTATGAGGCGATCTTCACCGAGGACGAGGTGCCGTCGGCTCACACGGCCAAAGAGGGCGCCCGGATCAGCATGCCGGCGGGAACGCCCGGCCACGACACCCCCTTCGATGGCAAGGACCATCAAGGACAGCCGGTCCATGTGGACCACACCAGGGTTCTCAAGGCCGGAGAGGTTGTAGACCTGACGCCCGACATCAAGCCGAACTACGACTACTTCAAGACCGGGCCGGGGTACAAGGCTCTCGAGGGGTAGCCCGCCAGGTGATCACACGCCGAGGGAGCCCATGGGCTCCCTCGTTTTGTTGCACCTGGAGCGAGGAGGCGGGGCAATGGAATCGGACCAGCCCGAAACGCGAGTGGAGCGGGACTCGCTCGGGGAAGTGCGCGTCCCCAGGGGCGCCCTGTATGGGGCCCAGACCCAGCGGGCGGTGGACAACTTTCCAATTTCTGGGTTGAGGCCCTGGCGAGCTTTCGTTTGGGCCATGGCGCTGATCAAGAGGGCGGCTGCGGAAGTGAATCGGGATCTCGGCCTCTTGCCGCCCCGGCTGGCGGAGGCCATCGCCCGCGCCGCCGACGAGGTGATTGCCGGAACATGGGACGACCACTTCGTGGTCGATCCGTTCCAGGCCGGGGCGGGGACCAGCCACAATATGAACGCCAACGAGGTGATCGCCAGCCGGGCCTCCCAGCTCCTGGGCGGCGCGGCGGGTGAGCCTCTCGTCCATCCCAACGATCACGTCAACATGGCCCAATCGACGAATGACACCATTCCCACGGCGATCCGCCTCGGATGCCTGTGGCGTATCGAGGAGCTGCTGGGCGCGGTGGATGGGCTGGCCGAGGCTCTGCGCGCCAAGGCGACCGAGTTCGACGACGTCGTCAAATCCGGGCGCACCCACCTGCAGGATGCCGTGCCCGTGCGCCTCGGCCAGGAGTTCGGTGCCTACTGCCGCGCGGTCGAACGCGACCGGGAACGTATCGCCAGGGCGGCCGATGGACTGCGCAGGCTGGGGATCGGCGGAACCGCGGCGGGGACAGGTCTCAACGCGCATCCCGAGTATGGCCGCCGCATGGTGACAAGGCTTGGGGAGCTCAGCGGGCTGGAGCTGCATCTATCCGACGATCTGTTTGAGAGCATGCAGTCTATGGCCGACATGGCGGATTTCTCGGCCTCCCTGCGCACCCTCGCCCTCACCCTGATCCGGGTCGCCAACGACATCCGGCTGCTGGCCTCCGGGCCCTCCACCGGGCTCGACGAAATTCGGCTTCCGCCGGTCCAGCCGGGCTCGAGCATTATGCCGGGGAAGGTGAACCCCGTGATGGCGGAAATGCTCGATATGGCGATGTTTCACGTTGTGGGCTGCGACACCACCGTGGCTCTAGCCGCCCAGGCCGGCCAGCTCGAGCTGAATGTCATGATGCCGGTGATTGCCCACAGCCTGTTCGAGAGCATGCAGGTGATGATCGGGGCGGTTCGCGCCTTCACCGAACGCTGCGTGCGAGGGATCGCCCCCAATCGGCGAAAGGCCGAAGGGTGGCTGGCCAGGAATGCCATCCTCGTCACGGCGCTGAATCCGCTGATCGGGTATGCTGCCGGCGCGAGGCTGGTGAAGGAGGCGCTGGAGCGCGAGGTGGCCATCCGCGAGCTGGCGCTGGAGAAAGCTGGGCAGGGGGCGCTGATGCACCGCGACGGATCACGGGCGGTGACGGCCGCCGAGGTGGAGGCCGCGCTTGGCGATCTGCGCCGGCTGACGGAGGGCGGAATCTTCGAGGGAGGCGGCGGGGGAGGCTAACGGAAAGGCCCCGTCTCTCGGCAGAAACTGGGTCTCCGAGAATCCCACGCCGGGCTGCGTAGGGGCGGGTCTCCGAAGGTGCCGGGTGAGTTTCCCGGCGAGACCCG
>Ga0209521_10004498_pt1 | contig 11111 bp, 10 predicted proteins | sample Rifsed19ft4_FD_184016 | JGI IMG/M metagenome (GOLD analysis project Ga0209521, IMG submission 184016) | Soil microbial communities from Rifle, Colorado, USA - sediment 19ft 4 (version 2) | ecosystem: Environmental > Terrestrial > Deep subsurface > Rock core/Sediment | place: Rifle, Colorado... | reverse complement strand
CTTCTCGCTTTCTTTTTCATTTACCGAAAAGCTCTCAAAATTGATCTAGTTGCCACCCTCTCTCTACTGCTGGTCATTTTCTCCTTCGCCATTGTCATCAACCAGGTGGCCGTTGGTTCCGGCACCGCCCGCTACCAAAAGATCGCCATTCTGTCCGAGTCCGCCGTTTTTCAGATCGGCGAAAACAGGAGTCACAGCCGCTTGCCCGCGCTACTTGCCCGCCTGGTCTATAACCGGCCCGTTTATTTTGCCACTACCTATATCAAGAACTATTTTTCCTATTTCTCGCCCGCTTTCTTCAACCAGAGCCATGGTGTCCAAACTCAATTCGCCATCCCCAACCAAAACCTCTTCACCGTGCCGGTTCTTTTTCTGGCGCTGATCGGTTTTCTTTTGACAGTAAAAAATAATCAGCCAGGGCATAACCGCTTCCTTATTGCCTGGCTCCTGCTCTCGCCCGTCGCCGCCGCCACCACGGCCGACCCGCCCCAGGCACTGCGGCCGAACACCATGATCCCCGCCATCATCGTTCTTTCCGCTTTCGGACTCGTGTATGTTGCCAAATGGCTAAAAACGCCTTTCATTGTCCTCTTCACCGCTTTGTTCATTTTCTTATTTGCCGGCTACCTCAATCTTTATTTTGGCGACTACCAAAAAACTTACTCCGCCGCTTGGCAGTTTGGTAATCGTGAGGCCATTGAGGTCATCACCAAAAATATCGATCACTACGACCGGATTATCATGTCCAAGCGTTACGGCGAACCCCACATCTTCTATGCTTTCTACAGCCGCCTCGACCCGAAACTCCTGATGCCCGGTCCGGACAATATTCGTTTTATGAAATCCGACTGGTATTGGACCGACAAGATTGGCAAAGTCTATTTCATTAACGACTGGCAAATAGGAACCGGCGTCGTCACTAGTCTCCCCCTCGAAAGCGGCGGCACCATCTCGACCAACAATTCACTTCTCATCACTTCCCCCGATCATCTTCCCAAAAATATCACTCTGATTGACAAGATTGACTTTCTCAATGGCGACCCCGCTTTTGTCATCGCCAAATTCAACTAGTTTATTTTCAGATAAAACTCTGGCGTCAAAGAGAGGTTTAACCAAACATTAGCCGCCAGCGCTGCCAGTATGAGAGCGACATAAAGAAATCGGTTTAACCGAATCCTTTTTACGAAAAGGAACCAGCCGATCACTGCCGGCAAGCCATAACGCCAAAAAGGAATGATCGCCGCTAACCGGTGGGCCTCGCTTAGCTTGTGGACTGTCATTCCCAGGGGAATCAGGGTTAACACTACCGGTAGGAGTTTCTCCGCTGATGAAACACCTTCGGTTAATATCACGGCCACCGCAATAAAGAGGAAAGGTATAAATGGCAGGCGGTACCAGCCATAGGCACTGCCACCCATCAGCAGAAAAATAATCAGGTAGACCAAAACCGGCAAGACGACGAAGGAAAATAATTTCCTTCGTTTTTCAACCGCTAGCAAAAGAAAAACACTAATCCATCCAACCAGCGGCCAACCCTCGGTTAGCCGTTTGCTCACCGTAATCTTAGTTGTGGTTAATAAATCAAGAAGCGACCCGAAACCGATATCGTACGGCCGGGTCGAGTTTGACTGCCAAACGATGACAAAGGTTGACCAATCAAAGGCGGCGCCGTAGACAAAAAACAGGGCCAGAAAGGACAAAGAGATTGTTAAAAACAAGGCCGTCTCCCAAAATTTCAAAGCCATTTTCTTATTCTCTTGTGAAAATAAAATTATCGCTCCGCAGACAGCCACCGCAATACCGCTGACTTTGAAAAGGAGCCCCACCCCGGCCGCCAAGGCGGCAAGCCAAAGAAAAATCTTTTTCTTTTTCGTCAGGTAGCTACTGAGGAAAATTAAGCTGGCTAGGAAAGCGGCGATCACCCCGTTTTCACCTTGGATCATTCGGCTGGTAACCGTCACCAGAGGCGAGGTTGCCAACAAGGCCATCGCCAGAAGTGCCGCCGCGGCACCGACCAGCTGATAAGTCAGTACTCCCACCAAAATGATAGTTGTCACTCCAAAGAGAAGCAGTGGTTTTCTGATGACCCTGGCCGTTGCGTCTTCAAAAACTCTGGCTCCGGAAAGGTAGGCGTAACCGCCGGTGATGAGGGAGAGTAGGGGTGGGTGGTCCAACCACGGCTGATTTATTTCGAGTGGACTACCCCCCGCGGTTGTCGAGAAGATCCTGTCGACATTGATATAACGATAATCGTTTCCGCCGTAGCCAGTTAACCCCGACCGGCTCACCGGTAGACCAAGTTCGATCAGGGATAGGCCCACCCAGGAATAGCTGTACTCATCAGTTGACTCACCCGGCAAGGGGACCAGGGTGTGGTTTTTGTAGCGCAAATAAAATCCCAATATCGAAATCAGCACTGCCGTCCCAATCGAGACAATAGTTTTAGTTGTTTTCGGCATATAAAGTTCTTATTTCCCCATCTGTAAAATTGAAAAAACATTCCACCCGCGATTTTAGCTTGATTTTGTCGGAAAAATTAAAGATCTGTTCCTGGTCGTCGAAGCACTTCCAGGAGCCGTCCTTGACAATTTCCTCCGTCGAAAAACCATTGATCCTGCCGACCTCCTCCAACATACTGCGGTAATCCGGGGTCGTCAGAACGGATAGGTCAAGCGTACTGACGGCCTTCCTTTGCTTATCACAATAAAAGATCGCCTTGGCAAAATTTCCATTTGCGTTAACCGGATCGCCGGCAATAAAAAATTGGCAGGGATCAGTCGCCTTCTGTCGTTTATCGGAAACTGTCGTTAGCAACGCTTCGTATTTCTCTTTTGAATAGAGCGTGGACCTCCGGTAGCGTAAAATCAAGAAAAGCGCACTGGCTACCACCAACCAAATAGCGCTGTACCAAAGAATTTGCGGCAAGAACACCCGGGCCTCTTTGGACATATTTGTAGTGTAGCACGACACCATTTAGAATAGAGATGAGTCATGAAAAGAATCCTTCTTCTAGCTGCCATTTTTCTTCTCGCCCTCGCCCTTCGAACAGTCAACCTGGGCGACCACCCGCCCGGTCTCACCTGGGACGAGGCCGGCCTGGGCTATAACGCCTACTCTATTCTCAAGACCGGCCGCGACGAACACGGTGTCTTTCTGCCGCTCATCTTCAAATCCTTCGGTGACTACAAACCAGGCATCTATGTTTACCTGACCGTTCCTTCGATTGCCGTCTTTGGCCTGACCGAGTTTGCCGTTCGTTTTCCCTCGGCCCTTTTTGGCGCTTTGGCCGTCATCGGCATTTATCTGTTCACTAATCTCTTATTCCCCGGCAAGAAAATCGGCTACCTGGCCGCCCTCTTCCTGGCGGTTATGCCCTGGCACCTCCATTTTTCCCGCGGCGGTTGGGAGGTGAACGTTTTTGCCACCCTGCTTCTTTTCGCCGCCTATTTTCTCCTCCTCTCTTTATCCAACAAAAAAGTTTCTCCCCTCATCTCGCTCTCTTTATTCGCCCTAACCATCTTTACTTACCAAGCCGCCAAACTCCTTTCGCCGTTGGTCTTTCTGACCATCGTCGCCACTAACTTTAACCTGGCCAAAGAAAAGTTCCGGGCAGTTTTAAAAAATGACAAGAAGCTCCTACCCCTTTATCTTCTTATCATTGTCTTGGTTGGTGTTTACTTTTTTCAAACCGCTACCGACTCAGCCGGCAACCGCGTTGCCCGCCTCTCAATTTTCGGCTACCGCCCCACTCCCTCGGCCGAGTTAATCAGAACCGATAACGACAATCTTTTCTCGGTTGGTCTCTTTCATAGTCAAATCGACCTGACCCTCCGGGCTATCGCCAGCCGCTACCTCTACCATTTTTCCCCGGAACTGCTCTTTTTTGAGAACAGCACTCCCCGCGAAGCCCTCCCCAAGATGGGTCTGCTTTATCTGTTTGATGCGCTTTGGCTTGTCTTCGGCGTCATTTTTCTGGTTCGGGAAAAGAATTGGCACTCCAGCGCCATCCTCTTGGGCCTGCTCTTGTTCGCGCCCCTCGGAGCCAGTCTGACCCTGTCCGAATTTTCTGTCGTCCGTGCTTTTTTCCTGACCGTCCCTTTGGCGATTATTGCCGCCCTTGGTTTTTACTATCTTTTTAGCCGCCACCGGCTTTTTTTCCTTCTCCTCCTGGCTCTTTATCTGCACAATGTTTATCTGGGGCTTGATCTATACTTCCGCCACGCCAAACAATTTCTGGCCCCCTCATTTAACTACGGCTACAAACAAGCGATAGACAGAATCAAGACCTACCCGGCCAAAAAAGTCGTCATGACCGACGTCTACGGCCAGCCTTATATCTACTATCTGTTCTATACCAAGTACGACCCGGCCAAGTATCAAAGCAATAACAACTTCATCGACGGCGACGTCGACGTCGGCTTCGTTCCCTCGGTTGATAACCTCGAGTTTCATCAATTCGGCACCGGCGACATCAACACGTCCAAAGACACTCTTTTTATCGGCACCAATGGCAATATCCCGGATTTATTTGACAATCACCAGGACAACATTGAGTTTTTCGACCAGATCAATTTACCCGATGGCCTGACCCCGGTCTTTCGGGTTGTCAAAACCAAACCATGAAAAAAATAATCTTAATCGCTATTTTAATACTCGCCTTTTTGCTCCGGGTTCCCTTCCTCGATCGCTATCCTGCCGGCCTGAACGCGGACGAAGCGGCCATCGGCTACAACGCCTATTCGTTAATTAAAACCGGTCTGGATGAACACGCCACCCGCTGGCCGACAGTCTTTCGCTCCTTCGACGACTACAAACCGGCTGTTTATTTTTATTTGGTTCTGCCCTTTGTTTATTTCATGGGGCTGTCTGTCACGGCCGTCCGCCTGCCCTCGGCCCTTCTCGGCGTCATCTCCGTCTATTTCCTCTACCTTCTGGCCAACCAACTCTTCTCGAAGAAAACACCCCAGGGGTGGCCGCAGGGACTCCCCTGGGGTGGACTAGTTGCCGCCTTGCTCTTGGCCATCTCCCCTTGGCATCTCCATTTTTCCCGCGGCGGTTGGGAAGCTAATGCCGCCTCTGTCTTTATGGTGATCGGTTTGTATTATCTCGTCCGCTCTCTGGAAAATAGCAAATATTTTTTCCTGACCACTTTATTTTTTGTTCTAGCTCTTTATACCTATCACTCTCTCCGCATCGTCATCCCGCTTCTCTTTATCGCTTTTGTTTTGATTTATCTTCGCGATATCCGGTCTACCATCGGCAAGGTCGGCCAGCTCAAGCCGGTTCTCATCTCCGTCATCATCGGTTTTCTGCTTTTACTACCCTTAGCCATTCAATTTACGAGCGCCGAGGGCCGCTCCCGTTTTACCGGTGTTTCTGTCTTTGCCGATGAGGGCCCGCTTTGGGAGGCCCTGGAACTCCGCCTCGAACATGGAGGTTCTCTTCTTGGCCGCGTCCTCCATAATCGTTACGCCACTTACACTTACCGCTTTGCCAAAAATTACCTCTCTCACTATTCCCCCCGCTTCCTCTTCATTGTCGGCGATGAAATAGCCAGAAGCAAAGTCCCGGGTATAGGCCAGGCATATCTTTTCACCCTCCCCTTTTTCATCCTCGGCCTGCTCTTGATGATCGCCAGAAACGGTCGGGGAGAGAAGCTGATTCTTTCCTGGCTGCTAATTGCCCCCGTGGCCGCCGCCCTCACTTTTCAGTCGCCCCACGCCCTCCGGGCCCAAAATATGGTTTATCCTTTAACTCTCATTACCGCCGCCGGCATTTATCAATTTTTCGCTTTTATTTTCCCCCGGGCCAAAAAGATTGCCGTCGGTCTTTGTTTATTCACCCTGATCATTGGCGGCTATGAAGTGGCCCGCTATCTGCACCAGTATTACCTTCATTATCCCAAGGAGCTCCCCTTTGCCTGGCAGTACGGTTTTGCCCAAATCGCCGCCTATACCAAAGACCATGAAAACGAATATGACAAAATTATCGTTTCCGATCGTTACGATCAGCCTTATATCCTGATGGCTTTCTTTCTGCAATATCCACCGGAGAAATTACAACAGGAAATCGTCCTCACGCCGCGGGATAAGTTTGGCTTCTCCACCGTCAGAAAATTTGGCAAATATGAATTTAGAAGGATTGATTATGGTCAGGACGAGAAAATCAAAAATGTTTTAATCATCGCCGCCGATGAACCAGTCGATAACACCGATATCATCTACACCATCAAAGACCCCGCCGGTCGGGTCATGTGGCGCTTCGCCAGGCCATAAGCTCTACGGCTATTGAATTCTTAGAAAATCTGTGTTACAATAACCCCACTAAACGTAAAAAGGCATCCTTCGTGGGTGCCTTTTATTTTGGTTCGAATTCAATAAATTTCCTTATATAAGTAAAATCCATAAACTCTGAACCAGCCAATTGTTTAATCTCTTTTGCTGTCCTTTCTGCCCTCGCTAGTATATGGACTTTCTTTCTTTTTTTCTTAAGATATTTTAGTACTGGTGCAAAATCCCCATCGCCGGAGAGTATAACTAACTCGTCATATTGCGACATATACCTCATTAGATCAAAAGTTAGATCAACATCACAATTTGCCTTTTTCATGGTTTTGTCTCCATTATGAAATATTTTTGTTGGCTTAAGTCTTAGCCTGTAGCCAAATGAATTCAACTTGATATAGAACTTCACTCTTTGAATATATTTTTCTATTTCATGCCCAGTCGTCTTTTTAAGCTTCTTCGATTGTAGTAATCGTCTAAAATAAGCGACAACTTTCGGTAGGTTAATTTCATCATCCTTTGATCTGTAATTTCCCAAATCCAAACCCGCATAGTAATACGCTCGACCAACTGAGAACTTATTTTTTAGATACGCAAGGAGCTTCTTGTAATCAATTTTCCAACCCAAGCTTTTCTCGCCTCCATAAAACAAATTTGCCGCGTCAATAAAAGCACAGACCATATATCCATAATAAACCGAACAAAAACCGAATGTCAACTATGACAGAGTATATCAATCTAAAACCAGGGACGCTTTGTCGTCAACATACCGGCATTGTCGCTAGTTTTAGTTTAGGTATCATCCTGTGCCATAATATACCTTACGATGAAGCTATCCGTTACTTTGGCTACCTATAATGAAGCGGCCAATATCAGCCGCTGTCTGGAAGCAGTCAGGGGCTTCGCTGACGAAATCATTATTGTCGACGGTTCCTCGACCGACGCGACTCGCGAAATCGCCAAAAGTTTCGCCGCCCGCGTTATCAAAACCGATAACCCCCCCATTTTCCATATCAATAAACAAAAAGCCAATGACCTGGCGAAAGGGGATTGGATTCTCCAACTCGACGCCGATGAAATCGTTACCCCTGAATTGAAAAGAGAGATCAGAGACCTGTTGGCGGGCAAATCATTTGGTAATGATTCTTGGGTCTCGCCGATCAAACGACTTCTCGGTCGCCGGGTCACGCCGCTTTCGGCGCCGGCCGCCGCCTATTATCTGACTCGCAAAAACTTTTTCCTTGGCCGTCAACTAAAGCATGCCGGCCAGTACCCCGATCCGGTTATCCGCCTTTTTCAGAAGGGCAAGGCGTATCTTCCCGCCAAAGATGCTCATGAACAAATGGTCGTTAATGGCCAGATCGGTTTTCTAAAGTCCGATCTCGATCACTACGCCACCCCCGACTTCGGCCGTTATCTTATCCGCGAGAATCGTTATTCATCCTTGGCCGCCGTTCAATTAAAAGCCGCCGGGATCAAAATTAGTGTCGCCAACACCATCAACTATCTTTTTATTAAGCCATTGGCCACCTTCCTCTCGCTTTATCTCCGTTACCGCGGCTTTCTCGATGGTTTTCCCGGTTTTGTTTTCTCCCTCTACTCCGGTTTTCACCACGCTTTCTCCTATATGAAATTATGGGAACTTTACAAGAATGAAAAAGCTTAGGGTCAAGATCACCGGCAGCGAACACTCGCGCGGCCGGGGCGTCGGCTTTTATCGCAGTAACCTCGTCGCCGCTCTCGAGAACTTTCCCGAGGTTGAGATTGCCGAGAATAATCCGGACCTGGTCCACTACCCCTTTTTTGATCTCTTCTACTCCACCCTGCCGGGAAAGTTGACCCGGCCGACCGTCGTTACCATTCACGATTTAACCCCCCTGGTTCTTTCAAAATTCTACCCCCAAGGCATCCGGGCCCGCCTGACTCTGGCCGCCCAGAAACGTGCCCTCAAAGCCGTCGCCGCCATTCTGACCGATTCTCTTTCTTCAAAAAACGACCTCGTTAAACACTTTAATCTCCAGCCCGAGAAAGTTTTCGTCACCCCTCTCGCCGCCGATCCTGCCTACAGCGAAAAGCCTTCCACTTCTTTCATCAAAAATGTCAAGGAAAAGTACCATCTGCCGGATAAATTTCTTCTTTATGTCGGTGGCGTCAATCCCAACAAGAACCTGGTCCGGTTGGCTCGTGCCGCCATCAGTCTGAACTTTCCTTTAGTCCTGGTCGGCTCGGAATTTATCGCTCCTCCGGTTGAAACCTTTTCCCTCAAAAAACTTCTCGGCCTACAGCGGGTCCACCCGGAAATCAGACAGTTTAACAAACTGAAAGAAATCATTTCCGGCAACCCCCCTTTTTTTACCCTTGGTTTCGTCCCCACCGCCGATCTTAATGTCATCTATCGTTTGGCCAGTCTCTACGTTCAACCCTCGCTCTACGAGGGCTTTGGACTACCCCTCTTGGAGGCAATGTCTGCCGGCAGCTTGATTGTTTCCAGTAACGCCGGCAGCCTGACCGAAATTATTCCGGCCGAATCGATCATCTTAGACCCGGCCAACCAGTCATCGATCGAGAAAGCCATAAGTGATGCCCTGGCTTTGCCTGCCAAAGAAAAAGCCAGACTCATCAAACTCGGCCGGGAAAAAGCGAAAGAATTTTCCTGGGAGAAAACCGCCAAAGCCACACTGGCTGTCTACCAAAAAGTCATCGGTTACAATTAGCAAATGCTAGGGAAGATGATCAAATCTCTTGTTGTCTGGCGTCTGGCTGTCTTGGCTATTGCCGCCCTGGCCACCTATTTTCTTCCCGTCAAAGACTGCTGCCGCGGCTTTGGCGCCAATCTTTCCCCGGCTTACCTGGCTAACATTTGGGCCAATTTTGCCGGTAAAGACTTCTTGGACTTGGCTCGCTTCGGTTATGGTTTGCCACTATCGCCGTCAACTTATGTCTTTTTTCCGCTCTTTCCGATAGTGATCAGATTTCTTACCACCGTCATTCCCGATTATCTGGCCTCCGGCCTGATTCTGGTTCACGTCAGTTTAGCCTGCGCGCTCTATTACCTTTATCAGCTAGTCAGATTGGATTTTAAAGAAACAATCGCCAAAAACACCCTGCTTCTCTTAATGCTTTTCCCCACTGCCTTTTTCTTCGGCGCCGTCTACACAGAATCATTTTTTCTACTCCTGATCGTCCTGTCTTTCTATCTCGCTCGAAAAGGGAATTTTTTCCTCGCTTGTTTATTTGGACTTTTCGCGAGCGCGACTAGATTAGCCGGCATCTTTCTCTGGCCGGCTCTGGTCATTGAGATGTGGCAGAATGCACGCCGCTCACCCTCCCTGGTTTGGCTCCTCCTTCCACCTTTGGGCTTTCTTTCCTATATGAAACACTTGAATCTTCGGGCTGGCGATCCGTTTATATTCCTGAAAACGACGCCGGAATACGGCCCCAATATTGTCATCAACAAATTGATCCTTTTGCACCAGGTCTTTTTCCGTTACGCCAAAATGCTTTTGGGAAGTGAGCTAATTAGTCCGCTCTACTTTACAGTCCTGTTTGAATTCGTTGTCGGTATTCTCTTTCTTATCCTGACCGTTCTCGCTTTCAGGAAACTGCGCCGTTCTTATGCCATCTACGCTCTCCTCTCATATCTCGTCCCTACCTTTACGGGCACCTTTGCCAGTCTGCCCCGCTACGTTCTCACTATCTTCCCGGGCTTTATTCTTTTGTCTCTTTGGTTTTCAAAACAGAAACCCATGGTCAAGAACCTTTATCTCATCGTTAATGTTATTATCGCCGTCTTCCTCATCGCTTTCTTTACCCGCGGCTATTTTGTTGGCTAGTCAAATCACGTGGAAAAGAGACCTTTTCTGTCAGTCATTATCCCGCTCTATAACGAAGAAAAACGAATTGGGAATATCGCTCATGTCGTCAAGTATCTTTCGCACAAGAAGTTTTCCTGGGAACTGATATTAGTTGACGATGGCAGTGTCGACAATACAAAAAAAGTAGCCGGGAAAATAGTCAGGAAAAACGTCAGCTTAATTTCCTATTCCATGAATCGGGGTAAGGGCCACGCCATCAAACAAGGCATCCTGGCCGCCTCCGGACTCTACCGCCTCTTTATGGACATCGACCTTTCTACCCCCATCGCTGAGTTTGAAAAGTTTATCCCTTTCTTGGGTAAATATGATTGTCTAATCGGGACGAGAAAGGCCAAAGGCGCCAAGGTTTCAGTTCACCAGCCCTGGGTCCGCGAAAACCTTGGCAAAGGCTTCACTCTTCTCTCGCAATTAGTCCTCGGAGTGCCCGTTTCTGATTTCACTTGCGGTTTCAAATCATTTTCTGCCCCTTGCGCCAGGCAAGTATTTCAGCATTCGCGGATCAGTCGCTGGGGGTTTGATTCGGAAATTCTCTTCTTGTGTCACAAATACAGCTTCTCTATAAAAGAAATCCCGGTGACTTGGAAAGACGATCCCCGAACCAAAGTCAGGTTCCCCCACGACATCTTCAAATCTTTAAGCGAGCTTTTAACCGTCAGATTAAATGAGCGGCGCGGTTTATATCACTTGATCTAAGCATGAAGCGTCTTATCAAAATTATTACCACACCATCAGCCCGGTCAGCCGCCGTTTATTACTTTGGCAACTTTGCCATCAATTTTGGCCGTTATCTTTTTCACCTGCTATTGCTCCGTCTCCTTTTACCGGCTGACTACGGTGAGTTTCTGGCCTATTTATCCTTGCTCTATCTCTTGGGTATTCCCAATACCGCCATCGCCAATATTGTCACCAAATATGTGGCCGAGTTCAAAGGCAGGGGTAATGATAAAGCCGT
>Ga0209521_10004497_pt1 | contig 11112 bp, 8 predicted proteins | sample Rifsed19ft4_FD_184016 | JGI IMG/M metagenome (GOLD analysis project Ga0209521, IMG submission 184016) | Soil microbial communities from Rifle, Colorado, USA - sediment 19ft 4 (version 2) | ecosystem: Environmental > Terrestrial > Deep subsurface > Rock core/Sediment | place: Rifle, Colorado... | reverse complement strand
CTCTTGCTCCACTCCAGATCTTCTCCAAAATTGATCTTTGAGAAGGGAAACTCTTCCATTAAACTCTTCCTAACGCATGAACTAACGTTGTCAAAATTCAAGAATAGCCTTTTGCTCCAGGGAGATAGAGCATCGTACTCAGCTCGGGAGGTAATGTAGGAAATCTTTTTATTTTTTCCTGCTGTAACCCATTTCTCAAGGTACTTCCTTGCTATCGGGTCGCAGTCTGACTTAACCAGTTGCCTACTGTAAACTCCAGCTACCATTTCATCCTCAAAATTTTCAACTAAACCTTCCAACCAGTTTTCATCGGCTGGAATTGCGTCTTGGCTAAGAAAAGATACATAATCGCCTCCGGCTAGTTCCACACCCCACTGGCGTGTCAGGCCATGGTTGAAGTCTTTTTTATTAATCTGGTATAAACGCACACGAAAATCCATCGCAATTTTAATTGTCGAATCTTTTGATCCGGAATCTATAACTATAACTTCGAAGGGATAGCTGGTCTTTTGGTCATGTATCATCTCCAGGCATTTTTCGAACTCTATCCCCCCGTTCAAAGTCGGAATAATAACTGACGCCTTTACTACTCCCATATCTGTTTATTCTCTCAACAAAAATTATCAGACTAGATTAAGCCTTCCAATCCCGACCTTCACCCTAAGAATATCTATTTTCTTTTATCCGAGGGTTACATAAACACGATATCTTTCTGATTTATCTCCATTTCCCGAAGGTTGCATTGGATGTCTTTTGATGATATTGAAACCATTTTCATCGATCAACTTTTTAAAACTTTCAATTGTGAAAATATGCGGATGCCAATTTCATTAAGATCAGGTCAGCATCAGAATCAACTTATACGGAATTAAGATGAAGTCTCCGATGATACAAGACCTTCGGAATATGAAAAATTTCTTTATCTTCGATCTTGTCTAGACATCTTAAAATCAAATCGTAACCTTGAGTTCCTGGAAAATCAGACTTAAACCAATTTAGAGAATCACTCAATGATTTGCTGATAACTGTTAAGTGATTGAAGTATTGACATGGCAATAAAATATCTGGACCAGAATCAGGCTTAAAGACTGGATGTTCGAAATTCCCGCTCTCACCAACCTTATCCTTATAAGAGTAAATCAACTTAACATTAGGGTTTAATAAAATTGCTTGGGACACCATAAACAATGCGTTAGGAGATAACTCATAATCATTGTCCAAAAAAGTGACATAATCTCCTTGTGCCATAGATATAGATATATTCGATACGGCTGCAATTCCCTGATGAACACCATTAAATTTAATTTTTATGCGCCGATCATGGCCTACCCATTTTTTCAATTCAGTCAGCGTGTCCTGATTAGTAGAACCATCATCACACAGATATAACTCCCAGTGAGTATATGTTTGATTGAGAACTGAGCGAATACATGATTGTAACCAGGCTGGCTTAGCATTATAAACAGGGGCGATAATCGAAATTAGAGGCTTATCTGCTGTATTCAGTTTATTTAATAAATTAAGGGTATGATCCTGGAAGTTGTTATAATTACGCTCTATAAACTCATTTTTATCTTTATCAAATTGCATATAACTTTTTTTATGCAATTCATATATTTTATCTAGTGTTAAAAGTAACATCCTATAATCTAGAAATGCTTTGTGGCTTATTGAGTCAAGATGCACCCTATAATGAAGTAATGGTTCCTTAACACAATAACCAGACAGGCCTAATTCACATATCTTTAAAAAGAAGTGCCAATCATCAAAAGGATTTATCCAGTTGGACTTGCCAAAACCAGCTACTTTTTCCCAATCGCGCTTCCTAAATAATGAACATACATCTACATAGTTTGCATCCAATAAAGTTTTAAAATCAAAGTCAGGGTGTCTTCTTATTTCATCAGTTTCACCAAAACATTGCATCCACGTATAAACAAAACCAATTTGGGGTTTGTTTAATAAATAAGTGTATGTTTTCTCTAGAAATTGTGGATCGAGAATGTTGTCCGCATCTAATGGTAGGATAAATTCCCCCTTCGCTTGCCTGATCCCAACATCCCTGGTACCTGGCAAGCCCATGTTCTCCTGCCAAATGACTTTTATGTTTTTCTGCGCTATATTTCTACATAATGTATTAGTATATTCATCTGTTGATCCATCGTTAACAATAACAATTTCAATGTTCTTATAAGATTGGTTAACAGCACTATCAACAGCTTTCATCAAATACTGGCCATAATTATAACAGGTAATTAGGATCGAGATAAGTGGTTGCTTCATAAGGTTGACATTAACCGCTAATAGCATCCCTATAGTCGTGTGCCTTGCTGCTACTCGTACTGACCTCAAGATATATACTCTCGTAAGAATGAGCTTCCTGCTTCAAGGTCGGGATCATCATATCATCAAGGTTTTGTTTTATTGTAGCTAGGATTCCTGGGTTATCAACTATCATCTGAGCAGTTTATCTCAAGTATTGAGAATCCCCAACTCTGAAAAAGAAGCTATTGAGGCCATCATTGATATATTCAGACATGCATCGCCTAGAACAAGAGGAGTGTTCTCGTACCAGAGCGACGGAATCATGATGACAACAACGTTACTCAGGATTTCACCGACTTTGTCGTTGGAGTACATACCACAAAACCTAATCGTGTTGTGGTCCTTAGCCCTGTGCCTGAGATTGCTGATGTACGATTCATCTTGCCCCGAACCATAGATCATAAGAAAGGCATAGTTAGAAACTACTCTATTAAAAGCATCTATCAGTACATGGACACCTTTATGAGGCACCAGCGTCCCCGAATAACAGAAGACTATCCTGTCCCTTTTCGTGTAAAATGTATAAATCGCTCTGTTGTAAGAGCACGCAGACCAGTGTGAAATAGCTTATATTCCTTTATAACCTCGTATTAATTTAAGAGTTCTAATTTTCACTTGTGTGATGTTTTAATTCATGAGAAATGGCGTCAAGTAGGCTAGATAGATCATCCGGCTTTAGCCCGCGGAACTCAACTAATCTCTTAATCTCGTCAGTGGCATCTTTAAAACACACCTTATAAAAAGTAAAAATTCTGGGACAGCCCTCCGTATCACTAATTGTCGGTCTCATATAGTGATTCCAAAGGTAAATACCTCTTTTAATAGGCATTCTATAACGAATAGCCAATTATTTGGCAAGCTCTAAAGGGCTTCGAATGCAAATCACAAATCGCATATCAGGAATGAGTAGTTTCGAAAGCGGAATAAGAATGGTTGCTCTTGGTCGGCTCGCCCCCGGTTAGAATTTTTGGAGAAGGTATTTTGCACTGATCTTGCTTCATGGAATATTTCTCCTAATGAAGGATACCACTCCCAACCACTATTAAGGAGAGGAGGGTTATTCCACGAGCCTCCAAAATGGGCTAGCAATGCGTCGTCAATCTTGAGGAAACCCTCATTTTCATCGTATCCTAAAGGATTATTTTCATCTGGTTCCAATCATTGCTCTGCTGGAACTAAACTCAATCTACATAGATTGGGCAACCAGGTAATCATCGAAGCGCGAGCACAGTTCCTTCCAATGCTGACAACTGATAGCATCAAGTTTCTAAAGATAACCTTTTTTGAAGTCGGTTCATGATGCAATAAATATCATAATTGAGGCTTGTTGCTTGTTTTCCTTTATTCTCTTAATTTTTTCCTCAGGAGTTCTGAGTAAATGCTTTCCAATTCTGTTGCATTCTCTTCAATTGTTTTAACTTCTCGCGCTCTTCCCTTAAGTTCTCCAATAAGTCGAGGATTATCAATTAAAAGTTTCATCTTTTTATGTAGGTCGCTTGCGTCTTCCACTTGAAATAAAAGCCCATTTTTCATTCGTTCGATTAGCTCAGCCATGCCACCAATATTCGAGGTAATAACAGGAACTCCTGCAATAGCAGCTTCGTGGATGGTTAAGGGCGAGTTTTCGTACCAGATAGAAGGCACCACCAAGACATCAGTTTCAGCCAATATTTCATAGACTCGATTATTATCAAAACTACCCACGAACTTAATACTGGAGTTTGTAGCCATTAGCTTTAGTCTTTCATAATAATCCGGTGCATAACTGGAATCACCATAGACCCTTAGTTCAGCGCTCCTATCAGTTAATTTGTTGAAAGCCTCGATTAACACGTGAACCCCTTTATGCGGCGTTATAGAACCAATAAAGGTAAATCTTAACTTATTATCGTTATTGGAAATGCCTTTATATAGTTTTGATAAGTTGGTGTTCATACCGTAATCAGAAAAAATAATCTTCTCTTCAGAAATACCATGCTCTATAAATTTCTTTCTTAAGAAATTAGAAGGAGATATAATCAAATCAACCTTATTGAGCAAACGTCTTAGATAAATAGTACGGATAAAAAATAAAACTGAGTGAAATGGATATAAACCCCAAACAATCAGTGGGTTAAGTGTTGGTATTAGACACCTTGCGCACTTCAATCCATATAGCGGACCCGAACATCTCTTTGAAGATGTAGTAAGAAGCTGAATTTTACTACACATAAACCAGTAATCGTGTAGGGTCAAAACAGTGGGAATTTTTCTTTCTCTTGCAGCACTTATAAAAGAAGCCGATAAACCCTTAAGGTGTTGGATATGAATTATATCAGGCTTGGTTTCGTCAAGATGATCGCCAAAATGCTTTTCTAAAAGGGGATTATAAAAATCAAGATAAAATTTGCTTAGCAATTTAAATCTCTTACTAAGAGAATTAAAGTAGATTTTTTTTACTTCTATTCCATCATACTGAGTATCTTCCTCTCTTAATTTCTCGTCGACATAAACATGCTCACGGGTATAAATGCCTGCTTCGTGCCCTCTATCCTTTAGTGCTCTGGCAAGGTAATACGTATAGAGTTCTGTGCCAGCGACATGCTTTGGCAAGAAGTCATGGACAACTAAAAGTATATTCATGGTTACTCGTATTACTTATTATAGATTTTATAAAGCCTTAAATAATGGTACATCTTATATAGGAGGGTACTTTTTACTTTTCTTTCAAATTCTTTTAGAGAGGATATTTGAATATCTCTATCGTTAAGATTCTGCATTAAATAATTAATTTGTCCTTCCTTATCGGCTACTATCCTCTCCAAATTCCCAGCGTGTTCCATTAAGTTATTAATGTGTGTTTCCTTATCGGCTATTATTCTCTCTAAATTTCCAGCATGGGATCTCCATTTGTCCCTATCTATTTCTAAAATTCTTATGTTTTCCTCTAATTGGAAAATACTCTCTCGTTCTTCTTTTAATTGTGATGTCAGTTGCTCCCTTGCCTGAAGTAGTGTTAACCTTTGACCAAGTAGGAAGAAGAAATTCCTAGTTTTTATAACATCCTCTTCTCGTTCCTCCAGTAACTCTTGTAATCCTTTGGGATAATCTTTTCCGACTACCAGCACGCCTAGACCATTGCCATGTAAAAAATAAAAGTGTGGATATTGGATTTTGAGTTCATCCCAAAGCCTCCAAACGCCAAAATCACCTTCTCTGACATTGATATCGTGTAGAAGGATAACTCCATGCTGGCTCATCTTCGGTAGCCATGATTTAAAGTCGTGTTTGACAGCTTCATATGAATGATAGCCATCAATGTGGAGCAGGTCGATTGTTCCATCACTGAAATTCTGTAAGGCTTCATCAAAAGAGCTTTTGATCAACCTTGAAAAACTTCCGTAAAGTTTATCGTGGTGAGACTGTAAGTCTGCGAAAATGTCGGGGCCGTAAAAACCAGAGTGAGGATCGCCCTTCCATGTATCAACAGCATAACAGCGTGTGGTTAAATTAAGTTCATATACCGCCTGACAAAACGAGGAATAGGAATCGCCGTAATGAGTACCGAGTTCTACAATCACGTTTGGTTTAAGTATATCAATCAAAAACATTGCAAAAGGTATATGTTCATTCCAACCCGAGAGAGGTGTGAGTCGTCGGGGGTTAGTAAAGCAAATTGGATGATTTAGTAAATTGATATTTAAAGACATTAATCCATCACATTAATATAAGTCTAAATTCCAAGAATTGTATTAAAATAGATTCAACTTATTTAGTTGTTTACATTGAATTAATCTCCCATTTATGATCTAATAGACATAGGCCTTCAGCTTTATAGCTATTAGTAGACACATAGAAAGACTGAGCTCTGGACTTAAAATCGAGGATAACAATCCCTGTATTCTCAAAAAATCCTACATGTATATAGTAAGTCCCTTGTAGTAAATTGGATGCTGTGTAATGAATCGTTAATTGGTAATCACCTTTTTTACTTGGGAGAGAAACGTTGTCGAGCTTGGTATTGAGTCCACAAACATAGGTATTATCTTTACTAAAAATCGCCACGCCACCAACAACGCCTTCGAATTCTTCATGAAGTCTATACTCTACCTTCACAGCAAACGGTTTTCCCGCTTCTATCTCATTTACTTCACATGACTCAGAATTCATCACCCGAACAAGCCCGATGGACAAGATATCGGGTTTAGATTCCTTTGTAACCGTCATTAGATTCGCATCATGATCGCGTTCAAATTTCATAAAATCGGCATATACATTGGTCACCGATATAGCGTCCCCTGTGAGCTTAATCATCCCTTTGTCTAACCATATAGCCCGGTTACAAAAATTGCGAACTGAGTAGATATCGTGTGTGACGAAGATTACGGTTTTACCAGACTTTTGAAACTCTTTCATCCGTTCAATACATTTTAACTGAAACCGCATGTCACCTACTGCAAGCGCTTCGTCAACCACTAAAATGTCGGGGTCAACATAAATAGCTGCGGCAAAAGCCAAGCGCACAAACATCCCGCTAGAATAAGTTTTCACCGGCTGGTTAATGAACTCCCCAATCTCAGCAAATGCCTCAATGTCAGGAAAACGCCGGTCCATCTCTTCTCTACTGAATCCCATTAGGGCTCCATTCATGTAGACATTTTCACGCCCCGTAAATTCTGGATGAAACCCAGCGCCGAGTTCCAATAAGGCGGTTATCCGGCCATTCACTTGCACAGACCCACTCGTCGGCCGGAGTACACCGCAAATAATCTTGAGCAGCGTGCTCTTACCGCTCCCGTTTTGGCCGATGATGCCGACGGTCTGTCCTTTCTCCACATTGAAGGAAACGTCATTGAGCGCGTGGAATTCGTGATGAAATTTCTTACCCCACGGACTTATGATTTCGCTAAGATGATCCTTGGGCGAGTTATACAACTTGTAAATTTTGGTTAGGTTTTTTACCTCAATTACGTTCATACTCAATCAGAAGAAACCTCAATCTTTGAGGGTAATAAATTTAATAATATTTTATTTGAAAATAATGTATTAATGGTCTCTAAGCATAGAAATAATAGAGAATTAAGACTGTTAATTTTTAAATGACCTAATTCAGACGAGCCAAAAACCGAAAGATAATATTCCAAGCCTTCCATAGGTTTATCACTTGAGAAAAGTAACTTTATCTAAAAAGAATATTATTTTAAAATATCCTATAGATAAAGGAATGTCCCTTGGGTTTTGATGAGCAGATTGTAAATTACTATTATTCCCGAAGGGATGAATCGGGGATCCGCTTTGAAAGAGTACCAGAATTTCTAAAATAAAAGCCAAATTACTAACACCAATCAACAAAGTTGTCCATTCTGTAGTTAAGAATGTTTGTTTGAAATAGATAATCATTTAAAGAGGTATCTTTCGACGTAGAAATTGCTCGCTGCTCGGCAATTGTTGCGTATCTATTGGCTCAAAATATGTCATTAAGTATTGCCAGACCAAAGGATGAGTATGACGGAAGCGCAGATCATCGCGTCCATCTAGTGCAAAATCACTAAGAATTACCCAATTCACCTTATGTTTTTTTAAATCTTTAATAATCTTTTTTTGTTTATCCTCAGTTGTTGGAATTAGCATGTAAGTATTGTGGACAGGTGCCCTACGTTGTAATATAGGGTACAACCCAGGTGAATGAGGTGCGATAAACAAACTTTCGTCTGGGGTAACATGCTTAGCAACAAGCTGCTTTATAGTTTCAATATAAGCTGCCAGATCTTTCGGGAGCCAAAGCTGATCTCCGGTGATATTATATGGAATAAATGTATCTTTAAACCTCAATTTTTCTATATACGGGTTTGATGGAATAACGACGGCAAAAACGGTGGATGCAAAAATTAAAATCGCTAGACTAATCTTCAAGAATTTGTTATTACGCAAGAATGATGTATATAGCAAAGCCACAAAACCTAGCAGGAATGGATGTATACTATGAGCCAGATGTGGTAAATCAGCTCGATCAAAAGCATGATGCATATAGAAAATCCCCACGAATGAGGAAGCAATAAGTAACGAATGTCGTCGGAGATCACTTGATCTACTTAGTACTAACCATGTTATCGTCGAAATATAAAATATGGGTAGAAGCAAAGAAAACAAACTATAGAAAAAATATTCTGCTTTTGCTAGTAAGTCTAATTGTATGTAGTCTATAGTCCAAGGCCATGAGATCGGTAAAGGTAAACTGCCTGCAGTAAAGCCATTTTTAAAATGTCTTAATACATTTCCAAACAAATAAGTCTCGAACATACCTGGAATAAAAATCATCATAAACAACATAGGAATATACCCGACTACGATTCCTAATAGCCACAATATATATAGCTTGAACAGGTTACCCTGCTTTTGTCTGAACCAGATAAAAAAGATGAGTGAAAAAAAGGCCAAGAAAATATACAATCCATGATTACGACCAAAGAATGCAGCCAGCCCTACAAACACACCGGAAAAGAAATACCGATGAAATATCGGTAATTCGATTAGATAAATCGCTATATAAACTGCAGCCATAGCCACACAAGAATCGAATAATTTCCACCAAGGATGCATACACGCCAGTAATAATAAACCTAACAGACCCAATATCCACCAGTTTGTAATGACACGTCTGGCGGCTAATAGCCCAAGGGTTAATCCAATCACTTGAAATAAAGCTACTGAAAGCCGTAGGTCCGTGATTCCTTGGCCAAATATTAACGACCATCCTGCAGTCCAGTAATATCGTCCCGGGTCTTTGGATCGAAAATCCAAAATGGGGATTTTACCATCTGCAGTTTGAATGGTTCCGTACCAGAGAAAACCTTCATCTGCCAAATTGAGGCCGATATTGCCTTGTAGTAAAAATGAGAAACTGACAAGAGCTAGAGCCATTAAAAAAGTATAACAAACTAGGTGACGGTGTGATTTGGCTATTTTCGTGTCTATCATAAGTTTTTACCAAAACCTTTGTTATCTCCCATTAGTTGGGCTATGGGCAAGTTAATAACATCTGAACACAGAAGAATCCTTCAAGATCTTCAAAAAGAAAATCAGTATATCTGGTCAGCATCGTTGTTTATACTACAACATCTCAAATTGCACTGGCGTACACTCTAATATCACAAAGACAAGTAGGTTTGTTGAAAGACCATTCATACACTGAATTTGGTGGTATTCTCAGCCCCTATCAGTTACATCATGTTATTGTAGTAACATAGTAGGAATTAGTAACTTAAGAAGTCTAGAGTAAAAGTTGCAATAGTGAAGATGCTTTCACTTTACTAAATGATTTATGGAATAATCTCATAGCACATCTGCGAAAGAGGGTTTTAGTTTCTTAAAAATCAGCCCACCGAGTGCAAATGTAGATAATCCCATTAACACAAGGTATGACAGGCCTTCAATATTTAGATTTGTGGATCCCAACAACCCTACACGATAACCTTCTACTGAATAAAGCATTGGATTCAAACCATAAAAAAATTGCAAATTCTCTGGAATAAGATATCGAGGATAGATTATCGGTGTTAAGAAGAACCAGATGTTCACAAACACACCTATGATCTGACCAATGTCTCTAAGGAAGACATTCAGTGCAGAGAGCATCCATGAAATTCCCAGTGCGAATATTGCAGTTGCGAGTAGAAATGGAATGATTAATAAAATATTCAACGTTATGCTATAACCAAAGATAAGTAGAAAACTAATAAAAAGTATAACACCAATAAAGTGGTTGATCATGGCTGCCACAATCAGTGTAAGAGACAATATCTCTGATGGGAATAAAGTCTTCTTGATAATACTAGACTGTTCCAGTATTACTCCTGGCGACCGAGTAAATACTTCAGCAAAGAACATCCAGGGCAATAGACCAGCAACAAGCCAGATTGCAAAATTGGTTGTTTCGTATTCTGGCCCCAATTTTACTTTTAAGATAACTGAGAAGACAAAATAGTATACTAAAAGCTGCGTTAGAGGATGAATGATGGACCAGAAAATCCCAAGGAATGACCCAATATACCTTGCTCTAATATCTCGTATTACCATATTTCGAATCATATAGGTATTCTGATAAACACCACGGATAAAATTTAAGAAATCTAAAGCTAATTGCATGTTAACCCACTCAACTCAAAAAGTTGGTTGACATAAATTCCTTAGTGTTACCCTCCGGTCCAGCACCACAAAACTCCAGATTAAGTTGCGGTAATAGTGTGTTTTTCTCAACATGGATTAAGTTCTTGCTTATTTTTTAGAACTACTTGGTATTCGAAATCAATTTAGGGTCACTCCATCCAGCCCAGTCATAGTCGGTGTTATTGGAAGGTCCTGGGGAAGTGATAAAGGTTAATAGAATCTCTTTCCCTTCGTATTTGCTGAGGTCAATCCGCTCGTCGTGCCATTTTCTATCTTCTATTTTATTTTTTGGGTCAATATATTTAGAGAATAATTTCTGCTCTTCGTTGCCATCTTTTACTAATATCTCAAAAATCACCCCGTCTCCTTTATCAGCGCTCCATACCTCTGGGTTCAATGCTATTCCAACGGTTAAAGATGAATTCTCAGGAATGGTTAATTTATATGTGATTTTTGAGGGTGGATGCTCAAATAACGTGACTCGTGAGTCTCCATATATATTAAATACTTCAAAAGTTAACTCCTTCCCCCAGGGTGGTTTAATAATAGCTTTGTCGAGATTCTTCATGAAGTTATAGTCTTGATCATTGGATTTAATTCCAAGTGCTATCTCATATTGCTCTACAGCCTCTTTATAAAAAC